>Ga0137415_10001266_pt1 | contig 24984 bp, 22 predicted proteins | sample CZODoug3_1_1_16f_FD_183082 | JGI IMG/M metagenome (GOLD analysis project Ga0137415, IMG submission 183082) | Vadose zone soil fungal communities from Angelo Coast Range Reserve, California, USA - CZODoug3_1_1_16fungal (Hybrid Assembly) | ecosystem: Environmental > Terrestrial > Soil > Vadose...
GGCAGGTCCGACATGAGGCCATGACCTATTCGACCCAACCGGCGCCGGCGATCAGGCGGACGATCCGCGTCAAGCTCCTGGGCAACGGGCTCGCGATTTATGCCGCCTTGGTGCTGGCGCTCGGCGCGCTGCAGCTGGGACTGGGCGCCGACGCGGCGGTAGTGCTCTGCTGCGTTGGAGCCATACTCGTTTCGATCGCGCCGGCTGCGCTGTTCGGCTGGCGGGACATGCCCGCCTTCCTCTCGCTCGCGATCGGCGTGCGCTACGCGGCGACGGCGCTGTTCTGGAAGTCCGGAATGTTGGGGCGCATCGACGAAGGCCTGTACGCTCCGGCCTCCTCATTCAACGTCGTTTTTGTCGGTGTACTGGCGGCTGCAATGGCCGCGATAGCTGCCCATTTCGCGTGGTCGCGACCACAGCTCTTTGTCGAGCGTCCGACTTCGGGTGGACTGGGGCAGCTGCGGCTGGTCGGAGTGCTCCTTGCTTCGGTGCTTCTGGTATCCCGCGCAGCACACATCGATCTGCCGGGCAGCATCACGAATTTCCTGCTGGATTCCTTCTGCATGTTTCCCGTCGCATGGCTGGCATTGAACGAGAGGCAGCGGCCACAGTCCTCGGTGTTCTCCCCGCAGTTCCTTGGAACAATGGCGGCCTTTGCTTTTCTCTGCCTTGCTTTCAATTCCAGACAGTCCGTCCTGCTCACAACGGTCGCGACGATCGCCTTTGTCATCGGCTTTGGAATCCGTGTTCCGAAGCTTCTTGTGGTTCTCGCCATCGTATTCGGCGGCTTCTTTGCATCGTACGTTTCGCCCGCAATGATCGAGGTTCGCGCGCGAAATCAAATGGCAGGTCTGAGGAACTCGCCACAGGAGATGCTCGCGCAAACCGTGCAGCTGACGATTGATTTCATCAATGGCGACGCGACGCCGCGTGAGCGCGAAGTGAATCCTCGCTACAATCTCAAATACCTGGGCGACAAATCAAGTTTTGCTGCGCGCCTGGTCAACGTGCAGCAGCTCGACTACATCGTGGCACTTGCTGATTCCCGCGGATTTATCGGCATGGACAAATTCGTCGCCGATCTATCCAAAGTGTTCGCCGTGAGCCCGGAAGAGTCTCTACTCGATGTGGACTACGCCATGAAAATGTATGGTGTGCTGGATGCCGAAACGACCGCGCACCTGGAGATCACAGGCTTTGGTGCCACCTATGCCTACGGCGGATATGGCTTGGTGTTTGGCGGAGTATTCGGCTTCTACTTCATCATATTCATGTTCTTTCGAATATGTTGCCAGAATCTGGCGCGATCGGTCTACGCGGCATTCTTTATTGCAACTCAGATCCATTTCATCACGGCGGCAGAGTTGACCGGTTCGCTGTTGCGCTTCACCCACGTGACCATATGGGAATTTATGGTCTTCTGGTGGTGCCTCATGCGCCGGGGAAGCCACGGAGCGACGCGACCTGCACTACGAGCGACCGAGCAATAGTGTCCCTCGATTCCGAAGTGCGAACAGAGCATGCCGCGAGGTCACACCAACGTCGGAATCGAGACGCGTAGGTTTTCCGACAAGGACATGCTGCAAAAGCAAAGAATCGAGAGCGCATCTCGATCGATCCAATCGGGATGCGCTCTATGCGTCAGCTATCCAGGAGCGGTCGCAGCTCCGGCGGAACAATCAGCGCCTCGCGAGAATGGTCGTAGTCGAACGGTTTGAGTTCGTACTTATGATGATATTTTCCGGTCACCTCTGCAACAACCGCTCCCTCATAGAGGAGGCGACGGAAGTCTTCCTCGCTCCCGAGACTTTTGCGCGAATCATCGCTGAGCTCCGTCAGAATAACCGGGCGATCCTGCTTGATGCGTCTGGAAAGCCCGCGAAAGACCGCGCCCTCATAGCCTTCGACATCGATCTTCACAATGTCCATCTTGGGAAGAGCTCGTCGTTCCAACACTTCATCACCATTTCGGATCCCAACAACGACTGTTTCATCGGTCTCGACCTCGCGAGTTCCGATGAGCGAGCCGGCGCCAGAATTTGAACCGCTGCCCGGGAAGTACTTGGCGTCGTGATCGATCTCTCCCAGCCCAAAAGGAAATATCTTCACGTTCGAAATATCATTCAGCTCCAATTTCTGCTCCATGAGCTTTCTAACGGTATCGAAAGGCTCGAAAGCCAACACCTGATCGACCCGCGGAGCCATGAACAAGGTGTGGTGTCCCACGTTGGCGCCGATATCATAAAAGGAAAGCGTGGTTGCCCCGTTCGCTTTCAACGCCGTGGCAGCCTTTGCCAAGGCGGCCAACTCGGGATGGGCATAGGCTCCGAAGCAAAAGACGACCCAATCGATATAATGGGCGAGGTCACCTCGATACCGCATGCCGAAGAAGTCGACGTCAAATAGAAAATGCCTATTGTCGTCCGGGCTGCGAACGGCGCGCAACAATCGAACCTGTCCCCGCGGGATCCAGGTTTGTCGTCCAATCCAACGCAGAACCTTCATGCGCAACGGAAACTCGTCCTCCCTCCTGTAGTGAGCGTCTGGCGTACTTGCTTGATCCCAGTGTCTCATCGGTCATGCCTTCGCAAGGGAGCAGTTCGAATAGTCGGAGACCGTTCGAATCCGGGCGCGACTCAATGCGACGATGAGCCGTTGCGGGTGATTACCGGTATCCTTCCCAGGAAGTCGATATTCAGGTCGCCGATGTCGGTGCGAAGCTCCACCTTCCCTCGTCCAAGTCTGGGGAACGGCGCATCGACGTAGTTGGTGGCGTCGGGATTGACCAGGACGCCGTCCACTTTGACGACGGGCATCGCAGTCACCCATTCGGCCGAGGTCGCCTCGAGCTTGAACTGGACGCTGACCGATCGTCGTGCTTCGTCCTCGTATACGACGGAGCTGCTGTTGGTGTCATAACTGACGCGATCTTGCATGACCTCTCGGCGAAATCGGGAGAAGTCGAACCCATTACCGGCGCGCGCGACTCGAAAATAGACGGCGGTGCGAGGCTCCAAAATCTTGATGACCGAAAAATCAGGCATGTGATGATCCGGAAAATCGGTAACGAGGACATTTTGCCCGCGGAGCGTCCGCATTCCGACAAAAACGTCACCCTTTCGAAAGAACGCCGAAGTCGGTTCAACGACGGCTTCGTCCATCGTCTTGGGGAATCGACATTCCGCAACCTTCAGAAGGTCGTCCTTTCTGTTCCGGCGATCGAGAAAGAAGCGGTTCTTTTCGTCGTACTGCCAAGGGTCGCGGTCGGGAATTTCGAATAGCAGGACGCCGCGGCGATCACTGAGGTGAACCTGCTCGAAAGGCGAGGATCTGTCGGTGAACCACGCATCCGGACCAGCATTGCTGCGCCAGTAGGGATGATAGCATTCGATGTAGTTGAACGGGTCGGAACTCTTGACGTAAATCCCGAAGGTTTGCGGGTAGATGTATATCCTAGGGTCGAGCTTGCCTGCGCCGGCGCCGATCGCAAAATCCTCGCCGACATATGCCGAGCCGAACAGCTCCGGCGACCTCGGCGCACCCCATTTTCCGAACTCCGGCGTGACGGTCGTCAGCCGATACGGCCTGCTGCCCGGAGGAGGCAGCCTGAGAACCTCGGGCGGCGGAATCCATTTCGAGAGTGCCAGGATCACGACATAAACGGGCTCCATCCGGTTCTGTATGTCCAGCAGGGCCTGGTCGGGCTCGCCATAGTAGAACCACAGCACGTGCTGGCCGGTCGCGACCAAGGTGCGTTTCGCCAACGGTCCGTTGTGCTGCTCGGCGGCGACGCGCGTCAGTAGCGGAAGAAAGACGCCATGGAAGGAATTCACGCGCATGCTGGCCAGCGCGGCGATGGCGGCGGCCTCAGCCATCACCTTCATGTCAGGATCGGAGGCGAAATCGATCAAATTGAGCAGCGGAAAGAAGTTTATCATCGCGTAGGTGGGCGAAAACTGCTCCTGTTGACCGTCCGTCAGGAATGACCGGTACCGATCCAGGAGCATCTCCTTGAACTTCGCCATCAGCTGCGCGGACGTATAGTTCCTTCCGTAGTTGTGCCACACGAGGTCGGGAAAGTACTGCGCGAGAAGGTAAGCGGAGGTGGCCAATAGGGTCGCGTGATTCGTCGTCCCGTGCCAGAACGGATCCCAGTTGGTCGACAGCAGGTCGGCAACGCGCTGTTTCTGACCTGCATCGAGGCAATCGCCGAATTGAAAGAGATATCGTACCAAAGCCGAAATAGCGAATAGGTCCGGCTCCAACCTGCGGCCAACCGGAGGAGCCTTGTGATCGTAATCGAGCAGCTCCGCCATGTAGGTGCCGAACTCGCGAGGGCCGCAGCCATGTGTCGCGGTCCAGCCGACGATATCGAAGCTGCGGAATTTGGGATGGCGGTGCGTCATGAACCGCGCGTCCATGGCGGAAAGTACAACCGCACGCCTCGCCTCGATGCGTGATCGCTCGGCCACCTCAAACGCGGCCGCCTGCCCGGTTGCGCCACCTGCTCCCGCGACGACGCTGCCTGCGGCATGGGCGGACTGTGAAACCGACATGCAGAACACGATCGACAGAGCTGCAGCCCAAGCCGATAGCGACGTCCGGCCGCGCACGAGCAAAGGCCGGCGCCGTAGCCTCGTAAGGTCAGACTGGATTGAGCCCATCGTGCGCTCCGACATGCGGATGTGATCCGTCGCGCCATCTCGTATCGTGAAACGCTGACCGGCCTGCTATCTCACAACAAGGTAAGTCGATGACGGAAAATGGCGGTCCGTTCCTGACGCGTCGCCGCGCAAGCCGCCGTCGTTCGTCTGTGGCAGATACTCGGGGAAAGCGTCACGCAGCGCCTTCGGATCGGCGTAGTGCATGTAGCTCGTGCACAACAACACGTTGTAGCGATTGCTGTGCGCCAGTGCGGCAATGAGAAGCGCCGTTTCCATCCATTGCAAATAGCTCTCGTGGACGCGTCGCCCAAATGAATATGGGATGTAGATATCGTGGATGTGCACGTACACGCCGGATTTCAACCGCGGCATGATCTCAAGGTAGATCCTCGCCACATCGCCGCAAGGCCGCACGGCGTGCGAGGAGTCTATGAACAAGAGGTCACCGGCCTCCAGCTGGTCGAACACCGAGAGGTCGGTCCGTTCCACCGGCTCGGGGATCAGCTTTACGGATCCTTCCGTCAGCGAAGCGTAGGGGTTCGGCTCAATGCAGGTGATCTCGAACGGCTGACCGCTCTCGGCCTGATTTGCACGCAGCGCCGCCAACATGCACGCCGTTGAGACGCCCGATCCGACTTCGATCACGTGCCTTGGTTTGGTCTTGCGGACGAATCCGTGCAGCGCCTGCGCCTCGATGTAGCCGTAGCCGGGACCCGCGCGATTTTGCGTCGCTTCGAGAAAAGTCCGGTTGCCGCGATACTCCGGCTCGAAGGGCTTTATCCAGCCGACGAGGACCTCCCGTTGAGCCGCATCCGACATCGGCAGGTACGTGACGTCGATCGGGCGATTCCAAATCTCCTTTGTCGCTCTCAGCTGTCTCGTGGGTGTGAGCGGCACGTAGTAGTGAATCGGAAATAAGAAGAAGCCGAGCCGTTGCACGACGTCAAACAGAACAAAGCTCACGTTCTTGAGCGCTTCTCGATCGATCACGACATTACCCCACATCCATGATGTTGCCGTGCCGCAAAGACATGGCCTTTGCCTTCGCGACTATGCCGCCGATGATCTTGGCAAGAGCTCGCGGAGGAGGTCGCGCAGTCGGCCGCGAAAGTGCTCGTGCAGGAACATGGTTCTCGTCTTCAGGAGGCCGGCATTTGCAAGCTGATCCGCGATCTGTTTGTTGGTCACCAGCCGAAAGATAGCGGTCGAGAGCGCGGTTGGGTCTTCGGGGTCGATAGCAATGCCATTGACCCCGTTGTCCACGATATAGGCCGCGCCTCCGTGCGACGAGCAGATGACCGGCAGGCGGCGCAACCATGCCTCGAGAAAGACAATGCCGAAGCCTTCCTTCGATGACGGGAGAGCAAATACCGTCGCGCGTTGGTAGGCGGCTGCCAACTCAGCATCGGTTGCCCGACCTAGGAACTTTACCCTGTCGGCTACTCCGAGCTGGCCCGCCAATTGCTCGAGCTCCGCGCGCAGCGGCCCGTCGCCCACAATTTCGCATGTTAGCTCCGGGCATCTGGTGCGGAGTTGCGCGACAGCGGCAATCAGCTTGTCGATGTTCTTCGATCGCTCGCGTTCATCCAATCGGGTGACCGTCAGGACGGTCGGCCGTCGTCGATCGGTCCGATCAGCGGTATCCGCGATCGGATCCACGGCGCACGGAAATATGACAAACCTGTTGCGCGGAATGCCGTAGTGCGTCCCCATCATTTCGGCCGTGTAAGCGCTCACCGCGGCGACCCTGTCGACAGCGAAGCGAACCAGGGCCGGTTCATAGGGCCGTTTTCGATGAAATTGCGGATCGTCCCAGACTTCAACTCCATGGGCAAACATGACGATCGGAAGCCGCGGTCGCACGATCCGCACCATCGCCGCAAGCGGAAGAAGATTGATGTGATCGATGATCAGGATTTCCGCGTTTCGGATTGCGCGAGTGACGCTTTGCCACAGAAATCGAGCGCGATTGCCGGCGAAGAAGAGGAATTCGGCATCGGGTCGAGGCGGTTCCGGCACGCTTGCGTCTCGAAGGAAACTCACGACAGGAGGCTGGCGGCCGCGGTCCGACTGAATCTCCGACAGCGCCTTAACAACGTGGCGATCGAAGCGTTGGATTCCGCCGATCGCCGAATAGGCCTGGATGCCGCAAAACAGGGGAGATGACGATTCGATTTCCGTCATTGACTACGCTATTCCGCCGCTTCTATTCGAGAGAGGGTAACCTAGCCTGTGCTTGCCGCCGGCAACAAATGTTAATCGACCCGACAGCTAACGTCTCGTCCGCGGGGACGAACGGACGATGATGCAGTCTTGTGTCTGATACCACGGTTGCTTAGGGTTAGTACATGTTATATGCTCAATTATGAGAGGCCGTGTGTCGGTGCTGGTCCTTTGGTCGGCGGTATCACCGTGCGGTCCCGCCGCCGCTCAGGCGCTGGTTCCACCCGCGATCGCGGGCGGTGCCGGCGGCGCTAAGCTCCCTGCCGCTATCATAGGCGGTGGTAGCCAGGACATCATGCGGCACCGCGGCCTTGCCGGAAAGCCCTGTCTCACGATCAACGGTTCGGCGCGACCGTACGCAATCACGCCGAATGTGTATGACCATCTCATTCTCGCCGTTAACGATTGCAACCAGAGGCTTCGCGTGCAGGTTTGCTATTTCGGCTCGACCCATTGTGTTATGATGGACGTGGCGGGCCGGGCGCGAAAAGAAGTGATCCTGGGGACCACTCCTGGCATGGCTGCGTTTCGATACGAGTTCCGTGAGCAATTCTGATCAAACGGCCATGCTTCTCGAAGCGATTGATTTTTTGCAAGAGTACCCGCGGATTGTGCGCGGTCTTGGTGCGCAGTCGAGGTTACGCCTGCTCGCAAAAACACTCGGTGTGCTGCCGCGCATTGTTCGCGAACGCAAACTGCGGTCGCTGGACGAGGAAATGAGCGCTGATCTGGAGGTCGTATATAGGGGGTGTCGCCTACGTTTTCCGATCGAACAGATCGATGCGTGCCTTGCCGGATTGAACGACAGCCCTACATTTACTGCGCTCCGGGAGATGTATTTCAACGACTGCTATCTCTGGCCGTTCAGGGCCTTCTCCGTATCGGCCGTTATTGATCTGGGGGCCAACCGCTGTTTCTTTGCCCCCATCGCGCTCAAAGTATTGAATGCCGATATCTACGTCGGCGTGGAGCCCAACAAACAGTATGACCGCCCGGTGGAGATTCTCTTGGGCGCCAATGCAATCTCGGCACAGCGGGTACATATCTACCGGAAGTTCGTCGCGGCGGAGTCGAGTGACAGTACGGTGACAATACCGCGGATTATTCAGGACCTGGCGCTGGACCGTGTCGACCTGATGAAGATTGATATCGAGGGGCACGAGTACGAGATTTTTCGCCAGGTGGAGTGGTTGGACAAGGTCACCAGCATCGTCATGGAGCTGCATCCACCTTCGGACAAGAAATCGGTGTTGCTGGACATATTGCAGCGATCGGGATTCACCGCGATCTGTTCGGATGCTCGCCGTAGGTCCGTTCCGGTGCAAGGTGCAGATTATATTTTTGCGACGCGAGATCCGGGCCTCTTGCGGCAGCGAAAATGATCGACGCGCCTTTAACGCATCGTGTCGCAGGGTCGTGCGGCACGAGTCGTGATGCCACAATGTCCGGTCGCCCCTGGCGTGGGACTAGGCTTGCCCGTGCCCCTGGGAGCGTCCGGGCCCCATGACCAGTTAATCGTAACATGAGGTTGGCCGCGGGAAATGGTTCTTCCGGTCGGAAGAAATGGCGCGAATGTTGCTGGAGAACGAATAGGGTGATGTGCGGCTTCTCCGGCGAGTGAGTCCATGTTAATTCCCGGGACGAGGCAACCGTTGGTAGCATTCACACATGGCGGATCGTTCCTATAAGGCCCGAATCTGGGGAAACCTGGCCGCCGTGCTTGCCTCCCGCATCGTCCGCGCCGGGGAGCAAATCTTCCTCGTGCCAGTCCTGCTCTCGACCTGGGGAATTGATCGATATGGTGAGTGGGTAGCGATCACCTCTCTGGCCCAACTGGCCTACTTCACGCAGTTCGGGATTGGATCAGCGGGCGGATCGGACATTGTCATGCGTTTCGCCGCTGGCGAAACGGTGAGTGCGACCCGTTCGTTCGCAACATCACTACTTGCAATCACAGTTGTGGTGGCGACGCTCGGGCTCGCAGGTTACGCCGCCGCCAATGTATGGGATTTTGCCAGCTTCGTAGCGCTGAAAACCATGAGTGCCAAAGAGGCACTGGCGGTGTTTGCGCTCACGTCGTTCGCGGTACTGATTAATTTCTACACGGCACCGATCGCGGCGGTGATCAGCGCTTCAGTCGGGGCAGCCCTGCCGAATTTCGTCATGGCCGTGGTAAAATGCTTGGAACTGAGCGCCATTGCGGTCGTCCTCTTGACAGGGGGCGCGCCGCTTCATGTAGCGACGGTCATGCTGATCGCCGCGATGCTCAACGTCATCGCTCTTCTGTTTCTGCTCGCGATCGTGGTGCGCTGGCTGTCATTGAAGCATTTCCGACCGGATCTGCAATCGTTGCGGCGGACGATCAATCCCTCGATCGGGTATTTTCTGATGCTGCTCTCGATGAGCGGTCTCAACGTATACGTTCCCCGTCTTGTTATATTTGCGACGTATGGTGCAGCGGGGGTGGCAATCTTCTCCGTGTTGGTCACGTACACACGGGCCGTTCGGATGCTGACGAACATTGTTCCACTCGCGATGCAGGTTGAAATCGGCAGAGCGTACGGAACGGGCAACTTGCCTCGGCTTCGCGCATTGCTGGAGTCGATGCTGACGGTCAGCAGCTGGGGAGGATTGATGCTCATGGCGGGTGCACTCTTGAGTGCACAATGGGTCGTTCCGCTGTGGACACATGGCAAAGTGCACGTGGACTGGACGATATTGTCGTTCCTTGGTGTTGGCGGCGTCATTGGTGCATTCAGCGATGCGGTCATGTTCGCTGCAGCGGGGATCAACCGTGTGCTGGGCATCTCGGCCTGGTACCTTCTGGGATTTGCTGTCGGCCTTACGGCGGGTGTGATCGCGTTGCCATTTGTGGGGCCTGGAGGCATGGCGGCAGGCCTGATCATTCCTGATCTGGTCGCGGGATGGGCCGGCTTCGGGTTGCTCGCCTCTCTCAGCGGCGCCTCGCTCGGATCCCTGTCAAATCTACTATCAGGGCGCGGAAACCCGCTCGTCGCCAGTGTGCGCAGTATGCTGCTGCCGACCAGGCGTGCAAGCCAACCCAAGACTGAGCAATGACGGTGCGTTTCTGCTCTGGAAGCGCGGCATTGCTCCCATCGACGAGAGAACGCTGATGTTGCGGATTGCACAAGTAATCGCCACTCTTGCGCCATCGCACGGCGGTCCGAGCTTCGTGGCCATGGGCATGAGCAGAGCCCTCGCTCGACGCGGTCACAAGGTGCTGCTCCTGACCAGCGATCGCGCCGGCGAGGCGCCGGCAGCAGGCAGCCTTGCGGCCGATGGCGTGGACTACCGGCTTTTCAGAGAGCGATTTCCGCGTTCATTCGCCTATTCGCCGGGCCTTTCGAAGGCCGTGTTCGAGCTCGCACCGCAGCTCGATCTCATTCACATCCACGGTCTTTATTTGCACAGCACCATAGCGGCCGGGAGGGCGGGGCTCAGACACAACGTGCCCTACATCGTCAGGCCGGCCGGCTCGTTGGATCCCTACCATGTCGGCCGCAAGCGCCTCAAAAAGGCGCTGTTCAATTCTCTGATTCATGACCGGATCATGCGCGGCGCTGCCGCTCTTCATTTTACGACGAAGGTGGAGGAGGAAATCTCCCAGCCCCATGCCTTGGGGAGGCCCGGCATCGTCGTTCCGAACGGGCTGGACCTTCCCCCCTCTCGTGGGTCGCTTGCGTCCGGGATGTTGCGTCGCCGATTTCCGGAGATTGGTGATCGAAAGATCGTTCTGTTTCTGGGCAGGGTCAACTACAAGAAAGGCTTCGAGGTCCTCATCCCGGCATTTGCGCAGATTTTGAAGGAGAGAGATGACGTACACCTTGTCATCGCGGGCAACGACGACGGGTATATGAGCAAGACCGAACAGCTCATCACTGAGTTCGATGTATCGAGACGGGTGACGTTGGCCGGGTTCATGGGAGGGCATGAAAAACAAGAAGCACTCGTCGATGCCTCGATCTTTGTGTTGCCGTCGTACTCTGAGAACTTTGCGAATGCGGCATTCGAGGCCCTGGCGGCAGGCGTCCCCGCCATCATATCGAACAAGGTCAACAGCTGGCCGGAGATCCAGGAGGCCGGTGCGGCGGTTGTGGTCGAGCCGGAAGTTTCAGAACTCACAGCGGCGCTGACGTCGCTGTTGGACAATCGCCCTCGGCGCGAAGAAATGGCCGCACGCGCAGAGGCATTTGTTCGACGGAATTACAGTTGGGACTCGGTTGCGGAAAAGCTCGAAGCCGAATACGACGCGATCATCAGCCGACGCGAGTCGTCGACTTAGGCCAACTGCTCGGACAAGATTACGCGATGCGGTGGCGTGGTAACGACTGCTCACGCGTCCGCGAACAGCCTTGCGATCGTACGCTCTTCGAAAGTGGCACCGGATGACGAGCCTTTCCTTGACGGCGATTGTGTTGACCTACAACGAGGAGATGCACATCGACCGGTGCCTCGGCAGCCTGCGCGAGTCCGTACAACGCATCGTGGTTGTCGATTCCAATTCGTCCGACGCAACGGTAGAATTGGCGCGCCGGGCCGGGGCAGATATTTATCAGCGATCGTTCCGTAACCATGCCGATCAGTTCAACTGGGCACTTGATCACTGCGGGATTGCTTCGGACTGGGTGCTCCGGATCGACGCCGACGAATACGTGGATGCCGAATTGATGCGGGAAATGGGAAAGCGACTGCCACAGATGGATCGCGATGTGGCCGGCGTCGTGGTCAATCGCCTGATCAAATTCTTTGGCCGGCCAATCAGATATGGGGGCGTATCGCCCCATTCAGTGTTGCGGGTATGGCGGAGCGGAAAGGGCCGGGTCGAGAACCGGTGGATGGATGAGCATGTCATCCTGTCGGGCGGGAGAATTGCCTCATTCTCTGGTTTCCTCGTTGATGAGAATCTCAAGGACATGAGCTTCTGGGTCGACAAGCACAATCAATATGCCACGCGCGAGATGGTCGATTTTCTGAATTCACAGCATCACTTCTTCGTGGAAGGTGATTTGTCCGGAACCGCGGGGGAAGCGCGGCTGAAGCGCCGGGCGAAGACATCATTGTACAATCGGGCGCCTCTGCTGCACCGTGCATTTCTGTTCTTTCTCTATCGATACGTCTTCCGCCTTGGCTTTCTCGACGGCACAGCTGGCTTCCTGTTCCACTTCATGCAGGGATTCTGGTACAGACTTCTCATCGACATGAAGATCGTTGAGGCTCGAACGTATATTCAACGCAACGGGGTCGAAGCTTTCAAGCAAATGCTGCGGGACCGTCACAAGCTGTCGCTATAGCGTCGGATCGACCGCACAGCAGTCGATCTGACACGCTCGGCAGGTCAGGACGGTTGGACGGTCGGTATGGCCGCATCAAGAATCGGGCCGGGTGCTGCCTGCACGTGCGGAACGACTGACGATAGAATTGTTTCGAACCGATTGCCGATCGAGCGGACCTCGAACGTCCCTTCGGCATAGGCGCGAGCGTTGTGGGCGCACTTGGTACGGCCACAAGGGTCGCCCAAGAGTGTTGCGACCGCTTCCACAAAGGCGTCCGATTCGCCCGGAGATACGACGACGCCGGCCTCCGATCGCTGGATGATCTTCGAGGCGAGGTTCTCCGGGGGGGCGGACAGAACGATCGCCCGACCGGCGCAAAGATAGCTCAGAACCTTCGATGGAACGGAGAATGTACTGGCATCGGCCTCCAGCGCCGAAACGAGGATGTCGGCCGTGGCGAGAACGTCGGAATAGACCTCGAACGGCTGAAACGGCAGTACCTTGAGTGATGGCAAGTCGAGGGCCTTGGCGCGATCCGCAAGCCAGGAAGCCGAGGGACCTTCAGAAGCAACCACGACGCAGGTCTTTGGGCGCTCTCGCAGCGCCTGTGCGAGAGAAAGGAGCTTTCCGGGATCATGCTTCAACCCGAGCGTGCCGGTATAGAGCACGACCTCGCGATCTGCGAGCCCATGCGATGTGGACCAGGCATTGACCTTGGTGCGTGGTGTGATCTCGTCCAGCGGCGCCCAATTTTCGATCGTATGGATCTTTGAGGGCGGTATTCGAAACTCCCTCTCCAGCGTCTCGATGAAGTCGGCGGCGATGACGACAACTGCCGCGCTCTGCGCCGCCGCCCTGCGCTCAAGATGCCGATAGTAATTTCCGATGAAGCGCCCAACCATTCCAAATTTCTGGCCCAGGATATTTCGAATCGCGGTGCTGTAGATGTCCTGCTGCCAGAATACGAACGGTCGGCGTGCTTTGCCACATGACTTGACGACCGCGCTCAGCGCGTCGATCGGGAGGTTGCAGCCCAGCACGGCATCCGGTGCATAGGCCGAGATGCGCTTCGCAATTCGCCGGCCGATTTCCTTCTCCTGAGAACGGCGCTTGACGAAGCCGTACTTGGCGAACGGTTCGCCCAGAGAAATCCCCTCGATTGCCAGGGTCGGTGGATCATCCGCCGCAACCGTCAGGCGTCCCTTCGGGGTCTGGAATTCGGCAAAATGCAGATGGAGAACGCTATGGCTGCGGCGAGCGAGCTCGCGGCTGAGCTGAACCTGGAAAGGATGCCCGGAATAGTCGCAAATGCAGACGCGCATGACCGGCCCCCGGATGCGAAATAGGCGCTTGAGTTAGGTCGCTGTGCTGTTACGCCGCGACGGAATTGGCTCCGCGCGCGCGTTCCACTTGCTCAGCTATCCACGCGTAGGTCTTTTCCATTCCCGTGCGCAGCGGCTGCTTCGGCTCCCAGCCGAGCGACTTTCGGATCAACTCGTTGTCCGAGTTGCGCCCGCGGACCCCGAGCGGGCCCGGAATGTGGCGCACGCGCAGCGGCTTGCCGGCGATATCCATCGCGAGGGCTGCGAGCTGATTGATCGTCACCATCTCCTCCGAGCCGACGTTGACGGGCCCGGTAAAGGACGAACGTGCCAGACGTAAGCTGCCCTCGATGCATTCGTCGATGTAGAGGAACGACCGAGTCTGCTCGCCGTCGCCCCAGATTTCGATCTCGCCGGCACGGGCCGCCTCGGCGACCTTTCGACAAACTGCGGCGGGAGCCTTCTCACGTCCACCGGTCCACGTACCGAGTGGCCCGAAAATATTGTGGTACCTTGCGATCCTCACCTCGAGGCCCAGATTGCGGCCATACGCGAGATAGAGCCGCTCGCTGAACAGTTTCTCCCAACCGTACTCGCTGTCCGGATTCGCGGGATAGGCACTCGACTCCTTCGTGACGGGCGCGCGCGGGTCGGTCTGGTTGTGTTCGGGATACATGCAGGCCGACGAGGAATAGAAGATGCGGCTGCAGTTTCGCTTGCTGGCCCGGTCGAGCACATTCAGATTGATTGTCGCGGAATTGTGCATGATGTGGGCGTCGTTCTCGCCGGTGAAGATATAGCCGGCGCCGCCCATGTCCGCCGCGAGTTGGTAGATTTCGTCGAAGCGCCGATCAATGACCTCGCGGCAGAGACCTGCATCACGCAGGTCGGCGATGACAAAATCGTCCGCTTCGGTCTGATCGAACTGCGGGTATTTCAAGTCAACGCCGCGAACCCAAAAACCTTCCCGCCTCAGGCGCTTAACCAAATGATTGCCGATAAAGCCTCCGGCGCCGCACACCAAAGCAGCCTTCATTTCACCAATCTCCATTCCTTGCCCGCCCGGGGCCGGGAGGGCAGTCCCTCGCGCTGAGCCGAGCTCTCACCGCTCCCGCACGCCATCATTATGTTATCCAGCACAAATCATGCCAGATATAACATGTCTTTGTATCACATAATGTCACATAAGAATGACAGTCATGCAATGATTTAACAAGATACATAAAATGCGAAGGTTACCCTGGCTGCCGACCCGCGCGGCACTGGCACCGCGGTACTGGCACGGTGGTTCGATCGCGAGCGCAAGCGCGCCGAAAATCTAGATAGTTGTGCTCGATGACGGGTTGGCCGGGGTTGTGGACATGAGACGCGGATACGCGCTGATGCTCGGTATGGCGGCCACCATCATGGCGGCCGCCCTCTACTATGTTTCCTATGCCAGCCCGGGGGATCTATCTGCGGTTGAGCGGCCGCGGCAATGGACTGGCTCCATCCGCCTAAGCGGCGCGTTCGACATGAGCTCCGCCGGCGACATCGTCGCTGCGCGCGCGGGCCTATTTGACCGCGAGGGACTCCAGCTCGAAATCCATTCAGCTCGTTCGAGCGACGATTCCGTCAAATCGGTGCTCGCAGGCATCGACACCATCGGGGTCGCCGACAGCGCCGACTTTTTGGTGAAGCGCGCCCAGGGCGCCCGGATCGTGGCCTTTGCGGCCGCTTACCTCGAGAGTCCCGTTGTTCTGTATGCCCTGGAGCAGGCCCGGATCCATGCGCCGCGAGATTTCATTGGCAAGCGTATCGGCTATCAGCCGGGGCGTGTCACGGCAATGATCTATGAAGCCCTCATGGCCAAACTTGGCCTATCGAGGACCGGCGTGCGCGAAGTTGCATTGGCAGCCGATGCGCCGCCGTTCAGCGACAACGTCGATGTGTGGCCAGACCTGATTACCGTCCACGGCTACTCCCTTCGGCAGCAGGGAGTCCGTCACACAATGGTCAGGCCGGCCAGCTATGGAATTCACGTTCCCGGTACGGTGTATTTTGCAACCGAAAAGACCGTCCGTGAGAACGCGGAGTTCCTACGCCGGTTCCTCCGTGCGGCGATTGCGGGTTGGGACCTGGTTCTTTCGGATCGCGAAAAGAGCATCGCCCTCATCGCGGGCGAACTGAGGGCACCGCCGCCGATGATCGGATTTAATTTGGACGAGCAGCGCGATTTCGTGCGTCCACCCGGTCGGCGCATCGCGGAATTCGACGATCAACAATGGCGCTCGTTGCGCGAGATCCTCATGCAACAAAGGCTCATCACGGAGCCGGTCGTGATCTCCGAGGCTGTAACGTTCGAGTTTGTTCGGGAGGCTTACCGGAAATCCGGAGCGTACGGCAGATAGCTGCACGCTATCGCGATTTTGGCGAACATGTCGTGGGGCGTCTGGGCCAAATCCAGCTTGCCAGTCATAACGTTAATCGATATGACTTGTTGAGAGTCTTCATAACATTCGAAAATTCGTGGGAGCTGGAACCGACCGATGTTTGTCTCCGATTCATGATAGTGAGCTGGTAGGCTGAACGATGTCGAGTTCATATGAACCCCTGTCCCCGGTTCCAGCCTCAGATTTGCATGCGATCGTCCCGCGAATTGCAGGTCGGCGGGGCTTTCCGCGAGCCCTCCCTTTCAGGTCGATTGGCCCTATTGCGCTGCTCGTCGAGCTGATCATCGTCGTGGCGATTAGCGTCGTCGGAGGAGTTGGATACCAGTTGATCTTTCTCACCGGCACCGGAAGCGTCGAAAGATTCTTTGGCATTGGCCTCCTCGTCTTCGCCAATTTCTCGGCAATCTCTGCGGCCCGGGGCAATTATCAGCCGAGGAATCTCGGTAACTTCAGGCGCCAGGCTCGCGAAGCGACCCTCACCTGGATGCTTGTCTGCTTCATGCTGCTGGGCGTCGCATTCTCGTTGAAGATTGCTGAGACGTTCTCGCGCGGTTCCACGATCACATTGTTCGTTCTCGGATGGTTGGCCATTGTCGCGTGGCGCGGACTGTTGTCGCATTTCCTGGTCCGTGCCTTGGAGAAAGGCGCCTTCGCCGAACGCAATGTGGTCTTGATCGCGGAAAAGGGGCAACTGAACACGTCCAAGGCGTTGCTGGAGTTGCAGCGCTGTGGCTACCGGTCAGTCAAGGCCTTCGAGATCAGGGAAGGCGAAGCCGAGGCATTTGGCGTACCATCGTCGCTGCGAACTACCCTCGACAAGGTAATCGACATCAGCCGTCGCGAGCCGATCGATGACCTGTTTCTCTTGGTCAAATGGGATCATTCGCGGCTGATCGACGATATCCTGAGCATCTTGCGTGTCCTGCCGCTGCCGATCCATCTCGTGCCCGACGGGAACGTTGCGCGATTTCTCAGCACCCCGTTGACCAACGTGGGCGCCGCATGGATGGCCGAGCTCAAGCGCGCACCTCTCTCGGTCACCGAGCAGGCCCTCAAGCGCAGCTTCGACGTCGTCGCGGCTGGGCTCTTAGTCCTGCTGCTGTGTCCGCTCCTGCTGATGACAGCATTTTTGATCAAGCTCGACTCGAAAGGACCGGTTTTTTTCACGCAAACGCGCAACGGCTTCAATGGACGCTCATTCCGGATCTTTAAGTTCCGGACGATGAGTGTGCTCGAAGACGGGCCGGAGATTCGTCAAGCCACGAGAAATGACCCGCGGATCACGCGCGTCGGCCGATGGCTGCGGCGAACCAGCATTGATGAGCTTCCTCAGCTGTTCAATGTGCTCGGCGGCAGCATGTCGCTCGTCGGTCCGCGGCCGCACGCGGCCGCGCACAACACCGAGTATGAGAAGCTTGTCGCCAATTATGCATTTCGGTACCACATGAAGCCGGGGATCACCGGCTGGGCGCAGGTAAATGGGTTTCGCGGCGAGACGTCGACTGTCAATCTCATGGAACGAAGGGTTGAACTCGACCTGTGGTACGTGAACAACTGGAGTTTCTGGCTGGATACCCGGATCTTGTGGAAGACCTTTGGGTTGGGCGTTTGGCAGCCCTCGGCCTACTAGAATGAGTTCTCTGTCGTTGGCCCTATTGACGGACGTCCAGGCGAAGCAAGGTTTAGGCGTGAACGGGGCGGTGCAATCGCCTAGCGTGGCTCTGGATCCCGGTTTGTCTCGGAGAGGTAGGGCGCCGACTGTCGCATCCCATATCGTTCCCGTCATTGTTTGCGGCGGAGCCGGAACGCGGCTGTGGCCGGTCTCACGCGAGAGCATGCCGAAGCAGTTCGTTCCCTTGATCGGACCGCGCTCGACTTTCCAACACGTCCTTGAACGAATAGCCGACAGCACGTTGTTCACCCGGCCAATCGTCGTGACGGCCGCCGAGTTCCGCTTCATTGTCGCGGAACAAGTTCGCGCGTGCAAAGTCGAAGCGGAGATCGTGCTCGAACCGGTGCGCCGCGATTCTGGCCCTGCCATCGCAGCCGCGGCTGAGTTGGTCGCGAGGCGCGATCCGGCAGCTAACGTGCTGGTGCTCGCTGCCGACCACATCATAACGAAGCAAGAGGCGTTTATCGCGGCCTGCCGCGAGGCAATGCTGGCAGCCGCTTCAGGCCGCATCGTCACGTTCGGAGTTCTCCCGGCCTCGCCGGCGGTCGGCTACGGCTATATCCGCCCGGGACCGAAACTAGACGGATCAAACGCGTTTGCGGTCGATGCGTTTGTCGAGAAGCCCGATGCGACAACTGCCGCGCGCTATGTCGCCGACCGTCATCTCTGGAACAGCGGAAACTTCATGTTTCGCGCCGGCGCCATGCGCGACGAGATCGCTCGACTTGAGCCGGCGATGGCAACGGCTATCGCTGCCGCCGTCGACGGGGCCTCGAGAGATATCGATTTCCTGCGACTTGCCGAGCAGCCATTCGCCGCGGCGCCCAAGAAGTCTATCGACTATGCCGTGATGGAACGCACCGACCGCGCGGCGGTCATTCCCGCAGATTTCGGATGGTCCGATATTGGCAGCTGGGACGCGGTCTGGGCAGTCCAAGAGCGGGATGGGAATGGCAATGTGGTGGATGGTGGAGTTGAATTGCTCGATACCCGACACAGCCTCGTGCGCTCCGATGGTCCCCTGACCACTGTCGTTGGCTGCGAATCAATCGTAGTCATCGCCACAGGAGACGCAGTGCTTGTCGTCCCCCGCGATCGATCCGAGCACGTCAAAGAGCTCGTGGCTCAATTGAAGCGTTCGCGGCGAAACGAGGCTACCGAACACAAAAGGATCTATCGGCCCTGGGGCTACTACCAGGGGGTAGACGGCGGCGGGCGCTATCAAGTCAAGCGGATCGTAGTGAAGCCGGACGGGAAATTGTCCCTTCAGAAGCATTTTCACCGTGCCGAACATTGGGTCGTTGTCAAAGGCACGGCGGAAGTCACGATCGGGGATCAGATACGAATCGTGCATGAGAACGAATCCGCTTACATACCTATAGGCAGTATTCACCGCCTCGCCAATCCGGGAAAAATTCCCCTCGAATTGATCGAAGTGCAGGTGGGTAGCTATCTCGGCGAGGACGATATCGTGCGGCTGGAGGACGTCTACCGACGGGAGTGAGAGATGCCGACATCCTTTCCGCCGGTTGTGTTTGTTCTCAACAAAGCGTTCGTGTGGCCGCTTCTTGCGGACTTTGCGCTGTGGCAGGCGACCATCTCCAACCGAAATCGTCCATGGTTTGAATTCGAAACGTCTCTCTAGATGGGGGCGTGTGCGCTTGCGAGCAAGCCTTCAAAATAGGCAATGGCTTTCGTTAGTCCCTCGCGGAGCTGAATCGTCGGGCGCCAGTCGAGCAGCTCCTGGGCCTTGCTGATATCCGGCTTTCGTTGTTTGGGGTCGTCCGCCGGAAGCGGGCGACGAACGATCCTTGAGGACGAGCCGGTGATTTCGATGACGAGTTCTGCCAATTGGCGAATCGTGAATTCCGTTGGGTTTCCGAGATTCATCGGCCCAATCACGTCGTCTCTGGTTTCCATCAACTGGATCAAACCGCTGACGAGATCGTCGACGTAGCAGAACGAGCGTGTCTGCCCACCGTCACCGTAGATCGTGATTTCTTTGTTTTGCAATGCCTGCATCACGAAGTTCGACACGACGCGCCCGTCATCCGGGTGCATGCGGGGACCGTAGGTGTTGAAAATGCGCGCCACCTTGATACGCAATTTGTGCTGACGGTAGTAGTCGAAGAACAAAGTTTCCGCGCAACGTTTGCCCTCGTCGTAGCAGGAGCGTGGGCCGATAGGGTTGACGTTGCCCCAATATTCCTCCGGCTGCGGATGGACGGCCGGATCTCCATAGACCTCGGACGTGGAGGCCTGAAGGATCTTGGCCTTCACGCGCTTGGCGAGGCCGAGCATGTTGATGGCGCCGTGCACGCTGGTCTTCGTGGTCTGCACGGGATCAAGCTGATAGTGGATCGGCGAGGCCGGGCAGGCGAGATTATAGATCTTATCGACCTCGACGTAGAGCGGAAAGCAGACATCGTGGCGCAGAAGCTCGAAGCGGGGGTTCGAAAGCAGGCCTGAGATGTTGGCGCGCGTCGCGGTGAAAAAGTTGTCGACGCAAAGCACCTCGTCGCCGCGCGCCAGCAGCCTTTCGCAGAGGTGAGATCCGATGAATCCCGCGCCTCCGGTGACGAGGACGCGACGCTCGCTATGCATTGTTCAGACGCGTACCGTGAAGACTGGGCCGTCGACTCAGCGCACATCCCATAGCAACACGGCCAGCAGAATCAAGCTGGGCGTCCACGCCACCATGATGCCGAGCAGAAAAGCCTGAATGAGATCCATGACATGCCCCCTGTCCTGGAATTTCCTCGAACTTTTTTTGCGCGCTTTGCGCGCTGTTACGCGTGGTCCATCTATCCAACGCGTGGTCCGCCAAATCGTTCGGGTAATCTATCACCTTTGCCGGGTTCGGCAACACGCGCGCGCCTTCGCGCGCTCTATCTGTGACAATTTTTCTTCAGATCTCGTGCTGCAACAGCGAAGCGGCGCTGTTCGGGTGTCGCGCGATAACGCGCTGCTCAAGACGGTTGCAGGATGCTCGCGCCGTGCTCAGGGATTGCGGCATTCGGAATAGAACGCGCCGTTCGCCGCTTCGATGCGCTCGAGACACTGCACCGGGTCGGTGACCGGGCCGGCAATGGTGAAATCATAGGCTTGGCCCTTGAGCACCAGGCCATAGCGCCCGGCCGGCAGCACGAAATCGAAGACCTCCGGGCGGAGCATGAGCATCTCCGCATTCTCGCTCACCGGCGCCACCCGCAGCTCATAGGCGTTGCTGCGGATGGTCCATTGATCCTCCAGGCTGGCGGTCGAGGCCTGTCCGGCGGTGCTGAAGCTCATGGCGCGCATGACCCGCGCGATGACACGGACCGCGACGCGGTCGGGCGCATTGGCAGCGATGTCGCGGCGATAGACGATGAATGCGATCTGGCCGTCCGGTAGTACGGTTCGGCTCGGCGTCTTGATCGGCGTCGACATGAACACCTTCTGGTCGGGCACGCGGCCGGGGATCGCCTCGAGCTCGTAGAGCTTCCCGCCGCCCAGCGCATAGATGCCGTAGACGCCGGGCAGCGGCAGCGCCGGCGAATTGGATGCGGGAGGCGGCGCGCTCTCGCTCGTCGGCGCCGCGGGCGCCTCCACCATTGCCGGCACCGCGTTGTGCCGTCCGAACAGGCCGAATTGCCGATCGAGCACGACGCAGAGCACCACCGCGAGCAGCACGACCGCGGTGGTGCTCACGAGTTGCCCGGTATTGCGCCAGCTGCCGGGACGCGCCAAGGGTGTGCGCCAGCCCGGAGTGCGCTCCACTGTTGCGCCGGCCGCCTGATCGATGAGCATGAGCGGCTCGGGTCGCGCGATTTCGGGGGGCGCCATCACCATGCCGGCCGGCCCGATCCCGGAACTTTCGATCAGGCGGTCGAGCGATTGCAGCGCGTGAAGCTCGTCATGCCTGGCGGAGATGGTCTCGACCCGCGCGATCGCGCCCTCGAGGGCCCGCATGATGCGGCGCATCTCCGTGGGGTCCATCGGCGGGTTCCGCAGCCAAGCCTCGCGCTGCAGCTTGAAGCGCGCGAGCTCGTAGACGGCATTGCGCAATTGCGCGGGGTCGTCCTTCACCGAGCCGATGACGCGCGACAGCACCAGCGAAAAATCGACCTCCGGCGAGTTCGCCGGCAGGTTCGTGCCGCTGCCGCCCGCTTCGGGTGCGGAGGTCATCTGTACAGGCTCATTCGACAAACAACCTCGTATTATAGTGCAACGTGTTGCTACTGTGAATTGTGTTATATCGGTGTTATGATGCCGGCATGGCCCTGGACCCAAAACGCCGCGCCGAACTCGAGCACGAGGGGGCGAGGTCCCGCCAAGACGTAGAGGAATGGCTCGCCGACCAGGACGAGAAAGCGGCAAAGCGGCGGAATGACATCAAGCAGCGAGCACGAATTGCGTCGGTCGTCCTGATATTTGGAATGCTGCTGACCATTGTTGCGTTCACAACGCTCCGCTGAGCGGCAAATTAATCGGCGAGAACGGACCCAAGATTCCCAGCTTGGCGATCTGGTGCAGCTTAGTTTCATATCAAGGATTCGATAGCCCCTGTTACAAAGCCGAACCGTGCTCCGACGCGGGCTGCGCGCCACTGCAAATTTTTGAGGCGCGGCGCGCGGTCAGCATGTGGTTGAGCAGCGACATCGCGCGATTGCGCGCAGCTTGTGCGGTTCCACGCGGGATCTGGCGGACAACTAGGCATACGTGACCAGCCCTGCAAAAGACGCGGCGCTCCAATGCGAAGAATTCACGGAACATAACATAATGATGTTGCATTGCGGCATGCATATTGCTGCGACGCAATGGGTTGGCGCTTTCTCGAATGGAACCGGCGATGAAAGTGGTTCTCGCGCACCGTTACCGCATCTGGATGCTGGCCTTGTTGCCGGCGACGCTGGGCGTCGGAACGGCGGCGCTATGGGCGCGCAGTCTTTCCTGGCCGGCGAGCATCGACGCGGAGGGGCTCACGCTGCGCTCTCGCCGCCGGCTCGCGTGGCCGGCGATCCGACAGATCACCGTGGTGCGCGACTATCTCGACGGCTACGTCGCACGCATCGATATTCACCGCCGCGGTGGTGTCACGCGCATCCCCGTTCATGCGCTGCGCGATGGCGAGCGCGTCGTGGCGATGATCCTCACGATGTTCAAGCAAACACGCCGGCGGTGCGCCGACGGCGAGCTCGCGGTGACCGAAGCGCCCACCTTGCTGCCGAAGGCCCCGGCGGCTTGGCGTGGCCCAGGCGAACGAAACGCATTGCAAGAGATACGGAGAAATCGCGATGACAGTGGCATTCGAATCCACGCCCGGGTCTAGCCCCGCCCCCACGGCACAGGTGGCCGTCGACATCGCGGCGGTGCGGACATTGGTAAATCTATGGCCACCGACGATGATCGGACTTGGCATCGCGCTCACGCTCGCGTGGGGCGGCGGCCTGCTCTGGCTGCTGACGCGGACGATTATTGCGCTGGTTTGATCAAACAGGCGACGACAACCCCAATCCGCGATCACCTCCAGCCGGTGCAGCCGCAGGTCAAGCCACCAGAAGATGGACTCGAAACATCGCTGCCATGCTCGGTTTTTTCCTTCGTCGGCTGGGAAGTGCGCAGGATCGGCATACGCCGCAAGCCCGGGGTGCGGTCGCCCTGGTGTTGCCGAGTGAAGCGGCAAAGCCTGCGAGTTCGCGGCGTGGCAACAATGAAAGTCTCCGGGACGCCGTAAGGCGCCGTTGCAACTTATCGGCACATTTCAGCAGTCAGGAAATGCCTGCCATTCAGGCGCCGACAAGGGACGCTTCCAGGGAATTGATGAGCTTGTGCGTGCGGGCTGTGTTACAGCGGAGCCGGCTATTCGGCCAAGGGGAATTTCATGAGGAAAATTGCGCGGGTGCTGCTGTCAGGATTAGTCGGCGTTGCCTGCGCTTTTTTTGTCGCGACTGCTTCATTTGCCGTCGGTCTGTCGGAGTCAGATTTCGACTACCTTGCGACGCAAGAGGTACTGCGGGAAAGTCAGGTTCTCAAAGCATTGAGCCCCAAAGAGCAATCGAGGCTACATGCGGTCATCAACGACGATCGGACGACGAGCGATCCGCACGGTCGCGCCCGCAACGTCGCCGAGCTGTTGGCGGAGTTCGGCGGCAATCAATTGTGGGAAAAAATGAATCCGGGAAAGCTCTGGGACGAGAAGAAAAAATAAATCGAAAGTTGGGATCTGGAATTTGCCCCGGAAAGTGAGAGCGAAAGGCTGACCCGCGCTACGACGCTGCCTTCGATTCATCAGCTCGGCGCGCAAACACTTCGTCAATCGTGTTGGCGAGCTCGGTGTGCGTGAACGGTTTTTTCAGATAGGCGTCCGCACCTGCAAGCCAGGCGTCGTCCTGTCGACTATCCTGCGAGCTAACTCCTTGCGCCGTTATGAGAATAACAGGGACCTTCGCGAGCAATGGCTCTGCCTTCATGCGACGGATAAGGTCCGCGCCACTAATCGGCTCCATATTCCAATCAGTGATCACAAGGCCGTATCGCTTTTGCCGCAAACGGTCGAGCGCGGAATACCCATCGTGCACTTGGTCGACGTCGACGAATCCGCACTTTTCGAGAAGTCTCGAGAGTATCAAGCTCATGGTGCGGAAGTCGTCCACCACAAGAATGGGAAGAACTCTGTCCATCTCTTTTCGATCGACCCATGAGAGACGCCCGCAGCGCCCCGGAAGTCTTCCACCGAATCGTTAAGGCTTCAGCCACACATGCGTTCGCGAACTGGCATTGTGAGCACTCAGAGTCTCGCGGGCGCAGCCATTGATAGTTATTTTTATTACAATTCAATTAAAACGTGTGAATAGGCTTTGTTTTGGCAGAACGAAGCCAACGGTGAACTGCTCTGCATTTAAGCACCAGTTGGCACGGTAGCGGCGTTTCCGCACGACTCTTGCGCAAGCCACCGAGCCTAAGCCGGACGTGCCTCTGTTTGGCAGAACAATGCCAATTTCCTGGGGAACACGGTGCGCGCAGCGAGGTCGCTGGCCTGGTTCGGAAGCCTAATGTGGCTCCTCGTGCGGATGATCCTTGCCCTCGTTTGATTGGACCGTGCTCGATACGGTGCCTTGCGACAAAGCCTTGGCGACGCAGGCGCGATAGTACTCCTCGCGTGCCTTCGCGGTTCCGGCGTGGCCGGGCTTGTAGGCGGCGGAGCCTTTCGGCCGTGATATTCGTGCATGGTGAGCGCGAGACAATTCCGCGCCACCGCCGCGCTCAGCGCTCCGGCGGGTGGTGCCGGGCAAGACGCCGCGAGGTCCGCCACGGCGACGGCACATGACATGCGACGTAACATTGTGAGGATCCCCCTCCAAGGTGGCGGCTCGGCAGTCAGCTCAGACAAGTCGG
>Ga0137415_10001267_pt1 | contig 24970 bp, 13 predicted proteins | sample CZODoug3_1_1_16f_FD_183082 | JGI IMG/M metagenome (GOLD analysis project Ga0137415, IMG submission 183082) | Vadose zone soil fungal communities from Angelo Coast Range Reserve, California, USA - CZODoug3_1_1_16fungal (Hybrid Assembly) | ecosystem: Environmental > Terrestrial > Soil > Vadose...
TCCAAGCACGGCGTGCTCGGGCTGACCAAGGCGGCCGCAGCCGATGTTGCGCGCCTCGGTATCCGGGTGAACGCGATCTGTCCCGGTCCGGTGGCGACGCGCATGATGCGTTCCCTTGAAGCGCAACGAAACCCAGCCGACCCGGAGGCGATAGCCGCAGCTATTCGGGCCAGCATTCCGACCGGCCGCTACACCACCGCCGACGAGGTCGCAAATACCGTGCTGTACTTGTGTTCGTCATTATCCGGCAACGTCACAGGAACCCAAATTATGCTCGACGGCGGCCGCTCCGGCTCCGGCGGCGCGCCGTCACCGAACTTTCGCTGAAGGTCCACTTCACGAAGCAAGGGCCAGCGATGCAGTCATGTCTTGCCTTCGCGGGGACGGTACGGGACCCAACGGCGGGACGAACAACACGAATGCAGGAGAAAAACCGCAATGAGCATACTCGATGGCAAGGTCGCGATCATCGTCGGCGGCACCAGCGGAATTGGCGCGCGCACAGCCGAGCTCTTCGTCGAGGAAGGTGCAACGGTGATCATCGCCGGCCGCCGCCGCGATGCTGGCGAGGCCTTGGCGCTACGGCTAGGCCAGTCCGCCAGCTTCGTGCAGGCCGACGTCGCTCACGAGGACAATTTGAAAGCGCTCATCGAGGGCACTGCTGCGCGGTTCGGTCGGGTCGACTGCCTGTTCAACAATGCCGGCTATGGCATCCCCCAGCGCAGCATCGTCGACCTCGACATCGCCGAGTACGACGCGATGATGGCGGTGGTGGTCCGCGGCGTGATGCTGGGCATGAAGTTCGCTGCGCCGATTATGCTGCGCCAACGCTCGGGCAGCATCATCAACACCGGCAGCATCGCAGCCCATCGCTCCGGCCTAAGCTCGCAGACCTACTCGTTGGCCAAGGCGGCGGTGGTGCACGCGACGCGCTGCGTGGCGGCCGAGCTTGGCGAGAGCAATATCCGGGTCAACAGCATCTCCCCCGGCGCGATCGTCACCGGTGTTTTCGCCAAGGGCGTGGGCGTCGACCCCAATGTCGCTGACCGCTACCTCGCGACGGTGGCCAAGCGCTTTGCCCAGGCGCAACCGATTCCACGTGCCGGTATGCCCGAGGACATCGCCCGGGCGGCGCTGTACTTGGCCTCGGATGCCGGAAGCTTCCTCAACGGGATCGATCTGGTGGTCGATGGCGGGGTGATCACCGGCAACCGTTTTTCCGCCGGTGCCGCGGCGCGGCTCGAGCTGGTCGAGGCTCTGAAGGCGGAGATCGAAGGATAGCTATAGTCGCACAAGGTTCGAGACGTCCATCATTGGAGGTAAAATTGTCAGAGAAGATCATCATTACCTGTGCCGTGACCGGCAGCGCCGACACCTATCTCGTCAATCCCGCTGTTCCGGTTACGCCCGAGCAGATCGCGACGGCGGCGCTCGAAGCAGAGCGCGCGGGAGCGTCGATCGCCCACCTCCACGTGCGCGATCCCAAAACAGGCAAGGCTTCCGGAAGCGTCGAGTTGTTCCAGGATGTCTGCGATCGAATCCGGGCGGCGAAGTCGGACCTGATCCTCGAGCTGTCATGTGGAAGAGGCGGAACCTACTCGTATGACGCCGCCAATCCTGGCCACGCTGGCGAGGGTTCGAACATGATGCGCGCGCGCGACCGGGTTGCGCACGTCGAGTCGATTCGTCCGGAGCTTTGCAGCCTGGATGTGGGCTCGCTCAACTTCGAGAAGCTGGTGTTTGTGAATGCGCCAAGCGAGCTTCGCGAGATGGCGGAGCGCATTCGCGCAGCCGGCACCAAGCCGGATCTCGAGGTGTTTGAGCTCGGGCATATTGCGTTCGCAAAACAACTGATCCAGGAAGGGCTGGTCGAAAGCCCGCCGCTATTTTCGCTGGTCCTCGGCGTCCGGTGGGGCGCGCCGGCCACCCACAGCTCAATGGTTGCGATGAAGGACGTCGTGTCGGACCATCATTGGTCGGCCGTGGACCTCGGGTCCGGGCACCCGCACCGTACCACTGCCCAAGCTATTCTCCTGGGCGGCGGCGTGCGCGTGGGTCTGGAGGACAGTCTTTATATCCAGCCCGGTGAGCTGGCCAAAAGTAACGCGCAGCAGGTCGAACAGGCCGTCAAACTGATCAGGTATCTAGACTTCGAAGTCGCCAGCCCGAGCGAAGCTCGCCAGGTGCTTGGCCTCAATCGCCGTTGAGGGTCCTGTACTGCCCCTAGCCCTTAGCCCTGCAGCCTGGAGAGGCCCGATCACAGCCTCAGTATTTGGCATCGGTCCAACACGCCTATACTGGTAGCCAGCAAGATTGGAATGCAGCCGGCAAGTCGCCAGCAGCAACGGCGGAACCCAAGACGATTATCGACAATGCCTGCATTTCGCAGCAGAATTGAATTCTCGCAGCAAGAGTAGGGCAAGGAGTTTGGTGCGATGTTCGATCTCAGTCATTTGCGCTGCTTTGTGGCGGTCGCGGACGAGTTGCATTTCGCACGGGCCGCCGAACGCCTGAGCATGACCCAGCCCCCGCTCAGTCGGCAAATTCAGATCCTCGAGCGCGTGCTCGATGTCAGATTGCTTGAGCGTACCAGCCGCTCGGTCAAGCTGACGCCGGCGGGTCAAACCTTCCTTGCCGAGGCCCGTCAGATCCTGCACCTCGCGGAGAGCGCGGCACTTCTCGCAAAGCGGGTCGCGGCGGGCAAGGCCGGGTCGATCAAGATCGGCTTCACGGCGACGTCCGCATTCAGCTTCCTTCCGGAGTTGGTCGCAGCTTGCCGTAACATCATGCCCGGTGCGGAACTGGCGTTGAACGAGATGGTGAGCGGGGATCAATTGCGTCGCTTGCATTCTGGCGAGATCGACATTGGGATCGTCAGGCCGCCAGTGCCTTCGAGCGGCCTAAGCTCTCTCAGGGTCTCCAGCGAATCTCTTCTCGCCGCCGTTCCCGCCGATCATCCGCTGGTTTGCAGTGCTGTCCTCAAGCTGGAAGAACTCGCGGCCCAACCCTTCATTATGTATGCGCCGTACGAAGGCCGATACTTTCATGATCTCGTAGCCGAAACCTTCTCAAGGGCAGGAATTCTGCCGAACTATATTCACCACCTGGCGCAGATCCACTCCATCCTGGCGCTGGTGCATGCCGGCGTGGGAGTGAGCCTGGTGCCGACCGCTGCAGCTAATCTGCAGTTCCGCAATGTTGTTCTGCGGCCGATACAGCCCCAGCCACCAAGACCCGCCGAACTCTTCATGGTGTGGCGCATCGACAACCGGAACGCCCTGGTCCCGATCATCGTGGACCTGTCACGTAAGCTCGTGGAGAAGAAATTACCAAGACCGATGGACGTGCAGCAACAGCGAGGCGTCGTCGAGACAGCTGTGGCATCGCCGAGCTGAGCATCGCGCCGCACGAAACGACGCTGACAACCGGACATTCTTCCGTCCTGGACTACGGGTGTGGATTCCTTGGCGGGTGTGCCCTGATCGCTTCTTCGTTGATGTCGGCACCCCAACCCGGGCGCGTGGGCACGACCAGTTCGCCATTCTGAACAACCGGCGGATGGGTGACGAGTTCATCCTTCCACGGCACGTCGTCGATGTCGATTTCCATGACGGAGAAATTGGGCATGGCCGCACAGAGATGGGCGCTCATCAGCGTCGACATATGGCCGTAGAAATTGTGCGGTGCGCAGTTGATTTCGTAGGCTTCCGCCATGGCGGCGATCTTGAGCGACTCCATGAGACCGTTCCAGGGCACGTCGATGATCGCGACATCAATCGACCGATTCTCAAAGTACGGCCGGAACTGGCGGCGGCCGAACAATGATTCGCAGGAGGCAACAGGCATTCGCGCCCGGTCACGGATCAGTCGCAGACCTTCCGGATCGTAGCTGTCGATCTCGAGCCAGGACAGATTATAGGGCTCGCAGGCCTGCGCGACCTTGATGTAGCCCTCCGTCTTGAAGTTGAAGTTGGTATCGAGATGGATGTTCATGTCGGGGCCGGCGCCCTGTCGGAAGGCCGCAAGCCCGTCGGCGATAGCGGCAAGCACCGCGCCGTCGGCATTGAGTTCGGGATGGCCCGGGCTACGCGCAAAACCTGGCAAATGCATGCTGGGCGGGTCGAGGTCGAAACGAAAGATGTTGGTCTTCAGCGCCCTAAACCCGCAGTCCTTCACGTACTTGCCGAGTTTGACCACGTCGTCGAGCGATTGCACTGGCTCGACACCCAAGATGTCTGCGCTGCGGAGGCGATAACTGCCGCAATGAGACCAGTAGAGCGGCAGTCGATCGCGCACCGGGCCGCCGAACAACGCATAGACCGGGATGCCCAACGCCTTCGCCTTGACATCGAGAAGCGCGTTCTCGATCGCAGCCATGGCCTGTTGGTTGATGCCGCCAGGCGCCTGGCGCGTCACTGCGTAATATGTCGACATGATCCGCTCAATCGGCCGTGGATCCTGGCCAATCAGGCTCTGTGCCAGGCGGCGGATCACGGCGGTGAGACCTGCACTGCCGTAACCTTCGTTGTATTCGGACCAGCCAACGAGTCCGTCGTCCGTCGTAACCTTGAGGAACGAAAAGTCGCGCCAGCCAGCGTCGCAGTGCAGATCCTCAATCTTAGCAATTTTCATCGGATTTTCCTTTTCAGCCGCCAGCTTGGCAGCACGCGCGCAACCGCTCGGCCGATCCAAGCAACGTCATCTCCTGCTTCATGTACTGATTGACACCGTACGCGGTTGGTTGCGGCCGATCACCAGCAGGCAGATTGTCCCGGTAGCGGCGACGAGAGCGATTGGCATGATCGCAAGCGGAAAGCTGCCGGTTTCAGCCTGGATCCAGCCAATCATGAAGTTGAAGAAGAAAGCCGAAAGGGTGCCCAATGCATTGATCTGCGCCAAACCTGCTGCGGCAACCTTAGGTCCCATCCATTCCGATGACAAAGCCCAGAAAGGACCTTTGCTTGCATAGCTACCCGCCGCGATCAGCGTCAGGAACGTGATGGTTAGCCAAAGACTGCTCGTCGCAAAATATATCCCGACCAGCGCCGCCGCCATCCACAACTGCGGAAGAGTGTTGTGCCATACGCGCTCCCCGGTCCGGTCGGAGTTGCGGCCCCACAGGACCATCCATACCGCCGCAACGCCGAACGGTATGGCGGTCATCAGACCGGTTTGCAAATTATTGAGACCAAACGACTTGACCTGTTGGGGCATCCATAGCGCGAGTGCTGTCGCCGCGCCGGCGGCACCGGAATAAACCAACGCCATGATCAGCACGTATTTGTTGGACAGCACCTTCCACAGTGACATCGGAGGTACCCGCTGCACCCGCTGCCGCTCGGCCTCCAGCTTGGCTTGCAACCAGGCCCTTTGTTCGGGCGTCAGCCAGTCGGCCATTGCAGGCTTGTCGGTGAGACAGACTACCGCAAGAAAACCCAGCACCAGCGTCGGAATCGCTTCAATGATGAAAATCCACTGCCACCCTCCAAGACCCCAGACTCCGTCCATGCCGAGGATCGCACCTGAAATCGGTGATCCGATCAAACCGGCCAATGGAAGAGCCACCATGAAGATACCGACGATCTTCGCGCGGTATTCGGCGGGATACCAGTATGTCAAATAGAGGATGACGCCCGGAAAGAAACCGGCCTCGGCGGCACCCAAAAGAAAGCGCAGGACCAGAAACGAGATCGGGCCGCTGGTCAAAGCGAAGGCCATCGACACAACGCCCCAGCTCACCATGATCCGCCCAATCCATCGCCTGGCACCAAACCGTTCCAGCGCCAGATTGCTCGGAACTTCCAGGATGAAATAGCCGATGAAGAAAATTCCTGCCCCGAGGCCATAGATCTTCGGATCGAGGCCGATCGCCTTATTCATCTGCAGCGAGGCGAATCCGAGATTGATCCGATCAATATAGCAAAGCAAATAGGCGAACATGAGGAACGGCATCAGCCGCCACGACACCCGACGCATCGTCGCCGCTTCCAGCATCTTTTCTTGATCCGCCAATTGCGACAACCTGTTGCCTCCGCTTTTTAGTTATCGATTCAGGCCACTTGATCTGCGCCTCATTTTCGGGGCTTTGTTGCCAATTACGATTTAGCAGACAGTGTCGGTTGGATTCGTCGGATGACCGGAGCGGTCGCGGCGCGGCATTCCAATGATACATTCGAGGCAATCGAGATGATATATGAAATCCCGACCGCCGATGCATCGCGATCAGGTTCTTGGCGGGATAGAGCAGCCCGCGCGGATCGAGCCGACAGGTGAGGCGGCGCACGATCGGGTTACGCTTCCAGGGTTCAAAGGACCGAACTCTGCGGAACGTGACGCCGGATAGATCTCGCCGTGGGCGTGGTCGGCGACGACCCTAGAAAATTCACCGCTTCTGAACAATGCCAAAAGGTCTATTGGTTGATCCAGGCTTTGAATTGATCGGTTTATTCCGGCTTTGGTAGCTTATTGACGCCGCCGTTCGCGACAAAGCCATTGAACCATCGAGCAAGACGTTCAGGGAACAAGGCGATGCCGACCGGACGATATGGTCGTTGCAAATTGGCCGCACCGCGCTCGTCATTGACGAGATGCGCTGCGTGTTCTGCCTGCAAGTACCAGGAAGGACTGCGACGGCCTACGGCTATCACCGGGTGACGGGTAGGCCGGCCTCGACGCCCATCTCGGTCGCAGCCGCGGCAACCGCTCGCCATCTGCAAAACCTGAAACAAAGGCAGGAAAAATATGAGCATATCTCGTCGTCAGGTTTTGTTGAGCGGCACAGGTGCGCTCGGCGCCGCAGCGCTTGGGTTTCCCAAACCCGCCATCGCCCAATCAGAGCCGATCAAAATCGGCTGGCTTGCCGCGATGACCGGCCCAAGCTCGGCGCCGACCAGCGGCTTCAATCGCGGCATAATTTTCGGGGTCGATGCCATCAATGCCGCCGGCGGCGTCAAGGGCCGCAAGATCGAGGTCATCACCCGCGACACTCAGGGCGATCCGACCAAGGCCGTGAACGCCACGCAGGAATTGATCAGCCAGGCCAAGGTCCACGCGATCTGGGGACCGGTCAACTCAGGCGAAGCACTCGCCACCACGCCGATCATGGCGCGCGCCAAGATGCCGAACATTCACCCCTGCGTCGTCGAAAGCCTGATCGACACCACCAAATTTCCGAGAGCGTTCCGGATCGCGCCATCAATAGGTCAATGGGACGACGCCGTCCGCAACTATTGCCTCAATATTCTCAAAGTGAAAAAGATCGCCGTGATCGGCGACACTACGGGATATGGCGTGACTGCCGTCGGAGTATCAGTGGCGGCTTTCAAGAAGGAGGGCGCCGATGTGGTTTATCAAGCCAACATCGATTCGACCCAGGCCGACGTCACCCCGGACATGCTGCGCGCCAGGAACGCGAGTGCCGAGGTGATCGTGGTCTGGAGCGTCTCAACCGGCATGGAAGCGCGGATGTTCAACACCCGCGCCGCCATGAGCTGGGACGTCCCGTTCGTCGGTCACCCATCGCTCGCTACGGGCGAAATCGCTGGCCTCGTCGAGAAGCCTGCCAACTGGCAAAGGGTGTACGCCATCGGCTTCAAGAGCTGCAGCTACGATGCCGCCGGCAAGCTGCCTCCGAAAAGTCAGCATCTGGTCGATCGTCTGACCAAGGCCAACGTCGTGATCAGCGATACGCTGTTGTGGCTGGTCGCAGCCGGCATCGATGTGATCGAGCTGATCGCCAAGAGTGTCGAGCAAAGCGGATCCGCCGAAAGCGAAGGCATCGTCGCCTATTTGAACACGCTTGCGAAGTATCCCGGCTATTATGGAGATTACACATTTACGCCAACCCAGCATAACGGCTTTCCGACCGACGAGATCGTGATGTCGGAGGCCTCTACCGCCAGGAACGGCACCTTCGCGCTGGCGCCGGGATACACATAAAGGCAGTGGAGAGCGCATGGCCCACAAGAGCTGCAATGAGGAGGACGCACATGACCGACTTTACGCGCAGACGGGTGCTCGCGACCGGGACGACCTTGGCCGTATCCTTCGCCTCTTCCGACCTCTTGGCTCAGCGCAGTTACGATCCCGGCGCCAGTGATGGCGAGATCAAGATCGGCCATACCAGCCCCTATTCTGGCCCCCTTAGCGCCTTCGGCGTGGCCGGCCTGGCAACCACCGCTTACTTCAACATGATCAACGCGGCAGGAGGCGTGAATGGCCGCAAGATCCAGTTCATCACCCATGACGACGGATACTCGCCGGCGAAGACGGTGGAGATGGTGCGCAAGCTCGTCGAATCGGATGAAGTCCTTCTGATCTTCCAGTTACTCGGCACGCCTACGAACAGCGCCGTCCGAAAGTATTTGAACGACAAGAAGGTACCGCAACTGTTTATCTTCACAGGCGCGTCGAAGTTTGGCGATCCGACGAACTATCCATGGACCATGGGATGGCAGCCGGACTTCGCGACGGAGGGCGGCGTGTACGCCAAACACATACTGGCGACCGTCAAGGATGCCAAGATCGCCATTCTCTTTCAGAACGACGACTCGGGAAAGGACGGCGTTACAGGCTTTCAGAAGGCGCTTGGCAAGGAAAACGAGAAAATGATCGTGGGGATGGCTACTTACGAGGTGACCGACCCGACGATCGATTCGCAAATCGTTCTACTGAAGAATACCGGCGCCAACGTGTTCCTGAATCTCTCGTCTCCCAAATTTGCCGCGCAAGGGATCCGGAAAACTCACGTTCTGTCATGGCGTCCAGTGCACTATCTCTCTAGTCCATCGTCGTCCGTGCAGTCTGCAATGAAGCCTGCGGGCTTCGAGGCTTGTCAGGATATCATGACGATAGCCTATCTCAAGGATCCGACGGATCCGCAGTGGGCCAGCGATCCAGAATTCCTCGAGTGGAAGCGCTGGATGGCGAAGTGGAACCCCAACGCAGCCCTGTCGGACTATCTGAACGTCTACGCTTACGCCATCTCGGCAACGCTTGTTGAAGTGCTGAAACGTTGCGGCGACGATCTTACCCGCACCAACATTATGAAGCAGGCTTCTAACCTGCGTGGGCTGCATGTTCCGATGCTCCTGCCAGGCATCGCCATCAACACGAGTCCCACGGACTTCTATCCGATCCAGTCCTTTCGACTCGCTCGGTTCAAGGGTGAGGCCTGGGAATTGTTTGGCGATGTCGTTTCAAACGAAAGCTCTTAGCGCTACCCAAGCCGCATCGAAGTCGAACCGATATAGCATTGATAGCCTACATGTCACCTGAAGCAATCAAGTCCCTGAGAAAGAAGGCGGCATGATTGAGGAGGCCAAGCAGGGCACGATCGAATACTGGGCTCAACACGGCCCCGAAAAGATCGGCATCATCGAGGGCGAGGAAGCACTCACGTTTTACGAGTGGAACCGGCAGGCCAATCGGATTGCAATCGTCAGCGCTTGTTCAATTTCTGTCTTTCTTCCGGCGTGAGAATTTGAGATTCGGCTTCGCTGAGCGTCCCGTAGCCCGCGATTTGAACGGCGCTCTTGTCGCTGTATTCCGGCTCGCGGCGCTGATCGTTCAAGCTCCGCCTATCATCGTTCCAGCGGTTATCGTCCTGTGGGGCTGTGTTACCGTCGACGCCGCCATAGCCGAGCACCTCAACAATGATGATTGAAGCTTGACCGCCGCCGTTGGTCTGCGGCGGCACCGCAGCCTGCTGGGTAGCCGCCGCAGTGTTGGATGCCGCCGTCAGCGAGCCTACGGGCGGACCCTGCACGGTCGGAATGCCGACCGCGACGCCCTGGACCTGGATGTTGCTGGCGTTGAGAATCTGCAGTGCCTGGGCGGTGAAATTGCCGGACACCCGAACGCCGGCATCGCCGGCGTCGATCGTCCCGTGCGGCGCGAACAGGTCAACGTCGCCCGGCAGCACGCCCGGCACGCCGATCAGCGTCGCAATCCCCGCCCCGGTCTGCGGCGTGACCGGGGCCTTGGTCACATTGCCGTAGGGATCGACGGTGAACTGCGGCGGCGAGGTCACCAGCGAGGTCTTCTTGCCCTTGCCGGCATCGAGATCGCCGTTGGTGGAAAACATCAGAATGTCGCCCCCCAATTCCGTGAACACGCGCGATTGCGCCACGATTACGTCCCTGTCGGTATAAGTGTTGACGCTGCCACCGCGCAGCGTGAGCAGACCGGGTCTTGCGGTGTCGATCTGGCCGCTAAGATCAGGTGTCTGGTTTTCGATCCCGAGCGTGACACTGCCGCCAGGCACCAGGATGTTGAGATCGCCGCCGGCTTCGGTGCGAATGCGGCCCAGTTGATAGACCGACAGGTCACCCTGGTAGGCCGTAGTCGGCGTGCCGATGGTGCTGCCGGGAAACATGGTCTGGATCGCCTTGTAGGCGCGGTCATACCCCTTGCCGCCGGTGCCCTCGCCGTTCGCCGCCGCCCGCCCGCCTGCCTTGAGCTCGGCGAAATAGACCTGCTCGACGAAGGGCAACTGCTCCGCCGGGGACAGCGCGCGGAACTGGGCGAGCGCTTGGCCGACGGTCAGACCGGGGTTTTTCTCCCGCTCACGCATGTACGCGACGAGGTCGTCCGTATGGTTCTGTCGCACACCAGCGGCGTTGGCTGGGTCGAGGTAGGTCGAGATGAAAGCCGCAATGTCCGGTCCGTTATTGCCGGCGCCGACCACAACGCTGATCGAGGCGCCGTTGGTCGCCAGCAGCGCATTGTCCGCGTTGCCGATGCTGGAGATGCCGACACCATAGGCCGATGCGACGAACGGGAGCGTCGGTGTCTGGACCGTGATATTGCGGCCCGCCACCACGTCAAGCGTGCCCGGACCGCCGATGCGAATGTTGAACCCGTTGCAATTTGTCGGCGTGAGGCAGCTCGCCATGTCGCGACCCGCCTGCACGACCGAGACGTCGGTGGGAAGATTGTTCTGAAGCTCGAAAGCGGGATAGAGGATATCTAGCCCTGCGCGGACGTTGGTGCGTTCAGAGGTCGCAAGGCTGACTCGTGACAAATTGCCGAGGGCGTAAATGTGAACCGTGTGTGGATCATTCGTCTGAACGAGATTTGACGCCACCGATGTGAAGGGCTGATCCTGAAAATTGAGGATTGTCGCGGAATAAGCGTAGGAAAACGGTACCGCCAGCGGCACCGGCAGAATGCCGGTCATGCTGATGCCGGTGTTCTTGATGTCCTCGCCTGCCAGAAAGTTGATCTGCGCCGTCTCCGCCGGGAGCGCGACCAGGATAGGATTGTATCCAACCGGACCAGAGCCGATTTTGGCTGCGGTCGTAAAGGCCTGGACGCTGGCGATGGAGCCGGTCGGGGCCACAACGTCCATGATCGCCGGCACAAAGTCACCGTTGATCGAGACGTCGCCGCCCATCGCCAGTACATTGAACGCCGTGCTCGGTGTGAAGCTGCTGAAGAAACCGTAGGGAAGCGATGCGCCGAAGCAGTTCGCTTCGCATCCTTCGAGGCCGAGAACGGACCCTCCGTGTTGCAAGGCAGCGCGGGTCGGGTCTCCCACCAGCAGATTAAGCGAGCGATCGGCCACGACGGATACCTGTGCGTCGCCGGCCATCAGATTCATCATCGCAGTCGGGCCGATGTCCGCTGCCCGCACCGTACCGGTGCCGCGGCCGACATCAATGTTGGCGTTGTCCAATGCATTACCGACGTTCAACTGCAGATTCCCACCGCCAGTGATGACCACATCCTGAAGGCGTGACGCACCGGTGGGCGTTCGCATGGTCGTTGCCGCGCTTACATCGACATTTGTCAGGTTGCCGCCGACACGCACCATGACATTGCCGCCACCGAGCGCGCCAAGGCCGCGATAGGCCGCAACGGTCGGCGGCGGGTCAACGAAGAAGATGGCGTCCGGACGCTGGTAATAGGTTCCAAAATTGATGAACGAGGTGCCGTTGATCACGCCTGGACCGGACGAATTCGGCTGCCCTTCGGTCCAGAGCCAGAAAGTGTCCACTGCGCTGCCCGCATAACCGGTGCCATCGGGCGCACCGACGCTGGCGCTGGTCAGGTCGCCCTGCACGACCACCTTCAGATTGCCGCCCCTCTCCGGGTAGCTCGGATGCAGCGCCGTGGGATAGGTCGCATCCCAGCTCGTTCCGATGCCCGACAAAAAGTCGTACACCTCATAGCCAAGATAGCTGTCCCTCGTGAACGACACCGCGGAGGTGATGAACTGCCGGGTCGGCGCGGTAAATCCCGGCAAATCCGTCGACTGCCAGCCGGCCGTGTAGATACCGAACGGCGTCGTCAACGTGACGTCACGTGCCGCCGCGAGATCGAGATCGCCCGTCCCGGTGCGGAGTACGCTGGGAATTGGAAAGCCGCCGGCGTCGTTGTGCGGATCGTTGAACAAAATCGACCCCGCGCCAGCAGCAAGGGCATTTTTCGCAGTCAGCGCGTCCGGATCGGCGGCGCGAAGATCCGCACCGGCGACCAGACGCAGCGTTGCCGAACGTGACCCCCGCGGCAACAGCGCCGCAATGGCGAAAATATTGCCGTCTGGCGAAACAACCGGCGCTTCGAAGCCGTCGCTGAGACTGCCATTCATAATGACGTTACCGGCCGCGCGCAGCGTCAGCACCATTGGTTCCGGTTTACTGGGATCGCCATAGCGATAACCATGCAGATCGATCCCGGTGTTGGTGCTCGACGCATTCTGCAGCAATGTCATGTCGCCCGCGCTGTAGAGCTCGATCCCAGGCATCAGATGGAAGGCAGCGTTGTTCGCCAACGTTCCGATCCCGGCCCTGATCGATGCGGCACTAGCCATGTAGGCCTGCGCCGCGGAGTTGGCGATGTCGATCCATTGATCGACATAAGGGTTGTTGCTGACATCAATCGCGGCGACGGCTTCTGCATCGATCTCGCGTGCGCCGATAGCGATCACGCCATTGGCCGAGATGGCAACGCCACCGTCGCCGACCCGCGGAGCACGCAGCCAAATCTTGCCGCCGTTTGGACCGTCTCCACGCACGTCGATCCTTGCCCCCGACGCCAGCGTCAACCGACCGGCGCTGTGGCTGCCAATGCCGAGGAAGACATCTCCTCCATCTCCGCCTGGCGTGGTGGCGTGTGTGTCGAGGACCGCGCTGCCGGCCAGGAGCAGCGTATTGTCCGCGCTGAGACGGACCGTGCCGCCGCTGGCACCGCTTGCATCAATCGTACCGCTGACGATGAGATTGCCGGTGGCGGCCGAGAGTTCGACCTCATGCGCGGTGACCGTCATAGTCGCCGCCACCGTGATGTCGCCGGTTTGCAGCGTCAGGCTTTGACTCTCCGAAAAACCCTTCATCGCGGTGAGCAGCGCGCCGGCATCGCCGGAGCCGAGGTTCATGGAGATTTGCGCGCCTTTGTAGCCGCCCACGGTGGTGACATCGAAGACGCCATCGAGCCGTGCCGTGTCGTTCGTCGCCACGATATTGAGTGTGCCCGCATCGCCGCCGCGACTGGAATCGATGATGTCGATCACGGAGGTCTTGGTTCGATCCAGCGCAGCGATATCGCCGCCGCTGAGGTCGACGCGAGACCCCGCGGCCATCACCACATTGCCGCTCCGGGACAGCAGATTGATCGTGCCGGCCGGCGATATGCGCACCACATCGAAGAACGGCGTGATCGCGCCGGACACGTCGGTGAGCGAGCCCGCCGCCAGCGTCACTCCCGCTGCCCCGTTCAGATTGATCACACCGGATGGCAGCGAGATGTCGGTGCTTTGGGTGATGCTGTCGGCGTTCACTGTCAGGTGCGCGCCGACCGACTGCACCGGCGTGATCGCGGCGACCACGGGCGATGACGGACGCAGGAACATCATCGCTCCGGTTGCATTCAAGGTGGTATCCGCACCGGCGTTACCCGTCACGCGTGGCGCGCTGACGACGAGATCGCCGGTCGTGTCGTAGACGCCGATGCCGCTGCCGATCACCTGGCTCGTGGCGGCGAGCATAACATTGGAAAAGCCGCCGAAGTTGAGATTGCCTGCGCCCAAAGTGAGCTCGGTCGCATTCAGCGCCAGCGAGCCTTGCCCTGAATTGCCGGCGGCGACGGGGGTACTCGCGCCGGCGAGGATCAGCTGCCGCGCCGTGATGGTGGCGGTGTCGCCGGCGGCACCAAAACCCTCGATCACCGGCGTGGACAACGTCAGCTTGGCGATCGCCGGTTGACCGGTGGCGAGATCGGTCGCACCGAATGCCGCGGAGCCATAGACATTCACTGCCTGCCCGGCGCTCAATATCAGCGAGGTGGTGGGCGCGATGCTGCGGGTGGGATCGCCGCGGGTCAGGGCGGCCAACAGATCACTGGTAAGATTGATGCCGCTGGTGCCCTGTCCGCCGATATTGATGGTCGGCGCCGCGATGGTGAGGGATGGCGCGCCGAAGGACGCCGTGTTATCCAGCCTGAAATCGGTGGTATTGGCCAATGCAAGACTGCTGCCCGCTTCGACACGCGCGCCGGCACCGATGATCAGGCTGCTGGTGGCGCCCGAGGATGTCAGCACAATCGGAACCGTCGACGGCGCATTGGACGCCAGCAGGAAGGCCCCACCGGCGAGCGCAATCGAGCCGAGAGAAAGACCAGTCTTCGGATCGGTCGGAAAGCCGTCCGGGATCGCGCCGGCTTTGCTGGTATCGATCACCGCACCAGGATCAAGCGTCAGCGTCCCGGTCGCCCGCAGCATGATCTCCGGCGCGGACAGCACCGCATGCGAACCGATCTCAACGTTATTGGCTTCCTGGGTAATTTGAATCTGGTTTGGATTAAGAAATGGAACCGTGCGCACGCCCCCGATCAGGATGCTTTGCGCACCAATATTATTGATCAAGCTGTCGTCGATCCCGATGAATCCGGCGGCGACCGCATCGCCCTTGCCCACGATCTCCAAATTGGTGCCGACGATGTCGGCCTGGCCTCCGCGGCCGCCGGGCGCGAACGAGAAATCGCTCGTCCCGTCAAAGGTGATCGAGTTCAATGCGCTGAGCACCAGTTGTCCAGCGTCGATCGGCAGGCGTAGTGCGATCGTATTGGCTGTCCGGGCTTGCGATTGGAAAAATTGGGTGACCGTGGTCTCGGAATATTGCGATTGCTGCCGCACCACCGACCCCGGTGTAACGATGAACTCCGACGCAAGCGAATCCCGCATCGTGGTGTTTGCCACCGCGCGATAGCCGGAGACGTAGTAGGCGCCGGAGCGCAGCTGGAAATTAGACGCGACCTGCGACGGTGCGAGATTGGAGGCCGCGACCGTGACCTTGTAGGCGCCCGGCAGCAGGGCATAGTGACCCGGCAGCAGCGTATAGGTGCCGGCCGCAAGCCCGGCGATGCCGCTCAAATAAACCTGATCGCCGACTTTCAGATTGACGTTGGGAGCAGCGACGCTCGGATCCCCACTGCTCGAGGCCATCAGAGGAGAACGCGGCGCATAGGCCAAGCCCAGGCTTGGCAAAATTGCAAAGGTGTTAATGCCGTTCAGGTTATCGACCGACCCACCGGAACCGCTGACGAACTGATAGCCGTAAAGGTCGCCGCCGCCGGACTCGTCGATCTTTGCCGCGGGCTTTCCGTTCGCCGCCCCCGCGACGCCCACCGATTGCCCGTAAAATGCAACGACCTTCTGGATCGGCGTCGTGATGGTGCGCGGCGCCGTTCCCGAATAGTCAAAGATGTAGAGGTTGTTGCCGAGTGGAGCGCCATAGGGAATCAGCAAGCCATCGGCCGAGACCGAGGTGATGCTGCCCGGCAGGAGGTTGATATTTGCCGTTGCGCTCGGATTGGTCGGATCACCGAAGGTGATCTGACCCATCGGTGCGCGCAGCACGCCGCCTTGATCGATGGTCGGTGCGATGAGCTGCAGCTGGCCGCCCGCGGCGAGCGGCACCGCCGGCATATCGACACCGTTGCGCGCGATGGCGATGACGCTATCTGGCCCCGCCGCCAAAATCTTGAACAGAACTTCCGGGGTCGCGTTGTCCATGCCGGCCGCAGGGGCGCTGGTGATCGGATAGAGCTGGGCCGAAGTGAAGTTCAGATTGCCGACCGTGGCCAAGGTGCTGGCCTGATTCAGCGATCCCGCGAATGACGCCGGCACCAGGCGGATATCGCCTTGGCTGTCGAATGTGATATTCGCGAAGCCCGGCAGCAACACTGTTGCGCCGGCATCGTTCGAATAGGTCGCACCGCTGTTGAGCCCCGCCTCGATGTCGATCAGGTTGGCGTGGATCGCAAGGTTGGCGGTGCCGGCGAGCGGCGCCACCGCTCCCAGATAGCTGGGCGAGGCGAAATTGAAATCATTGGTGAGGTTGCGCTGGCCCCCGCCGATGTTGATGTAGGCAGACGTCAATCGGACGTCGGCTCCAGGTGTCGCACTGACGGCAGGCGCGTTGATGGTCAGGCTGCGGTCGGCGCGCAGATCGATATTGCCGTTGAACACCACGGCATCGACCGCACCCAGCGATACACGGCTGAATCCGGCATCCATGATCCGCTCGGCGCTGACATGCAGCTGCCCTTGCAGCTCCGCCGGGATCGCGTCGCCGACTTTGAGTCCGGCTGGCGCAAATGACTGGCTGCCTTGCGTGAGAATCAGTTCGCCGACGGGTTGCGTATACGTCGTGTCGCCGAACTGTGCTCTCCACATGGTCTGATCGATGACGAGGGTGCCCCCCGCCGAGGTCGGAACGCCGCCGTGTGCGACCAGCGTCGAGTCGAGCAGCAAGCCTTGCGAAGCCATGATGTTGACGGAACCGGCGTCGGTCGCCACCGCGGTTGTCGCAAGTGACGGCGACAGTCCATTGCGCGATGGCACCACGATGGTTCCGGCCGCGCCGGATACGTCGATCACCGATCCCGCCTGCGCAACGACCGTGCCCAGCGGGTCGAAGCCCGATATGGCGCCCGGAACAGTGGCGGTCGCGTTGGCACCGGGATAGATTGCATAGGGATAGTAGCCGGGGTCGGCGCCGTTCTCGTTGATGTTGACGCTGCCGCCGTTCCAAAGGCGATAGCCGGGAGCGCCCGAGGCATCGGCGTAGGTTTGAACAAGACCGCGGGCCAGCAGGCGTGCCTCCGATCCGATCCAAAGGGTCTGTGTCGGATCGTAGCCAGCTGCCGGATACTGGGGAAACTGACCACTCGGCACCCGCGGCCCGTAGAGATCGAGATCGATCGTGCCGCCAGGTGCGTTGATGGTGCCATCGATGGTCAACTGGCGGCCAGCGTGCAGTTTCACCGTCGCGCCCGCATCGGTATTGATCTGGGACCCCGCGCCTACGGTTAGATTGCCGCTCAACGGATCGACGGCGCTCAAGACCAGACTGACAGCCGGCGCGTTCTGAAACAGAGCCGGCGGGCCGAGTATCGTAATGTTCGAGATGCTCGAACCGGTCGGCGCGTTCAGTGCTGCGGCGGTGACCCCAAGTGTCTGGGTGTGGAGTTCCAGATCCGTGCCGGGCTCAACCGTCAACGCGTTATAGCCGATCACGGCATACTGGCTGAATCCTCCACGTGTGAAGAAGGCGGGATCGAGCCAAAGCGTGTTGCCGTCGGTCGGATTGTTGCCGCCGATCTGGATGTCGGCCGCTGCCAGATTGAGGTGACCGCCTCCGGCGAAACCATATGAGCGCAGCGTGCCGTTCAGGACGACCTTGCCCGGATAGGCAATCGGGGTGACGGCGTCAAAACCGAAGACCTGATAGTTGCTGACGATGGTGATATCGCCGCCTGTCCCCGCCAGCAGACCGTGCGCATCCGTCTTGAGCCTGCCGTTAGCTTGCATCCAGCCGCCGCTCGAGGCCTCGATCAGCGCGCCCTGCCCGATCAGAACGCTGCCCTTGGCGTTGATAATGACCTTGCCGCCGTTGGTGAGCACCGGTGCAGACCCGGAGGGATCAAGCGCATCATTGGTCCATAGCCCGCTGACATCGATCACGCTGCCCGATTTGAGCACGACGTCGCGCGCGGACGTCGTGGTGTTCAAGGACGTGTCGAACGACACCGAGCCGGCATGCGCAATCAGCTGCCCGTCGACGGAAACGCTGGCTGCTGTGTTCAAGCTGATGGAGCCGCCATTGGCCACTTGCAGGGCGACGCCCTGGACGATGCTGATGCCGCCCGACATCGGTTCCTGAGTGACGGGGTCGATCGGACCAGTGCCACTCGTGATCGTGATGCTGCCGTAACGGGCATTATTCAGCTTCGAGACGGAGAGATAAAGCGTCTGCTGCCGGTCCGGCGGGAGCAAGGTTGCCGGGTCGCGCTGGCCGTTGGTCACGGTGCTGTTGGCAAACACATCGGTCAGCGCCGGAACGGAAGGAGCAATCACGACGTCTTGCGGAATGACTAGACCGTTGCCGCCGCCGATGGTCAGCGCACCGTTTTGCGCCATATTGCCTGGGGTGCGTTGATAGATGCCGTTGGTCGCGGTCGCATTCACCTCGGCATCGATCTCGGCCTGACGGGCGGCAACCGTCAGGCTGCCGGCCGACTTACCCTCGGTATAGCCGGGCTGATATCGCCCGCTCGCGCTGTTGAACGGGCTTACATAGGTCTCGGTGACGCCCCAGCGCGCATGATTGACAACGAACCCGCAGCAGATGCTGACATATGTCAGATCAGGCGGCGCGTTGTTGATGTCGTAGATACGGCCGTCCGAACCAATGAGCCTGGTGCCGGGCACAAAACCCGCCTGATGGTCGAGCGAGCCGCCGGCGATATTAATCGAAGCCCCCGGCCGCAAAATCGCATCGCCGGTCGAGAACACGGTGACCGAACCGCCCACGGTCAAGCGCTGGTCGATGGTGCGCGGGACGAGGCCGAGCCAGCCGGAAACTTCGAGCAGGCCGCCGGCGGTGTAGATCTTGTCAGCGGCGACCTTGTTGAGATCATGGACATTCACCCACACGTCCTTGCCGTTGAGAAGGCCGCCGCGTTGCAACGGTGAGTCGCGCAATTCATTGCTGCGCACATTGACCTTGACCACGTCGTCGGTTGCCGCCACCGGAACATCCAGCAGGCCGGAGACGTCGATCGTCACGCCATCGGCGACATAGACGCGCCCGACATCGGGCGAATAATTCGGAAAGAACCCGCCTATCGTCGGGTTGTCCTGCAAGAATACGGCGACGGGATCGCTCGAGGCTTCGAGCGTCACGGCACCGGCAGGCGCCACGATGCTAGCATTGCCGAGGACGTTGACGGTTTGGCCTTCGGCCCTGATAATGGATTGACGTTGCGGCTGGCCGTCGAGCGCGGTGCGGCCGTTCTCCTCCGGCAGGATGGCAGTCAAGCTTCCCGGCGACAGCTCCACCGTGCCAAGCCGGGTCGGCAGCACGTAGTAATTGATGACGGTGAAATTATCCGTGAAGACGGAGACGACGTTCGTCCCGTCGTGTGCGATCAGGTTGACCGAACCAGCCTCGTCAACCGAGGTCGTCGCCGACAAAATGCCGGCCTGCTGCAGGTTCATCCCGACCAGCGAGATGTTGCCGGTGGGTGCGCTGATGGTGCCCTCGGCGGTGTTGATGACCGTCCCGCCGTTTTGAAGATTGACCTCGACCCCCCGGACATTGGGATCCCTGCTCTGGGTGAGGTAGACGGCGCTGCCTGCCGCCAGAACCGTCTGACCATCCGGGGTGACGATGGTCCCGCTGTTGGTGACATTGCCGCCGAACAGGTAAACGAAGCCGCCGCCGGTCGTAACCGACTTGGGCGGCGCGGTCTGGATGACGGCGCCGGCCTCGACTGTGATATCGCCTGCCGGCGCAGTCGATGTATTGGCGAAGGCCGGATCGAAGATTTTCTGGTTGGTGATGTCGTAGGCTTGCTGATTGACAATGCCCTTCTGGAATTGCTGATCCGTGATGTTGAGCGTCGAGGCAATCAGCGAGCCGACATTGATCTGGCTCGCGCCGCCGAAGATGATGCCGTTCTGGTTGATGACATAAATTTGGCCGCCAGCCCTGATGTTGCCGAGGATCTGGCTCGGGCCGAGATTGCCGATGACGCGATTGAGCGCCACCCAGTTGGTGTTGCCGTGTTGATCAAATGTCAGCGCGGTCTGCGCGCCGATATTGAATGTGTTCCAGTTGAGGATCGCCTTCGTGGCGGTCTGGTTGATCCCGACATTGGTCTGGCTGCCGGCAACCGTCTGGGTTGGCAAATCGGCGCCGTTCCACAGGTCGGAGCCCGGCACCGCACCAGGCGCGACCTGCAACCCGCCCGGCGTCAAACCGTTGGGGACGCTCACCGGCAAGGTGGTGGAGGTTTGCCGCGCCTGCGCGGCACTGTGCGCGGCGGCTTGCACCGCTTGCAGGGCTTGGACCGCCTGCGTCGCACGCGTCAGCGCATTCTGACTTTGCCTGGCGACCGCCGCCGCCTGCTGGGCGGCTGCCGTCGCCGCATCGCTTGCAATCGTCGGCGCCCCCACGACCGCACCGGAACTCCCAAACGAGCGCGCCGCGGCTTCGTGAGGTGCGGCCAACACCAGCGCAAGCACACTCGTCCCGGCCAACAGCGTCGTCCGAGAAATAGATTTTAGCGGCAACCGACATAAATGATGCAGGAGCGCCGCGTCATGGGCGAACATGGCGGTCTTTCTCGATAAGCGGACTTCACGGCGACCGGGAATTGTGATGTGGATCACGTCCCTCCACTCATTAGACCGCCATGCAAGGGTTAACCCCGAACAAGCTGATCAAATTTTTTCGTCAACTCAGAACCACCACGCCTCCCGGCAAGTGTCGGGTGCGGGCGTTGAATGTCTGCGCCAAATATCCGACGGCCTCGTCAATCCGGCTCAGATGGAAGGTGGCCACCACGTCACGCTCGCTCAGTTCTTCGTTGAGCAGAACGATTCGTCCCGGCCGATATCGATTCACTTCTTCGATGACACGAGCGAGCGGTTCGTGCCGGAAGATCAACTGCCCTTGCTGCCAGGCCGTCACCACGGCGAGGTCAATCGCTGAGACTTTCTGCAGGCCGAGGGCGTCATAAATCACCTGGTGACCCGGAGGAACTGTCACGGATCGGTCATGATGCCCGACGTCGACGACGCCATCGAGGCAAGTGACGCGAACGGCCGCGCCATCCCGGCGCACGTCGAAGCGGGCGACGGCGGCGGTCGCCCGACCGCCCGCGGCAACAACGTCGAACCGCGTGAACTCTGTCGCTTTGGCGGTGATCGCGGCTTCTCCGGATATCAACTCGATGACGCGTGAACCGGGCGAAGCGAGACCGACACCAATGCTGGTTTGGGTATTCAGGATCAACGATACGTCGTCCGCCAAAGCGAGGTGTCGCCGCTCGCCGGTCGCCGTCCTGTAGTCCGCCTGAAGCTCGCCCAGCGATGGCCAGAACCGAAACGGCGGCTTCGCGCCGACGTATCCAATGGCGGCCACCGAGGCCGCCAGCGCCCCGCCGATCACCCCGCGCCGGGCCAACGGCCGGGCAGCACCGATCGGCAAACCCGGCGCATCAGTGCTCGCCGTTTGTCGGGCCACCTCCTCGGCGGCAAGTCCAAGCGTCTCCCACAGCAATCTGGCCTCGGCAAAAGCCTGCCGATGTGCAGCATTTTCGCTGCGCCAGCGGCGCAGCGCCTCGGCATCGGCCGTGGTAGCGCTGCCCGAGGCCAACCGCATGATCCAGGCTGTGGCCTGGTCTTTCACGGTGTCGTCGCCGGTTGCAGGCGGATTCGGATGAATCATCGCGTGAGGCCGCCCTTCCACAATCGCTGGTCACTCATTAGACGATTCCAGGCGGCGCGATCCGAACCTCTGTGACAGCTTTATTTCAAGCCTGTCGCGGCAATGATCGAGAGCCTGCTTGAGTTCGCGTTCGAGGAGGCGTGTCGAGATTCCGACGCGAGCCGCGATTTCCGGATAGGGCAGGCCTTCGAGCCGAGCGGCGACGAAAATCGCGCGACGTCGTGGCGGGAGCTCTTCGAGCACTCGCGCCAGCATACGAACGGACGACCGTCCCTCCGCGATACGCTCAGGGTCGAGTTCATCATGTTCGAGCCGCAGCAAGAGTTCAATCTCGGAGCGCGTCAGGCGACGGCTTTCCGACCGTCGTCGATCGGCGGCAATATTGAGTGCAATGCGAAACAGATAAGTTCGCGGATGTCGGACCGACCGGACATTGTCCATTCGATGCAGGCGCAGGTAGGCTTCCTGCAACACGTCATCCACATCCTGTGAGCCAAGACGGCGCGCAAGTTGGCCTTTCAGGACGCTGTAATCGTCCATCAGGACCTGCAACAAGAGCGCCAAGCCTGTTTTTGTCATTGTGCCATTGGCTCGCAAACGAATCATTGATGCTCAGCGGGCTCCCGCGAGGGACATCGCACCTCGTTGCCGACGTCTACCGCCGTCTGCCGGAGCGATACGCGTCCCAATTCCGGGCGCGTGGCTTGGTGAGATTTCAGAGATGTATGAATATGCAAGTACTGTGACGTTATTGTTATCGCTTCCCATCTCGGTCACCGGCAATCGCGGGCGAAGCCGCAGGGACGGCGCCGACGGCGCAATCGCCGCTGTCCCGGATTGAACGGGGCAGGATCACCATGACGACCGGCTGCGGTAGCATCCGGGGTGGCTTACCGACGGCAACGCCCTCGAGAAGATTGCGAATCCGACGATCACGTGCCTGATCGCCGGTCGAACTCAGCAATTCGACGCGCCTGACACTGCCGGACTCATTGATCCATAGCTGCATCGCGATGTGATAGGTTCCGAGGCCGATATCCCTCTCGCTGCACAACTGACGTAGCGCCACGTTTTGCAGGGTCGTGGAATAACTCCTGTACAGCGCGGTCTTGGGACGTTCCTGCCGGCCCAATGAAAGCGTGATCGCGCGCGCTCCAATCAACTGCGGTTCGAGACCGGTGCCGGTTAGCAACACCCGCAGCGCTTGCGCGATCGTGAAAGTCCCTTTGACCTCGGTCGATTGCCGACCTTTCACCGCGCTGCCGTCTACGAACACCTCGATCCCGGTTTTTGCGCCGAAGGCGTAAAGCGCGTCCTCAAGCGGTTGAGACGGAATGTCGAGAGGCAGGGTCGCTGCCGGATTGCTAGCTGTCGGTGGGTCATCGGCAGCGTTCGCCGGCCCCGGACGCACGACCAGCGCGCACACGATCAGCAAGACGGCCCCCGCAACAAGCCGGAGCGCGTACGATCGCGCCGGCAACCCGGCATCGGATCCGTTCATCGATGGCCCAGCGGCGACGAGTAAACCGGCGCCGCCGGGCGGTAGGGGTAGACGGACACGCCGAAGTCGCAGCCGTACTGTTGCTGGACGCCGGGAACGTTGACGACACCAACCCTGATATCCGGTGATTTAGCGTCAATCGGCGGGGTGTTGGTGACGGGGGGATTCACGCGATCGACCTCCTTGTGTGTACCGTAAACCCTATCCAAGTTGATGACGTGACGGAATCGCCTAAGCTGGCGGAATGATCGGGCTGCTCTGTTTCATTCTGGCCGTCCTGGCCTCACCATTCAAGTCGAAGTTGCGGCTTGAAGCTGGGAATGCGGTGCTGCGACATCAGTTGATTGTCTTGAGGCGTAGACTGCATGGTCGCGTCCGGCTCACGAACAATGATCGTTCTTTATTCAGCTGTATCGCTGGTTTCCATCAATCCTGAAGGTTCTCACAATCATCCGGCCCGAGACGCTCGTGCGTTGGCACAGGTCCAGTTTTCGCGGCTACTGGCGTTGGAAGTCGCGCCCGCCGGGAGAGCAAACCTTCTTGCGTAACCACGCGCCGGACACCGCCGCCATGGACTTGTTCGTTGTTCCAACTATCGGTTTCGACCTTCTCTATGTGTGTGTTGTGCCTACTGCAAATCAACTCCAGAAGCTAAGCGTTCTAATCATCGAAGGTTGCGCGGCACTTAACCCTTCAGGAGATCGCCGACCTCGCGAACTACCTGCGCAGCAATTGGGGCGGACAACTGCCGAACGTCACGCCGGCCGCCGTTCGCGCCCAGCGCTAAGCAATGCGAGACTCGTGGCGAGGTCACCAGTGTAACGGGGCTCTCTCCCTCACCTCGCGCCGCAAGACAATCAACTGATATCGGAGCGCTGCCCTCCCGGCCGAGCCGAGGGGGCCTGCCATGATGGGCTCGACTCCCGTTGTCACAGCCCAGCTGAGCGGAGCCGTCGACCCCGTCACCGCAACAGCGGCGCGCGGATAACCGGTCTGAAAACTGAAGTGCCGCGCGGCTACTTGTGAATCATCGGGCGCTTTGGTGTCTGCGTAGGCTCGTCCGGCGCCCACAGACGATAGCTCAGGGTTGCAAACACCGTAAGCCCCTGCGGGATGGCAGAGACATCCACCGGCCCTCCGGCGGTCGCTCCCGACGCTTTCGCGGAAATCTCATCCGTCGCCCACACCGACAGGTTCGCGACCCCGAAATCATAACCAATCAGACCACCGACCGCCCAGACATCGTACTTGTTGGCGTTCAGGATGGCGTTGCCATAGAACGCACTGGATTTGTCGTTGGTGACTTGTCCTTGATAGTAGGCGACAGGTCCAAACGTCCATTTGCCGATGGTCTTGGTCGCGGTGAAGTCGGCGTGCAGAATGTCGCCCGTCGTGTAGCCGGTGACGCTGCTCGCGGTATTGAATTCTGCGTAGAACGCGGCGGACAGATTCCAGCCATCGGCCAGATACGACACGATCAATTCCGGCTGGAACGTCCAGTACGGTGAGCCAACGTTTCCGGTGCCCGCAATGCCGGTCTTGGTGCCGTCGGGCACGAAGATACCCAAGCCGGTCTTCACGAAAAATCCGCTGTTGTTCAGATTCCAGCTCAGCTCGATCGGCACGATATAGGTGTTAAACATGCCGCTTTGCTGGGTGTTGACCGGGCTGCCGAGGCTCTGCGCGACGAACGATTGCACCGGAACCGCGTGGTAGGTTGCGCCAAGAAAAC
>Ga0137415_10001268_pt1 | contig 24962 bp, 28 predicted proteins | sample CZODoug3_1_1_16f_FD_183082 | JGI IMG/M metagenome (GOLD analysis project Ga0137415, IMG submission 183082) | Vadose zone soil fungal communities from Angelo Coast Range Reserve, California, USA - CZODoug3_1_1_16fungal (Hybrid Assembly) | ecosystem: Environmental > Terrestrial > Soil > Vadose...
AGGTGGTGCATGGCTGTCGTCAGCTCGTGCCGTGAGGTGTTGGGTTAAGTCCCGCAACGAGCGCAACCCCTGTTCCTAGTTGCCAGCGGGTCAAGCCGGGCACTCTAGGGAGACTGCCGGCGACGAGCCGGAGGAAGGCGGGGATGACGTCAAGTCCTCATGCCCCTTATGACCTGGGCCACACACATGCTACAATGGCCGGGACAATAGGTTGCCACCTCGCAAGGGGGAGCTAATCCTGTAAACCCGGTCTTAGTTCGGATCGCGGGCTGCAACTCGCCCGCGTGAAGCCGGAATCGCTAGTAACCGCAGGTCAGCCACACTGCGGTGAATACGTTCCCGGGCCTTGTACACACCGCCCGTCACGTCATGGAAGTCGGCTTCACCCGAAGCCAGCCGCTGAACCCGCAAGGGACGGAGCTGCCTAAGGTGGAGTCGATGACTGGGACGAAGTCGTAACAAGGTAGCCGTACGGGAACGTGCGGCTGGATCACCTCCTTTCTAAGGAGAACTGGTGCACGAGTCACCCGCGGTGGTGACTCGGGTTCCGCGGATTTCCCGACCGCTGGCAGTTTTCAGACGGAGGGCTGCTCGAAAGAGCAGCCCTTTTCGTTTGTGACGAAGTGTTCGGCAGGATAGCGTTTTCTGTGAGTGAAGGACCGTGCGGGAACAAGGCACGCGACTTGGGAGGACGACATGAAAACGCAGCGGCTTGTCCTTGCGCTTACAGAGATGAGCTGCAAGATCATGGTGAATCCCTCCCTGCTGCCTGGGGAGCACGACGTTTTTGTGAGTGGGAATGACCGCGCCGCCAAGGCCAAGGTGATAGAAATCTTGAAGGGTTGGTTTGGCTGGAAGTCGGTGATCGATTTGGGAGACATCACGGCGGCGCGCGGCACCGAGCAGAGACTCGCGCTGTGGGTGAGACTAATGGGCACACTGGGTACCGCGAATTTCAATTTCAAGATCATCAAGTAGCTCCGTAGGAAGGGAGCAGATCCGCAACATTGCGCTGTTTCGCGTCCTCCGAGCCGGGGGGCTAACGGGAAGAGTCGAATACGCCCGCTTGCTCCCGCTGAGGGTCTCAGCTGCCGAGCGCTTCACGTTCGCCGGCCTGTTCTTCGTCCTCTTTCTTGCTGTGGGAAGTTATCAGCTAGTTGGAGGTGCGGTGTTTGTGCTCAGGAGCGGCTTGCGACATTTGTCGTCGTCTCGGAGGCTTGAACAAAGTACACGGAGTTCGTATCCCTGACTGGGGCCGATGATAAGCTTTCTTTGGCGGCTCCACCGGTGGGTCTACCGCCTCAGCCGCGGCCGGGTGGGCGAGCGACTCTTGGGTTTGCCGATGCTACTGTTGACGACCACCGGCCGACGGTCCGGACAGCTGCACACAACGGCCCTCACTTACCTGACTGAAAGTGCGCACTATGCGGTCGTCGCGTCCAACGGCGGGGCGCCGCAGCATCCGGCGTGGCTCCACAACCTGCGTGCCTTCCCAGAAGCGCAGATCCAGGTCGGATCGCGGGTGTATCGTGTCCAGGCTCGAGAAACCCAGGGCGCCGAACGCGAGCGGCTCTGGAATCGCATGGTCCAGCTCTATGCCGGCTATCGGGGGTACCAGGCCCGTACGACACGGCAAATTCCCGTCGTCGTTCTCGATCCCCATGAGCCCGTCAGAGGATCTGCTTAAGGGGGGAAGGACATGATCACAGGAGTGCACGCTATGTTCTACACGCCCGACGCCGAGGCGCTGCGAGCATTTCTTCGCGACAAGCTGGACCTACCGTTTACGGATACGGGCGAGGGGTGGCTGATCTTCCGGGCATCCGAGGTGGAGATCGGATGCCACCCAGGGGAGCGGCGATTTCAGGGGTTCTCCTTTTACTGCGCCGACCTGAAGCAGACGATGGCCGCGTTGCGCCGTCGGGGCGTCGAGTTTACCGCAGATATCGCCGAAGAGGACTGGGGATGGGCCACCCGTTTCAAGATTCCTGGCGGAGACGAGGTCCAACTCTATCAGCTCAAGTACCGCCTGCGCCAGACTCGGAAGCCCCAGGTCAGCAAACCGGCCCGACGCCGCACGTCAGCGGGCAAGAGGAGATCGCGATGAGCGCAGAGCCGAAGTATTCGATCCACACCGACGTCAAATTCCCCCCGTTACAGCGTATCGACATTCGACAACTTGCCGGCGCAGTATACGACAAGGTCTTCAGTCAGACCCTGTGTCAGGTGAATGAGTCCGTGGTCCGGCTCGGCGTCATCGAAGGCGACTTCCACTGGCACAGGCACGACAACGAAGCGGAGTTCTTCTACGTCGTGGACGGCAAGCTGCTGATCGATCTGGAGAGCCGGACCGTCGAACTCTCAGCCCAGCAGGGTTTCGTGGTGCCTCAGGGGGTATCGCATCGCACGCGGGCGCCCGCGCGTACCATCATTCTGATGGTCGAACGCAGCACGGTGGTTCCGACCGGAGACAACGAACCCCGCTAGACGAATTCCGCACCGGCAGAAACGCCCACGGGGGAGTTGACCCTGCACTGACATCTCCCCCTCGCACAACCCCGCGCGCAGGACGCACCGTCGCCCCTCGCGCGCTCTCGCTCCCTAGCAGGACGCGCCCCGTCACTCGTGGAAACCGGACGGCGAAGCGATGCTGCCCACCAGCGGCTGAGTGCTGATCCGTACGCACCGCGTCGACTGTAAGGGTTGTGGGGGTGAGAGATGATCAAAGTGCTCTACGCGGGCGGGGCGGGCGCAACGATAGGCCCCCAGTTCGCACTGTCGCCGTTTTCGGTGGAAGTGAAGGGGTTTCAGCTTCACAACTGGGCCAAGGCGTTCATCGAGGGTCTGGAGCGCGGCAAGGACATCCAGGTCACGCAGCTTCCGAGCTGGGATGTCTACAGTAGTTTCCCCCGGCGGCTGGAGGATCTAAAAAAGTACGACGTCGTCATCATCGAGGAAGTGGAAGCCGACATCTTCTATTTCTATCCCGAGTTTTACTCCCCCGACACCTGGACATCCCCCGAGATCCTCGTGTTGCCTAACCGTCTCGAGCTGCTGCGCGAGTTCATCGCCGGAGGCGGCGGGCTGCTGATGGTCGGCGGGTGGCTGTCCTTTCAAGGCCGCTTCGGCCATGGGGTCTGGCATGGCACGCCCGTAGAAGAGGCCCTCCCGGTCGTCTTCCAGGCGACCGATGATCGCGTCGAGACCCCGCACGGGGCAACGGTGTCCATCAAGAACCGCACCCATCCGGTGATGCGCGGCATTGCCTGGGACAAGTTCCCTCCTCTTTTGGGCTACAACCGGGCCACCGCGCGACCGGCGGTGCAGGTCCTCGCGACCGTGCGATCCGGTCCCCGCGGGCTGGATGACCCGCTGATCGTCGTGCGCGAGTACGAACGCGGCCGGACCATGGTCTTCTCTTCCGACACGACTCCTCACTGGGGGGTGAATTTCATGAAGTGGGGAGGGTATCAGCAATTCTGGCGGCAGGCGACCCAATGGCTCGCAGGGAGCGAGTCGGACACAGAAGAGCCACCGACGCCAGCCCGTACGCGTCACAGTGCGTTAATTCCGTCCCGCAGCAAGCGGACATCCAAACACCAAGGGGGTGGTGGTAGAAAATGATCCGTCGGTACTTCGCACTTGCCTCAGGGCTCATGGCTCTGATCTTAGTTGTCTGTGCTGTGGCAGTCGCAGCCGCGCCCGTGCAGTTGACCTTCACGGTGTGGTCATACAGCAACGACGTCATCCAGGACAACATTCAGAAGTTTCAAGCGCGCAACCCGGGGGTCCAGGTCGGCTTGAATGACTTCGCCTGGGAGAAATTCACCGACGTGATGACCGCGCGGTTTGTCGGCAAGACGTCGACGGACGTCTCGTACTCATCCGATCACTGGTTGCAGCAGTGGGCGGCAGCGAACTGGATCGTCCCGCTTGATGACTATTTCCCGCAGGTCGCCGCCTACAAACCCGACTTCGCGCCGTACGCGATCGAAGGGATGACCTACAACGGCAAGCTCTACGGACTGCCCTACTACGCGGACACGATCATCTTCATCTATAACGAGGATATGCTCAAGCGTGCGGGATTCTCTACGCCCCCCGTCACCTGGGATGACGTGACGAAGATGGCCGTGGCCATGAAGCAAAAGAAGATCGTCGAGTACCCGCTGATGTTCCAGTTCCAGGACATCACGCCGTGGTACATTGAGGTTTTCTTGTCCATGGTGTACTCGAATAAGAACCCCTCGATGTTTGACAAGTCCCTCAACCCCACCTATGACACCGAATCCAGTACCGCCCACAAAGTCGCACGCTGGCTGGTCGACGGATTCCGCACGACGAAGATCATTAACCCCGCCTCCCTGGAGATGACCGAAGTCCCGCTCGTGAAGGCGATGGGGGCCGGGCAAGTCGCCTTTGCCGTGCTGCCCAAGTACAATCTCGCCGACCTCAACACCACGGGCGCGCACGCGCAGGCGGGGAAGTTCAAGATGGCGTTGATGCCAGGGGAGACCCACGGGACAGAGGGCTTCGTGCGGTTCTACGCGATGACCAAGATGGCCGCGGACAGGGGCAAGGAGGTCCGCGATGCCTCTTGGAAGTTCCTGGAGTACTTCGGAGGGAAGAGCGGCGGCGAGTTCACCGTCGTCAAGCGCTGGGCGTTAGAGAAGGGGCTCGGATTTGCCCAGCTCCCCCTCTACAAGGACCCGCAGATCCGCGCGGCGATCAATAAGTGGGGAAACGTCACGCTCGAAGAGCAGCAGTCCAAACTCGCCCGGGCCAAAGAGGCCCTCACTCCCTTCTGGGGCTCGTGGAGCTTGGAATTCCAGAAAGAGATGAACAAGGCCCTGCTGGGCCAAGAAACCCCTCTGCAGGCTCTGCAGGCGTCCGCCGCCAAATGGAAGGAGATGAAGAAGTAATACCCCTTTCGCTCGCGTACATCCGGGGGGACAGCGCGTGCGGCTGTCCCCCCGTTCCATTCCCATGAGTTGGAAAGCCCGCGAGACGCGCTATGCGTACGCCACGGTTCTCCCCGTGGTCGTCGTGGTCGCCCTCTTTACCATCTATCCCGTCGTCTATGCCGTGTCCACCAGCTTACGCCAGGTCGTCTTGTACCGACCCGATAGCACCCCGTTTGTGGGCCTCAAGAATTATGTCGACATTGTCCGGGGCGACTTCTTTCCCACGGCGTGGGCCCATACACTGACGTTTACGCTGTTTGCGGTCCCGCTCGCGACGGTGCTGGGATTTGGGACCGCCCACCTGCTGCGCGTGCGCAGCCGCCTTGCCGGTTTTCTCAATGCGGCCGTGCTCTTGCCCTGGGCGATTCCCACGGTGATCAGCGGCGTCATCTGGGCCTGGATTTTCAACAGCACCTATGGGGCCTTTAACGGGGTTCTGTACTCCCTGGGCCTAATAAGCTCCTATATCCCGTTGCTATCGCGTCCATCTTCCGCCTTGTTCTGTGTGCTGTTTGCCCACATCTGGAAAGAACTCCCCTTGACCTCGATCCTTTACGTGGCGGCCTTGCAGGCCATTCCCGACGAACTGTACGATGCGGCGCGCGCCGATGGGGCGGGTGTGCTCGCCATGCTGCGGCGCATCACGATCCCTCTCGTGCTCCCCACGACGCTGATCGTCGTGATCTATGAGAGCATGGTCGCCATCGTGACGTTCGACCTGCTCTACGTCATGACCGGTGGGGGCCCGGCGGGGGCGACGTCGCTGATCTCCTATTACATCTACAACCGCATGTTCACGTCGTATAATTTCGGGCAGGGTGCTGCGTTAGCGGTGATCCTGGCGCTCTCCCTCATCGTCTTCATCCTAGTGTACCTGCGGGTCCTCAACAGCGAGGAGGTCTACCGGGAATGAGGCACAGCCGCACCCAGCAACTTCTGGTGACCGCACTTGCCCTGCTGGCGGCCGCCTACATCCTCGCGCCCTTTGCCTGGGTCGCCGTAAGCAGCATCCAGCCCGAGAAGGAGTTGTTCTCTGTCCCTCCCCACTGGGTGCCGCGCATTCTCACGGGGGATAACTACCGGTTCATCTTCACCGGCAAGTTCCCCGCGGGCTACACCGAGACCGGATTGCTGCGTGGGCGGATCTCGGAAAAAGCCCGCGACGCCTTGCCCGCCTTAATGAACAGCACGATCGTGGCCCTTACGGTGGCTGCGGCGAATTTATTGTTGGGGGTGGTGGCGGCGTATTCATTCTCGCGCCTGCGGTTTCGAGGCGCGGGGGCCTTGTATACTTTTGTCTTGGCCAGCCGCCTGCTGCCGCCTATGGCTCTTGCGATTCCGTACTACCTGATCGTCGCCCGGCTCGGCCTGCTGGACCGCTACGGCGCCCTGATCTTGATCCACTCGGCGGTGACGCTGCCCTTTACCGTGTGGTTTCTGGCCGTGTATTTCAAGCGAGTCCCGCCGGATATGGAGGACGCGGCGCTGGTTGATGGGTGCACGCGCTTGCAGGTGCTCGTACGCATCGTGGCTCCCGTCGCCGCGCCTGCACTCGCTGCGGCCGCGGCCTTTGCCTTCATGTTCTCGTACAACGACTTTCCCTTTGCGCTCTTTGTGACCTCGACGATCCGATCACAAACCATCCCTGTGATTGTGTCGGCGACCGCCGTGAACCCCGATGTCAGCTTCGGCGTGGTGGCGGTGACGGTCGTCTTGACCATGCTGCCGCCGGTCGCGTTTGCGTTGCTCTTCCGTCGCTACATCACCCGGGGGTTAATCACCGTTGTCACAACACGGTAGAGAGTCGATGAGCGACATCCCAGAGGTCGTTGCCGTCGATATGGGCGGGACGCTGCTGCGGGTCGGGGTCGTCACCGCCGATCGCACGATTGCCCAACACTGGGTGCACAAGATCGAGGGCCGGCGAGGCGCGGCCCCGATCGGGGCCCTGCTGCAATCCGCGCTGCGCGAAGCATCTGGCTGGATGTCTGCGCACGCGCGCTATCCGGCCGGAGTCGGGATTGGAGTTCCCGGTGTCGTCGAGCCCGAAGACGGCCTTGTCCACTACTCGGCCAACTTGGACTTGCACAACGTCCCTCTGGCGGCGCTCGCGCGGGAGATCATCCCGGCCCCCGTGGCGGTCGAGAATGATGTCCGGGCTGCCGCGTGGGGCGAGTATCAGTGGGGAGCGGGGAAGGGGACCCGCTACATGATCTACTTGAGTGCGGGAACCGGGATTGCCGCAGCGGTCATTGACGACGGGCGTCCCTACCGCGGTATCTCGGGAGCGGCGGGCGAACTGGGCCACTCTCCCGTCTTCCCCCACGGAGAACGCTGTAGCTGCGGAAATGTCGGGTGCTTAGAGACCGTGGCATCCGGGTGGGGGATCGTGCACCGTGCGGCGCAGTCGGGGATGCTGCGCGTGGGTGCGGGGCCGGGGCGGTCCAGCGAGGCGGCCCTGACGGTCGAAGCCGTATTTCAGGCGGCAGCGACCGGGGATCGGACGGCCGCAGCGGTGATTGACGATGCCGGCGTGTACCTCGGCCAAGCGGCCGTGTCCCTAGTGCGGCTGCTCAATCCGCAGAAACTGATTCTGGGCGGTGGGTTGTTCTTTGCCGGCTCACCGCTGGTGGCGGCCGTCACGGCTGCCGTGGGAGGGGTATCCCTGTCTGGGGCCATGCCCCCGTCGGTCTCGCTTGCGGCCTTTGGAAGCAATTCAGGCTTGATGGGCGCGGCCTGTCTGTTGCTTGCCCCCGAGTCTGCCGCCCGTCCGCGGGAGCTCTCGTGACCGTGGGCTGGCCTTAGAACCTCCGCCCGAAACCCAGGTAGAAGGAACTCGTGCCCCCGCCAATTCCCAGCGCCGCGTAATTTGCTTTCCGTGAGGACGGTAGGTAGGAGCGGGAACGATCGCGGCCGCGCCGTCGTTCCATAGGGTCGGAAGACAGAAAGCAAGAAACTAAAGGGGAGGTCACCAAATGCCCCAAGAGGTCAGTCGCACGATGCGCCCATCGCGCCCCGAAGTTGCTACCCTAGCCGGGGGGTGCTTCTGGTGTCTGGAGGCGGTGTTTGACGAACTCGAGGGTGTGCAAGACGTCGTCTCGGGATACGCGGGCGGCTCCGTGCCGCACCCAACCTACAAGCAGGTCTGTAACGGCGATACCGGGCACGCGGAGGTCGTCCAGGTAACGTTTGACCCCGCCGTTCTCTCCTACCGGGACCTATTGAAGGTGTTCTTCGCGATTCACGATCCCACGACGCTCAACCGTCAGGGAGGCGACGCGGGGACACAGTATCGATCGGCCATCTTCACCCACAGCGACGAGCAGGAAAAGGTCGCGGACGAAGTGATTGCCGAGCTCAACGCGGAAAAGCTCTGGGACGATCCGATCGTGACCGAGGTCGTCCCGGCCGAATCCTTTTATCCGGCGGAGGACTATCATCAGGAGTACTTCCGCCGCAACCCCAACCAGGGCTACTGCCGGATGGTCATCGCGCCCAAAGTGGCCAAGTTCCGCAAGGAGTATCTGGTCCGGCTCAAGCGCGTCGGGTAGGCATGGCCCAGATCGAAACCGCGCGCCTGGTGTTGCGGTCCCTCCAAGCATCCGACGTGGACGTGCTCGTGGGCCTGTGGAGCGATCCGGAGGTCACTCACTACATGGGCGGGCCGCGAGACAGTGCGCAGGTCCGCCGGACCCTCGAAGACGAACTCCAAGCTCACACCGAGGATCCCATTCACTTCTGGGTGGTCGTCGAGAAGGTGTCGCGGCGCGTGGTCGGCGACTGCGGCTTGATCCGCAAAGACGTCGACGGCCGCGCGGAAATTGAGCTGACCTACGTGATCGCTCCTGACGCCTGGGGAAAGGGTTACGGGACGGAAGCTGCCGCCAGCGTGCGCGATGATGCGTTTGGCCGCCTCGGGGTGGCCCGGCTGATCGCCCTGATCGATCCCGAGAACGCGGCCTCCGCGCGCGTCGCCGAAAAGATCGGCATGCAGCTCGAAAAGGAAACCTTCAGACCCAGCGGGGCGGTGCGCCGCGTCTACGCGATGCAGGCTCCTCGCCTGCACCTCTCCTAAGGGCATGCTTCTGCTAAAAAATCTCTTGTTCACGCTGCTGGTGCCGGGAACGGCCGGTGTGCTCATCCCCCTGCGGATCGCCGCCGCCCGACGGATCCCGGCGCCGACGACGGAAGCCGGGTCGATAGTCGGCCTGGTGCTCCTCGCCGCCGGTGCTGCGGGATACTTCCGGTGTTTGTGGGAGTTCGCCGTCACCGGGCGCGGGACGCCCGCGCCGATCGATCCCCCGCGCCATCTTGTCGTTCGGGGACCATATCGCTTCGTGCGCAACCCCATCTACGTATCCGCGGTGGCGGTGGTCCTGGGATGGGCGGCTTATTTCCACTCGACGGAAGTGTTCCTCTACGCGATCGTTCTGGCCGGCGCCTTCCATTTTTTTGTGACCGCCGTCGAGGAGCCCACACTCCAGCACAAGTTCGGCGACTCGTACACACACTATCGTCACACCGTTCGCCGGTGGCTCCCCACTCGACCGAGCTAACATATACCGCGTGTCGGAGGAACGCCCGTGGAGCGCAAAGCCGTCCAAGACTTTTATCCCGACGACTTTAACATCTGCTACGGGTGCGGCCAGCGTAACGAGCATGGCCTGCATCTGAGGACGTACGTGACAGGAGACGACACCACCGCCACCTTCACCCCGCAGCCCTACCACACCGCGATCCGCGGCTATGTCTATGGCGGGCTCATCGCGTCTCTGATCGATTGTCACGGAACCGGGACCGCGGCGGCGGCGGCCTATAAGGCTGCAGGGCGAGACCCAGGATCTGATCCCCCGTTTCGGTTTGTGACTGCGGCCCTCCACGTGGACTACCTTAGACCCACGCCCATCGGAGTGCCGCTCCACTTGCGTGGCCGCGCCAAGGAGGTCAAAGGGCGCAAGGTGGTTGTGGAGGTGGTGTTATCTGCGGCGGGGGACGTCTGTGCCCGCGGTGAGGTCATAGCCGTGCAAGCGCCGGCACAGATGGGTTCTAAGGGCGCATGAAACCCCGCCAGCACGTGCGTTCCTCCCGTCCGCAGACGCCGCGGGTGGCACGAAGCTCCGTCCTGAGGCGAGTGCGCGAGCTCTGCTTAGCGCTCCCCGAGACGAGCGAGCGGATGAGCCACGGCCAGCCGACGTTCTTCATCGGCGGGAAGACCGCCTTTGTGATGTACATGGACAACCACCACAATGACGGGCGGCTCGCGTTATGGTGCGCAGCCACCCCCGAGATCCAACAGATGCTGATCCGCTCGTCGCCGGAGTGCTACTTCATGCCGCCCTATGTGGGCTATCGGGGCTGGGTGGGTGTGCGCCTCGACCGGGATCTCCCCTGGAGTGAGATCGCGGCGCTGATCGAAGACGCGTTTCTGACTGTGGCCCCACCCAATCTCATCGCAGGTGCCCGACGCCGTGGCGGATGAGGGGGCAGGGATGACCGCCACTCCTTCAGGACAGTCACGCGACCAGCACGTACGCGAGCTGTCGATCCTCAACGCCATCGCCGAAGCGCTCAACAGTTCCCCTGATGTCCAGCAGGCCCTAGAACGCGCATTAGAGCTCGTCGCGGACTTACTCGGTCTCCGCACCGGCTGGGTCTGGCTGAAGGATACTGACACCGGCCACTTCTACAACGCCGCCGCACGCAATCTGCCCCCATACCTCCAGGCCCCCGTGCGGATGACAGGTCGTCCGTGTTGGTGTCTCGAGGCGTTCCACGACGGGGAGCTGACACCAAAGAACATCGACGTGCTGGAGTGTAGCCGGCTTCGGCCGGCTGTCTTGCGGCAGGCCGCCGACCTCACCGAGGGGCTCGCGTATCACGCGAGCATTCCCCTCTACTTTCAAGACAAGCCGCTCGGGATCCTCAACGTCACCGGTCCCTCCTGGCGCCGGCTGACCGATGATGAACTCCATCTGTTGTCGACGATTGCGTATCAGGTCGGGATCGCGATCGAGCGGGCCCGGCTCGCCGACGAAAGCGCCCAACTGGCCCGCGCCGAAGAACGCGCTCACTTGGCCCGCGAAATCCATGACACCCTAGCGCAGGGACTGACCGCGATTGCCCTCCACGTCGAAGGCGCGCTCCGCCAACTCGGGAAACACCCCACCCGCGCCCGCCACCGTCTCAAGCGCGCGCTAGAGACGGCGCGGGAGAGTCTGGAGGAGGCGCGTCGGTCGGTGCTGGATTTGCGGGCGGCGCCGCTAGAAGGCAAACCGCTCGGCTCGGCGTTGCGGGCCCTGTCACGGGCGTTTACCTCCGAGACGGGTATTCGCGTCCACGTGATCGCAGACGCCCCGCGGGCCCTGCCGTCGCGAGTCGAAGGGGAGCTGTTTCGCATCGCACAAGAAGCGCTCGCAAACATTCGCCGTCACGCGGAGGCCACGGAGGTCGAGCTCCGCCTGCACCTGACCCCGCGGCGTGTGGAGCTGTCGATCCGCGACAACGGAGGCGGATTCAATCTCCGGACGGTGCCACCGGATCGGCATGGCCTTACGGGGATGCGCGAACGCGCGCGGGTACTCGGGGGAACTCTGCGGGTGCAGAGTCGCCGCCGCCCACCCACCGGAACGACCATCGTCGCCTCCATCTCCCTCCCGCGGGCGGGGCGATGATTCGGATCATCGTCGTCGACGACCATCCGGTCGTGCGCGAGGGTTTGGTGGCGACGCTCTCAGACGAGAAGGAGTTCAAAGTTGTCGGGGCGGTCGGATCCGCCGAAGACGCCCTGCCGCTCGTCGGCGCCCTGCGGCCGGATGTCGTCTTGCTGGATCTGGAGCTGCCTGCTCAAAGCGGCTTGGAGGCAATTCCGAAACTCCGCACCGCTCGTCCGCAGTCCAAGATCCTCATCCTCACGGCCTACGATACCGATGAGCGGGTAATAGGGGCTCTGCAGGCCGGGGCCCAGGGCTACCTGCTGAAGGGTGCGTCGCTAGAGGAGATCGCCCGCGCCATCCGGGTGGTGCATGCCGGCGGGTCGTACCTCGACCCGCGCATCGCCTCCAAGGTGGTGGGCGCATTGAATCCCCACGCACGGGCCGCCGCCCTGAGCGAACGGGAACGCGAGGTCCTGCGGCTGGTGGCCGGCGGGCAGGCTAACAAGCAAATCGCGCGGACGCTGGGAATCACCGAACGGACCGTCAAGTTTCACGTGACCTCGATTCTGACTAAGCTCGGTGCCGAGAACCGCGCCCAAGCGGTCGCCCTCGCGACCCAGCGCGGGTTGTTGTAGGCCTCCGTTCCTTCGGTCTCGTCCCATCTTCCCTTTAGTACAGGCGCTGACCCTGTCGTAAGACCATTTGGCATCCGACGGCGCCGATGTCATGCTGAGGTTAGCGCATGCCGTGGTTCACCGGCAGTACTCACGGGAGGACTCGTTCATGCAACTGCGCGACCGGGTAGCAGTCATTACGGGTGCATCCAAGGGGTTGGGACGAGAGATTGCGCGGCTTTATGCAGCGCGCGGAGCCATACTCGTCCTCGTCGCACGTGGGGCGCCTGACCTACAGAAGGCCGCCGACGAGATCCGGGGCGTCACGGACGTTCTCGCGATACCGGCCGACGTGGGCGAGGACGCCGAGCAGATTGCCCAAGCCGCCCTTGACCGCTTCGGCCGCGTGGACATCCTCATCAACAACGCCTCCGACATCGGGCCCAGCCCGATGCCCGCACTCGACGCCTATCCTTGGGATGCCTTGCTGCGCGTGCTGCGAATCAATGCGGTTGCGCCGCTCCACCTGATCCAGTTGCTGGTGCCCCGGATGAAAGACCGCGGTGCGGGCGTGATCCTCAATGTGACCTCAGACGCGGGTGTGAACTCTTACCCGGGCTGGGGTGGGTACGGGGCGAGCAAGGCAGCGTTAGAACATCTCTCGCGTACGCTCGCCGTCGAGCTAGAGGCCACCGGGATTCGCGTCTACATCGTCGATCCGGGTGACATGAACACCGAGATGCACCGGCGCGCTGAACCCGGGGCCGACCTCACGCACTTGCCCGGTCCCGAGGTGCCCGCGCCCGCCTTCGTGCGTCTAGTCGAAGATGAGGGCCTTCCTCCGGGCCGGTACGAGGCGATGAAACTCATCACCATGCCTCACGTGGGAGTCCGCTGAGCGATGTCCGCAGGCGTGCATGCTCCACTAGAACGTCTGGACTTTACCGTCCCGAGCCGCCTGGAGGCGCATGAGCCTCCCGAAGCCCGCGGCCTGACGCGCGACGCGGTGCGGCTGTTGGTCTCCCATGCGAACGACGATCATATTTTCTATGCGCGCTTTTGCGATCTCCCCACCTTCTTGCGTCCGGGCGATCTGGTCGTCGTTAACGTGTCCGGTACGCTGCCGGCGGCGTTAACCGCCCGTCGCCACGATGGCTCCGAGGTTGCCTTGCATGTGTCCACACATTTGCCAGCCGGATTGGTTGTCGTGGAGTTCCGGAAAGTAACCCCATCGGTCGGAGAGGTCTTTGCGCTGCCTGGAGCGGGCTCCGTCGCGGCACTTGTGCCCTATCCTGGGTCGACGCGCCTATGGGTCGCCCGATTCGATCTCCCCGAGTCTTTGCTCACGTACTTAGCGCGGTGGGGACGACCGATCACCTACCCATACGTGCGGGGTACTTGGCCGATCGAGATGTACCAAAACGTATACGCATCCGTGCCTGGTTCGGCGGAAATGCCGTCGGCCGGGCGGCCATTCACCCCGGAGATCCTCGACCGGCTCGCCCTCCGAGGCATCTTCCTCGCCTCAATCGTGCTGCACACAGGGGTCGCGAGTCTGGAGTACGATGAGCCACCGTACGAAGAGTATTTTGAGGTGTCGCACGAAACTGCCGCGGCCGTCGAGCGCGCGAAGAAGCGTCGAGGCCGAGTGATTGCCGTCGGGACGACTGTCGTCCGGGCCCTGGAGAGCGCTGTCGACGCCGCCGGCCGCCCGATCGCCGCACGCGGCTGGACCGATGTGGTCATTACCCCTGAGCACACGTTGAAGGTTGTGGATGGGCTGCTCACGGGATTCCACGAACCGAAGTCGACGCACCTCGCACTCCTTGAGGCGATCGCCGGGCGGGCGCAAGTTGAACGCGCGTATCACGCCGCCTTGGATGCCGGCTACCTCTGGCACGAGTTCGGGGACCTCCACCTCATCGTGCCGGATTAAGTATCCACCTCCACTTGATCCATAGAAGGCCTGCGCCTTCCATCACGATCCGCGTCACCCTATCTTTGTTGAAACGCAGCGCTGCTTTGTCGAATGGTGATTAGGTGAGCACCAGGGTTGCACCGACGGACATCCGTGTCTCGAGTGTCGAGCTGTTTTTTGACCTGGTCTTCGTCTTTGCCATTACGCAGCTCACAACGCTGCTCGCCCAAGACCCCACGATCATCGGCCTCGTGCGCATCGTGCTGATCTTCGGCAACATCTGGTGGATGTACGGGGGCTACGCGTGGCTGACGAACGCTGTCGCGCCCCGCGAGCCTGCCCTCCGGCTCTTGATCTTGGTCGGCATGGCCGGGTTCCTGATTGTTGCACTGGCGATCCCCCACGCGTTTGGTGACAGCGGGGTGGTCTTCGGTCTGGGTTATCTCGTGGTGACGGTTGTACACACCGGGATGTTCCTGCGGACAAGTGAGGAGAGCGCGCTGCGGGCCCTGGGTCGGTTGGGACCGTTCAATGCCATCAGCGCACTCTTGCTCCTCCTCGCCGGGTTCACAGACGGCGCGGTGCGGTGGACCCTGTGGTCTGCAAGTTTTGTGCTGCACTGGATCACCCCATGCTTCATTCCGGTGTCTGGGTTTTCAATCCGCTCAGCTCATTTTGTCGAGCGCCACGGTTTGATCATTCTCATCGCACTCGGCGAATCCGTTGTCGCCCTCGGCATGGGCCTAGCCGGACGCGATCTGCGCCCTGGTTTCATTCTGACGTCCGTCCTGGGTCTGTCCGTCGCCGCCGCTCTCTGGTGGTTGTACTTCGACGGCGAGGACGAGCGAGCGGAGCGCGCCCTTCACGGCGCGGACCGCGCGCGAAGTCCCTGGCTGGCTCTCTACGCTTTCGGCTATGCGTTCTTCGTGATCTTGGGCGGAATCATTGTGCTCGCCGCCGGAGTCAAGCTTGCCATCGTGCGTTCCGCGCAACCCGTCCCGGCGCCGGCGGCATGGTTTCTCGCGGGTGGTGTCGCCACGTACGTCGTGGGGTTGGCGTGGTTTCGGCGACTCTTGGGCACTGGACCGCTGGTGTCCGCCTCATTGTCGCGCTCTTGGCCCTGTCGACCGGACTCGTTGGTCTCGCGGTCTCGGCAGTGGCGCAGCTCGGCGTTCTGCTCGCCATTCTAGGCGGTGGGGTCGTCGCCGAATCACAGATGGCACGCCCTCAAACGAAAGCGGGGAGGGTGTGAGGGAAGACCGGTCGTAACCACCCGCCAGGGGGTCAGGGCGGAGAGCTTGAGCCATCCTTGGCAATGTCTTGACAAGGTTTGGCTCGGGCCTATAATAAAATTTGCCTGTAAGATACGGGAGGGAACACGGATCTTCATCACGTCTAGCCCATAATCGAATACGTACATACGCGGTGAGCACCGAGGGGATGGCTGCTCATCCCCTCTTTTTTTGTGTCTTCCAGGCCCACAATCGACCGTCCGAATCCCCGGACGCGTACCTTGACAACCGCATACCGTAGATTCCGGATGCTCCCGAGGCATCTGGAGTCATTCCCCATCGCCAGATGGGGCCCGTCGTGTCTGGGTGTGCAGACGCGAAGGGATTTATAGCAGGCTCTAAACAGCTACTCCTAAAGTGGGTTTCAAGCTACATAGGGCGCACGGTGGATGCCTTGGCGCTGAGGGCCGATGAAGGACGCTGTCGGCGGCGAAAGGGCCGGGGAGGTGCCTAACGACCTTCGATCCGGCCGTCTCCGAATGGGGGAACCCCCCGCAGGTCATGCTGCGGGACCCACCGCTGAATCCATAGGCGGTGGGAGGGCACCCTGGGAACTGAAACATCTCAGTACCAGGTGGAAGAGAAATCAACCGAGATTCCCCTAGTAGTGGCGAGCGAACGGGGAAGAGCCCAAACCGCGCGGGCGTGATAGCTCGCGGGCGTTGTTCGCGCGGGGTTGTAGGGCGTTACCGGGCCGGGCCGCGATCCGGTCGGGAAGTCAGCAATCCTTGCTGTAGCCGAACTGCCCTGGAACGGCAGGCGATACAGGGTGACAGCCCCGTAGGCAACACGGCGAGGACTTCTTCGGTAGCGTTCCTGAGTACTACGGGACACGAGGAACCCCGTGGGAAACCGGGAGGACCACCTTCCAAGGCTAAATACCCTCAGCGACCGATAGCGAACGAGTACCGTGAGGGAAAGGTGAAAAGAACCCCGGAAGGGGAGTGAAATAGAACCTGAAACCGTGTGCCCACAACCAGTCGGAGGGCTATGCCGATCCGCAAGGATCGGAATGCCTGACGGCATGCCTATTGAAGAATGAGCCGGTGAGTTGTCGCGTGTGGCGAGCTGAAGGCCCTCTGGGCCGAAGGCGTAGGGAAACCGAGTCTGAATAGGGCGTCTAGTCGCACGCGGCAGACCCGAATCCGGATGATCTACCCTTGGCCAGGGTGAAGCGGAGTTAATCCTCCGTGGAGGCCCGAACCCATTGGTGTTGAAAAACCATGGGATGAGTTGAGGGTAGGGGTGATATGCCAATCGAATCCGGAGCTAGCTGGTTCTCCCCGAAAGGCATTTAGGTGCCGCCTCGACGCTGAGCCACGTGGTGGTAGAGCTCTGGATGGGCTAGGGCGGGAGCACCCGTACCGAACCCAACCAAACTACGAATGCCATGTGGTGCTCGTCGGGAGTGAGTCCGTGGGGGATAAGCCTCATCGACAAAAGGGCAACAGCCCAGACCGCCAGCTAAGGTCCCGAAATGGTGGCTAAGTGGGAAAGGAAGTGGCATCGCTCAGACAGCCAGGAGGTTGGCTTAGAAGCAGCCATCCTTGAAAGAGTGCGTAACAGCTCACTGGTCGAGTGGTGCTGCGCCGAAAATCCAACGGGGCTCAAGCCATCTACCGACGCTGCGGATCCGGCGCGGGTTTCGTCCTGCGCTGGGTGGTAGGGGAGCGTTCCGCTGTAGGTGAAGGCAGACCGCGAGGACTGCTGGACGAAGCGGAAGTGCGAATGCCGGCATGAGTAGCGAAACGACAGGTGAGAATCCTGTCCGCCGTAAGGCCAAGGTTTCTTACGGAAGGCTCGTCCGCGTAAGGTCAGGCGGGACCTAAGGCGAGGCCGACAGGCGTAGCCGATGGACAGCCGGTTGACATTCCGGCCCCGCTCCGCAACCGTTACGAGCCAAGAGGGGACGCAGGAGGGTAGGCCTACCGGGGGTTGGTTGTCCCGGGTTAAGCAGGTAGGCGGGGGGTCTTGGTAAATCCGGATCCCCATTAACGCCGAGATGCGAATACGAGCCCGAGCGCGAGCAAAGGCGAAGTGGCTCAGCCCACACTGACAAGAAAAGCCTCGTGGCCAGGGTGCGGAGCGCCCGTACCGGAAACCGACACAGGTGGCCGGGCACGAAGAGTGCTAAGGCGCGCGAGAGAACTCTCGTCAAGGAACTCGGCAAAATAACCCCGTAACCTCGGGATAAGGGGTGCCTCGTTGGGTGACTGCATACCGTAGAAGCCCGACGGGGTCTCAGATAATAGGCTCAGCCGACTGTTTAACAAAAACACAGGTCTCTGCTAAGCCGCAAGGCGACGTATAGGGGCTGACGCCTGCCCAGTGCCGGAAGGTTAAAGGGAGGAGTTAGCCGCAAGGCGAGGCTCCAAACTGAAGCCCCGGTGAACGGCGGCTGTAACTATAACAGTCCTAAGGTTAACTGACGCTAGCCTCGCCGGTGGGCGACCACCGGTTGTAATCCGGCCATATGCTGGGAAACCTGGTGTATCCCATGCTACTCAGGGAGGGCCATATGGTTAGACCTGGGTGACAACGCGATGGGTGCAGATCACCAGCAGGAAAGGCTCTGGCGTACTGAGGCAGCAAGGTGGTTTCTGGCAGGCTTCATTGAAGGAGAGGGTGCTCTCTGTGTTGGCATCAAGCAGCACCCTACGACCCGATCCGGCTTCCACGTGCATCCGGAGTTCTTTCTGTACCAACACGTGAGCGGACGGAGATTGCTGGAACTCGCTCAGGCGATCTTCCAGGCGGGTTCGATCTACTCGAAGTCAGGTAATCCGAGCGTGTTGGTCTACGCCGTGACGTCGCGCCAGGTTATCGTGACCAGAGTAGTTCCCTTCTTTGAGCGCTACGTACTCCCGTTTACTTGCAAACGGGAAACCCTCATCCGGTTTGGGGAGATCGTGGAACTAATGAGGGCGAAAGAACACCACACGCCTCGCGGACTGGTCCGTATCGTCGAAAAGGCGTACGCGATGAATCCAGCCCACAAGGGTCGGAAGAGACTCCGACCTTTAGAGCAAGTGCGCAAGAGAATCCTCAGAGACTGTACGCCGGACCCTCACGCATCTCACGAGGCTTGAGGCGAAGATACAGTCCGGGCTCCTGGGCGACTAGGAGAGGTCGGCAGAAATGTCGGCCCGCCTGATCATATGGTCAGGTCAGTAGGTCTTGATGACCGAAGTAACAGGTCCGAGCGAAGTTCCTTGTCGGGTAAGTTCCGACCTGCACGAATGGCGTAACGAGCTGAGCGCTGTCTCGACGAGAGACTCGGCGAAGTTGTGCGACCCGTGAAGACACGGGTTACCCGCAGCTGGACGGAAAGACCCCATGAAGCTTTACTGTAGCTTGCCATTGGACTTGATCTCACCTTGCAGAGGATAGGTGGGAGGCTGAGAAGCCGGGGCTCTGGCCTCGGTGGAGCCAACCTTGGAATACCACCCTAGGCAAGATTAAGTCCTAACCGGGGACCTCACCGGTTCTCGGAACAGTGGCAGGTGGGCAGTTTGACTGGGGCGGTCGCCTCAATTTGGGGCGCCTTGACGGTAACGTCAGGGGCTCAATTCGGCTATATGCTGGGATATCCGTCCCCACAACCTGGAGGCGTCTCCGACTTCAGGTGAAGGGGTGCAGCATTCGGCGCTAGTCGTCTAGACGACTGAAAATGCGACCGATGCGGATAATCAGCAGGGAAGTCTAACCAGACCCCTCAACGACTGCACGCCGGACATCCGCGGTGCGGATGATGATACAGTCTGAACTCCCGGGCGACCGGGAGCCCTTGCGAAAGGGAGACCGACTCGAATATCGAGAGTCGGTCGAACACAATTGCCCAAACGGTAACGGAGGCGCCCAAAGGTCCCCTCAGCACGGTTGGAAACCGTGCGGCGAGTGCAAGGGCATAAGGGGGCTTGACTGTGAGGCCTACAAGCCGATCAGGGACGAAAGTCGGGCCTAGTGATCCTACGGTGGCAAGTGGAAGCGCCGTGGCTTAACGGATAAAAGCTACTCTGGGGATAACAGGCTAATAGGGCCCAATAGTCCACATAGACGGCCCTGTTTGGCACCTCGATGTCGGCTCATCGCATCCTGGGGCTGCAGTAGGTCCCAAGGGTTGGGCTGTTCGCCCATTAAAGCGGTACGTGAGCTGGGTTCAGAACGTAGAGAAACTGCGTCCCCCGGGAGTAATTCCGGGGTGCTAACCGGCTGATATCGGTGGAACCCTCCCACGGTTCCGAACGTCGTGGAGGGCAATACCGAGGGAAGAACGGGAGTGGATGAAGTGGAGGAGACTTGATCGGTACTTGAGTACACATCCCGTTCCCTGTAACGACTGAAGGCCAAGTGGCCTGAGATGGATGCCGTGTCTGTAAGGACAAATCTCTGACATCCATCAGACGCCGGCTCCTCTAGACTCCTCTGGAGGATGGAGCTATAGTCTGTGCCTCTGGAAACAGAGGAAATAACACGCGTGAGACAGTTCGGTCCCTATCCACTGCGGGCGTAGGTGGCTTGAGGGGAGCTGCTCCTAGTACGAGAGGACCGGAGTGGACGGACCTCTGGTGTACCGGTTGTCCTGCCAAGGGCAAGTGCCGGGTACCTATGTCCGGACGGGAGAAACGCTGAAAGCATCTAAGCGTGAAACCCACCCCAAGATAAGGCCACCCACCGGGTTAACCGGGTAAGCCCCCAGGTAGACTACCTGGTTGATAGGCCGGAGGTGTAAGCGCTGCAAGGCGTTGAGCTGACCGGTACTAATCGGGCGAGGGCTTGATCACTGCTTTAGGGGTAGCTGTATAGAGCCTGCGATAATGGTGTCGAAGGACCCAAGGTCAAGGTCGACGGCCGAGGCCCTAGGGGTTTGTGCCGAAGCCCCCTTGACCTTCGACATCATAGGATTCCCGGTGGCAATGCCGGAGGGGCCACACCCGTTCCCATTTCGAACACGGCAGTAAACCCCTCCTGGGCCGATGGTACTGCACTGGTAACGGTGTGGGAGAGTAGGTCGCTGCCGGGAGTAATTCTGGAAGAAGGGAGGCGAGGTAATCGCCTCCCTTCTTTGCTTTTCCCACGACGAGGAGACGATGGAAAGTCACACGCCTGCCACGTTCCACCCCTGGCAAGTTCCGTCGGGTCGGGAAGGTGAGAGTCGGTCGCCTCCGGGAGCAAATCTCATGCGAGGCTTGTGCCTCCGTGCGATTTGGTCTATACAGATGGCATGATCGGCAAAGAACGAGTCATCGAGCACATCCGCCAGGCTTTTGCCGGGGCTCCTCATCCCGGCGACGCGTTTCTGCAGGGAAGCGTCGAAGGGGAGGAGCCGTTCCAGGTGCTTGCGCCGTTCAAGGGTGTGACACGCTGGCAAAACGTGGATCCCGCCGTCCTGGACGCCAACTATTCTGCGCTGAGCTTCTTCTCGGAAGGAGGATTCCGCTTCTTTTTGCCTGCATTTTTGGTTGCCGATCTGCGTGATCAACTGAATACTGCCGACCCGATATTCCATCTCACCAATGGCTTTCATGACGCTTCGGTCGAGCTGAAGATCCGGGCACGGGTCTTTCAGCGGCGGGTGGGGAAGAGCACATTCATGAACCCACGGCGTTACGGTGCCATGACCTCTCAGGACTACGCTCGGTATCGATTGTCGATTTTCACTCGAGAAGAGGCCTGGGCGATTGTGGCCTACCTGGAAGAGCGGCGAGAGTCAGACAGTGGGATCCGTCAGGAAGAGATCGACGTGGCCCTAGACTCGTACTGGCGCGACCGAGCCGAGCACGCCCCCACAGGGCATGACCTAACGCAGTATCTGCAAGAGGAGGCGGATTTCTTGAAAGGAATCGGCATTGATCCGTAAGGCTAGAGCCAGCACGCGCGAACAGGAGGCAAGCCAAGCATCGGGGGACCGCATGGCTACGAGAGGGACAGTTGTTGTTGAAGAGTTCCGAAGCGCAGTATTAGAGGGCAATCCCCTGCGCGATCCAGCGACACGGGAGATCCCGGTGTACTTGCCACCCGCCTATGAACGCGATCGCGACCGACGCTTTGCGGTGATCTACTGGCTGCACGGATTTGGGGGCATTGGGCTGTCCGCGATCTCTCGGGCCCTGTGGGTGCCAAACCTGCCCGAGTTGATGGACCGCGTCATTACCGGCGGCGCGCCCGAAGCCATCCTTGTCATGCCGGACGGCGCGACACGATACGGGGGCAGCCAGTACATAAATTCGCCAGCCACAGGACAATACGAAGATTACGTCACTAAAGAGCTCGTGTCGTATATGGACCGGACGTATCGGACAAAGGCGGATGCCGGTCACCGCGGGGTCGTGGGGAAGTCCAGCGGTGGATACGGCGCCCTGGTGCTGGCGATGCGCCACCCTGACGTCTTTCGAGCAGTCGCGTCGCACAGCGGCGATATGTACTTTGAGGCCGGCTACAAACCGTTCTTCTGGAAGGCGCTTGCTACCATTAACAAGCACGGAAGCCTGCGGGAGTTCTTGCAGGCGTTTGAGGCGATGCCCAAAAAGTCGCGCGACGCGGTGGACGCCCTGATGCTATTGGTGGCGATGGCCCAGGCCTATTCCGCTAACCCGGACGGCACGTACGAGTTGCCCGTGGACTTACACACCGGGGAGATGCGGGATGCCGTGTGGAACCGTTGGCTGGCCTGGGATCCGGTGTACATGGTGGAACGCTACGCGGCCGCGTTGCGGCAGATGAAGCTGATCTACATCGAGTGCGGAGCAAAAGACGAGTGGAATCTCCAGTACGGAGCCCGCGTCCTCCACCAGCGCCTGCAGGCCTTGGGCATTCCCCATGAACACGCGGAGTTCGACGACGACCACAGCCAGATCAATTACCGGTACGTGGAGTCGCTGCGCCGACTCGCGACGGTCTTAGCCTAACCCCCAATGCACCAGCCGACTGTGCAGGAGCGGCTTAACTGGCCGATCACGCCGGAAGTCTACGCGGAGATCCGGCGGATGTGGATTGCCCACTCCAAAGCAGAAGACGCGCGGGATCTCCCAGGTCTTATCGACACGCTGGCCCCGGATTGCGTGTACACGCTCATCCCCACCGGCCAGCGCTGGGAGGGACACGACGGGGCCCGTCAATTCTACATGTCCTTCCTCGGCGCCTTCCCAGACGTGCGATTCTCGATGTCCGATATTGTCATTGGACCGCAGGGAGTATTTGAGGTAACCGAGATGACGGGGACTCACCGGGGCGAGTGGGCCGGGATGGCTCCGACAGGCCAGCTGATTCGGCTCCAGATCGTGATCCACTTCCCTTGGGATCCGCGCGCCCGCCGGTTCGCCGGGGAACGCATCTACTTCGACAGTGCCGCGCTCGTGGCACTGCGCTAAAAGGGAGGACGCGAAGCGCCGTGGAGATCCGGGATGTCATTCAGTTCGGGTTGACTGCGACATATACTCGCGTGTTGCGGTCTGTTGAGGACGTGTCTGATGTCGAAGCCCGACAGATCCCTCACAACTTGAGCCCGCTCATCTGGCAGCTCGGGCACGTGGCCCTCACTGATAGCGCTTTCCTCAGGTTGTCCGGAGGGATTTCACCTGCGCCAGAGTCTTTCAAGGGTTTCTTTCGGACCGGCAGCGGAGGAGCTGCGGACTACCCGTCCCTCGCAGACGTGAAGACCGTGGCCGAGGCGGTGCAACGCGACCTGATGCAGCTCGCGCAGTTAGGGGAGCTGTCGCAGCGCGTGGAGTCGCGCAACTTCACAACGGTCGGGGAGATGCTGATCTTCGCGGGCTATCACCGCGGGTACCACGTGGGGAAGATGACGACCTTGCGTGCGCTGCTGGGGAAACCCCGGTTGTTCGGCTAGAGCGCGAATTAGCCCGCGGCCGGGTTGAGGGGCCGCTGGGCGATCACCTGCAACCAGTTCCGCGGGACGTGAGAGAGTTTCAGTTCGGCAAACGCTTCCTCGGCACCCCGCCGGAGAGCCTCCGCACCGATATCGAGCGGAACGCCGGGCAGGGCGCCCTCGATGAACATCGAGAAGGACCCGATGTCTTGCAGACTCTCCATGCTGAGCGGTTTCTCGTGCAGCGCAACGACCGGATCTGCAAACCCGACCGACCGCAACAGGTCCCGGTATTGATCCACCGTCAGCCATTGCATCGCGGTCGCCCTCGCCCCGCGCTTCACCGAATGGCCCTGTGTGACGAGCCAGCGCATCGCCCGAAGGACCCAGAGCTTATAGAACCGGGGGGTCCCCGCCGGGTACGCGCCCTCGAAAAAGGTGGTATTGAACGCGACGATTCCCCCGGGCCGGAGCGATCGGAAGATCTGCTCGAACGCGGCGGCTTTGTCGGCGATGAGATGGGCGGCGTTCGCAAATACCACGCGATCTACTGGGGGCACCAAGGTGGCCAAACGTTCTGCCGTACCCTGGATAAAGTGGACGACGTGGGAGTGGATCCGCTGCCGCGCCTTGGTGAGGGCGGACAGAGAGGGATCTATTGCGTACACACACGTCCCGGGCAAAGACTCATCGAGTTCGTCGAGGATGAGTTCGGTGACCGCGCCGGGGCCACAGGCGAGATCGACGACTGCCCCCTGCGCGGGGATGTGGCTATGGGAGACTAACCAGGCGTTGACCTGCCGGAAAAACGGGTGACTGGCGAACCGCTCGAATGAGAATTGCTCTTCAGATACTTGCTCGACTTGCTCCGCCATCGGGTCTCCCCTCGCGCCTCCGTTAGAGCCCGGAGGAGTCCGCGTCGTTGTTCTGTCCAACTGGCGCGTCTCCTGCCAGAAACGTGGCGCCCAGAGCGATGAGGGCAGGGTCCGGTCTCCCTGCTTTCATGCCCGATTATACCAAGGATAGTAGCCTTTCGGGGACAGGGCGACATCGACAGACCCACAGGGCACCTGGCTGAGCCGCCGGGGACCGCCGGGAGGCGAAATCAGATCGGGCTCCGCAGGTCAGCAGAGGGAAGTTGCGCGCGGTGCGGACTGTTGCAGGGGGCCGAGTGCGGTCCGGGCCGATCAGCAAGTCGAGAACGGGTATGACGCCGAAGACAAAGACCGGGCTGAGCCAGGACAGGTGCGCGTAGTACCCGATCGGCGCGAGCAGCGGGATCGCTGGGAACGCGCCAAAGCCAAGAATCTTGACGTAGTACCAACTGGACTGACTCATACGCGAAGTAAACCGCAATACAGCAGCTAACCTGAACGGCGTAGCATAGTTCTAGTCGCGTTTCGACTTCAAGACAGTTACTCCCGCCGCGCTGAGAAAGGGTGCACTTTCACGGGGCGAAGTCTGATGGAGGCAGGGGGGCAGAAGCGGATGGAGCCTCCGCGCCGCGATGCGAAGAGCGCCGAGCAAGGCGAATTCCGAAGGGGTAACCTTGCACGGTCCGTATATACGACGTTAGGCCGACATCCGGAGTCGCGAGAGGAGAATCATGAGCAAGCTATTCGTCAACATTGGGCTTAGCCTCGATGGCTACATGGCACCCGAAGGAATGACCATGGAGAATTGGGACAGGCCT
>Ga0137415_10001269_pt1 | contig 24955 bp, 24 predicted proteins | sample CZODoug3_1_1_16f_FD_183082 | JGI IMG/M metagenome (GOLD analysis project Ga0137415, IMG submission 183082) | Vadose zone soil fungal communities from Angelo Coast Range Reserve, California, USA - CZODoug3_1_1_16fungal (Hybrid Assembly) | ecosystem: Environmental > Terrestrial > Soil > Vadose...
TCGGTCTTCAGCCATTTCGAAAAATCGGCGTCAGGCATGGCTTTGCGGTTCGCAGGCGTGTCCATGGTCCCCGGCAGGACCACATTTGCAGTCATCCCCGCGTCGGCATTTTCCAGCGCCACGGTTTGCACCAGCATAGCCAGCGCCGCCTTGAAGGTGACATAAGCTCCAAGATTGGCGTGGGGCTGCGCGGCCGCCAGGCTGCCAATCGCAATGAGCCGTCCGGCTTTCGACTTTCGCAGGTGCGGAATGCATTCGCGGAAAACGTGAAACGCCGAAGTAAGATTGATGTTCTGCATCTGCTCCCACATCGCGTCGGTGGTTTCCGCGACAGACGGGCCGCCGGCAAACCCTCCAAGCAGATGCACCAGCGCATCCAGCCGCCCGTAGCGTTCGACGATTTTCGCAACGCCGCGCTTGATCTCATCCAGCTTGTTGAAATCGATCGCCATCGCTTCAAAATTGGGCTGAGGGAAATCCGCCGCCGTGATTCTCAGTGATCCGCCGATCACGCGCGCGCCTTGCTGCAAAAATGCCTTGGTGACCGACGTGCCGAGTCCTCCGTTGGCGCCTGTGATGAAAACTACTTTGTCTTTCATGAATGATGTTCCTTCTCGGGTCAATCTCGGGGGTAAGGGCCCCACGATACCCGAAGGATTCAGCCGTGGTGGTGATCTACCCGCACGATGGGAGGTGCGTCAACGCCGGAATGCCTCATATTCCCCCTGCAAACACTTCCTTTCAAGAAGAAAACTCCTGTAACCTTTGGAGGCGTCACCACTCATAAATAGCAAGCCGAAGGGAGCCCTGCGTAAACCCATGCCGGCCACGGTCGAGCGGGAAAAGGTACTCATCTCCCGGATCATCGCGGGGGAAACCGATCTTTTCCACGAGCTGATTCGCCCTTACGAGCGGATGGTGTATCTCTCCGTCCTTACCATGCTGCGTAATGAACAGGAAGCGGAGGACGCCTCGCAGGAAGTGATGATCAACGCCTTTCGCCACCTGAAGAGTTTTCGCGGCGACGCCAAGTTCAGCACGTGGCTGGTGACTATCGCCATGAACGAAGCGCGCCAGCGGCTCCGCAAAGCCAAGGCCGCTCAATTCGAATCGCTGGATGAGAGCAAGGAAGAGCGCGAAGGCGATTTCACGCCCGCGGTGCTGACCGACTGGCGGGAGATCCCGTCCGAGGCATTGGAAAAAAAAGAAATGCGCCAGAAATTGCGGGAGGCTGTCGAACAACTGCCTCCCATCTACCGCGAGGTTCTGGTCCTTCGGGACCTGGAGGAACTCAACCAGGAAGAAACGGCAAGCGCGCTGGGCATCAATGTTACGCTGGTGAAAGTGCGGTTGCACCGGGCGCGCATGATGCTGCAAAAAATGCTCGCCCCCTATCTGCGTGCGGCGGCTCCGGCAAAGAAGGGTTTCTTCGGGAGGATGTTTCAATGACGCTGGAGTGCAAACACGTTTGGGAGCGTATCTCCGAATATCTGGACCATCAGCTCGATCCCGAACTGCTCATGGACATCGAGAAGCACCTTGAGAATTGCGAAGTCTGCTCCGCGATTCTGGACTCCACGCGGAATATCCTGATTTTGACGGCGGATAATCGCACTTACGAACTTCCGGTTGGCTACAGTGAGCGGCTGCACGCGCGCCTGGAAAAGGTGATTCGTGAGGCGGAAAAGCCCAAGAACGATTCCGCGTGAAGTTTTTTTGGTTGCGCGCCGGACTAAAAATGATGCGTGTTTCGCAAGTGATAGAACGACTCCACCGCCAGCAGGATCAGCGTCAGCACCGATAAAGCCAACTGCACTTTTTCCGAAGCGAATTTGCTCCGCGAGACCGTTTTTTGCCTCCACGCCGAGGCCGCGCGCCCACGTAACCGGCGCACCTGCCACAAGGCCGCCAGGTTAAACACGGCGCCCACGAGCGCGAACACCACCATCGGGATCCGCACCGGATCAATGTGAATTCTCTGGTCGGCGAATTTCATCACGCCGGCGGCCGCACCAAACGCCGCGGCCCCAATCAACAGGCGCAACCCACTCAACGCGACGAATATCGTGCACACGCTCTGCACCAACGCCAGAAAAAAACTGGACCAGCCGATCCATCTGAATCGCGAAACAGTTTGCGCCGCCTGCGTTTCCGCAGTCTGGGTTTCCGGCGCCCGGGCGGGGGCATCGAGGGATTCGTTCATTACCTTGCTCCATGCTGAATCGGCCACAGAAATCAGTCTGCCGGTTCCCCTCGCGGCGCGCAACCCGGGGAAACCGGCAGAACCTCGCTTCCGATTTATTTCGAGACGATCAGCAGTTCCATCGTTCCCGGCTTCACACTCGGCCTTTTTTGCCCCGCGGCCGGCGGAATCAGATCCGCTGACGGCAGGTACAGCGTGTGCGTTTTCAGATCGAGCGCCATGGTGCGCGCGCTCTTCTTCGTCGGGACGTTTTCAACCACGGAATATTTGTCCGGCGCGTCCTCATGCACCACGGTCAAGGTGCCGCTCTCGCCGTTGGACGAAAACGCCAGGTTCGTTCCCGGATCAAACGCCGCCGCGTCAGCCCCTTCTCCCGTCTTTGGCGTGGCAATCACTTTTCCGGAGTCCGCATCCACCACGGCCATCATTTCGTTGTCGCAGACAGCAAAGAGCCGGCGCGTTTTTGTGTCCATCGCCAGTCCGGATGGCTCCTTGCAGGGAGCCAGTGGCCAGCGGTGTAGCACCGTCATCTTCTGCGCGTCAATGTGCAGCAATTCGCTGGTGTCCTCCACGTTCACGTACACGCTGCCCTTGCCGTCGGCCGCGGCAAATTCCGGTTTGCCGCCAACGGCGAACGTGCCCAGGACTTTTCCTTCAGCCGCGTCAATTACCGTTGCATCTTTGCTCCGTCCGTTGAATGCGAACACGCGCTTGGTGACGCCTTCATACAAAATCGCGTCCGGGTTCGTGCCGGCGGGAACCGTGCCAATCGTCTTCAGCGTTTTCACATCAAAGATGGTCACGGAGTTGCCGCGTCCGTTGCTCACAAAGCCTCGTCCAAGATCGGGCGCCAGCGCAATCCCGTGTACTCCCTGTGTGTCTGGAATATCTCCAACCACCGCGTGCGAATCCACGTCGTAGACCACCACATGCGTGGAGTGCGAAAGGTACAGGCGCCGGGCATCGGAATCCACCACCAGGTAGTCCCATCCTCCTTCGCCGGCCACTGGGATTTTCCCGGAAACTTTATAGCCCGATCCGGGCGCTGCGGCGCCGGCCGCGTGAGTTCTTTCGATATAAAAAAACATGCATGCTGCAAAAGCCAGTAGTGAAGCAAAACCAACAATCCCTGCTTTTCTCATCTGATTTTCCTTTTCTTGCTTAAAGGTTTGATCTGGCGCTGGCGCCAAGCATTGTATCTGAGTTCGCCCAGCGATAGCGATTGTTCGCGGTTGACGGCGAGAATTGCGCAGCTTACGATGCGCGCAAGGGGGCAAAATGTCGAGGAGCCGGAGATTTCCATTTTCAATGTCGTTCGCATTGGCTGCTGCGTTCTTGTCGCTTTCCGTCCTTCCCATTGAGATCCACGCGCAATCCGATTCGGTCATCGTCGAACGCGATGTTCCCGCGAAGATGCGCGACGGCGTCATCCTCAAAGCCGATATTTATCGCCCCAGGGCCGATGGAAAATACCCCGTCCTGCTGCAACGCACTCCCTACGATAAGAACAACACCCGCTCCTTTGGCATGAAGGCTGCCGCCCGCGGCTACATCGTCATTGTGCAGGACGTCCGCGGCCGTTTCACTTCCGAGGGCGAGTGGTATCCCTTCCGCCACGAATTGCAGGACGGCTACGACACCGTGGAATGGGCGGCCGCGCTGCCGCAATCGAACGGCAAAGTTGGCATGTTCGGCGGCTCTTACGTCGGCGCCACCCAGATGCTCGCCGCAATCGCCAGCCCGCCGCACCTTTCCGGCATCGCTCCCAGCGTGACGGCTTCCAACTACCATGAAAATTGGACGTACCAGGGCGGCGCGTTCGAGCAGTGGTTCAACCAGTCGTGGTCCAGCGGTTTGGCGCAGAACACTATGGACCGCCGCGTCGCTCAAGACACCAACGCGCTCAATTGGAAGGATACGCTGCCGCTCGAAAGTTATCCCATCCTCGCGCATCCGGATCCGAAGGCACTCGCTCCTTACTACCGCGATTGGCTGGCACATCCAAGCTATGACGCATATTGGAAGGCTGTCTCGATCGAAGAGAACTACGCTCACATCCAGGTGCCGATCCTTCACATCGCCGCTTGGTACGACATTTTTCTCGGCGGCTCGCTGCGCAATTACGTTCTGTTGAAAAGCCGGGCGGGCAGCGAAGCCGCGCGCAACGGCCAACACCTCTTGGTGGAAGTCGGCGGCCACGCCGGCGGTTCGGATCAACGAAAAATCGGCGAGGTGGATTTTGGCTCTGCCGCGCCATACGACAACGATGAGCGCCTGCTGCAATGGTATGACTTTCTTCTGAAGGGACAGGCCAACGAATTTTCGGGCAAGAAGCCGGTGCGCATTTTTGTGATGGGAAAAAACGAATGGCGCGACGAGGAGGATTGGCCGCTGGCGCGCGCCAAAGCGACGAAATATTTTCTGCATTCCGCTGGAAAAGCAAATGGTTCCGCAGGTGGCGGCCAGCTAAGCTCTCAGGCTCCGGTGGCGGAGCCGAAGGATTCTTACGTCTACGACCCAGCGAACCCCGTGCCCACCATCGGCGGGCCTCTTTGCTGCGATTCGATGCACTTGGCGCCCGGACCGCGCGATCAGCGTACGGCGGAAGAACGCAGCGACGTCTTGGTGTATACCACTCCCGCCTTCACTCAGGACACCGAAGTCACCGGACCCGTCTCGCTCGATCTCTTCGCCAGCACTTCCACGAAAGACACCGATTTCACCGCGAAGCTTGTGGATCTCTGGCCCAACGGATTCGCGCAGAACTTGACCGAAGGCATTCTCCGCCTGCGCTATCGCAATTCTGTTGAGCGACCGGAGTTGGCCAAGCCGGGCGAAATCTACCACGTCACAGTAGACCTCTGGGCCACCAGCAACGTCTTTCTCGCCGGCCACCGCCTGCGCGTGGAAATTTCCAGCAGCAATTTTCCGCGCTTCGACCGCAACCTCAACACCGGCGAAGACCAGGCAGCCTCCACAAAATTGCTGCCCGCCACCAACACCATCTATCACGACAAAGAGCACCCCTCGGCCCTGGTGCTCCCCATCGTTCCGTAGCCGGGATTCCAGACGAATTACAACTTGATCCGCGCCTGAGCACCAAGCACAAACATTGTCATCCTGCCTGCCCGCCGGAGGAGGGAGAGGCGCGCCTTTTGCGCCTCGAAGGACCTCAACCGAAACGACATTCAGAATTGTGAGATAGGCGGGATCGAGAGATCGCGTCACGGAAAGAGTTGTCACGGCCTCTTCGCAGGTGCCGCCGGCCGAATCTTTTCTGCGGGCACGATTCCCTGGCCCTCGAGCACACTGTAAAACTTGTCGGCCTCTAGATTCTTCAACGTCTCCATCGCACCCGAAGGCCAGCGTATCTCCAAGCTGTCGATCTTCGTCGCAGCCCCCAACCCGAAGTGCACGCGCAGATCGTTTTGCGAAAGATAGCTGCCGCCGCTGTGAATTTCGTCCGTTTGCGTCATTCCGCCGGCCACAAGCTTCAGCCGCGCGCCAATCGCCAGCCGATTGCTTTTCGTCCCGGCCAGATCGAAACTCACCCAATGACGTCGCGCAAGCCCTGGATTCCGAAGCACCATCGGGCTTCCCTGCAAATCCTCCACCACCAGATCCATGTTGCCATCGTTAAAAAGATCACCGACCGCCAACCCACGCGAGACTCGCGGCTCGGTAATCGTCGCACCGGACTGCTCGCTGGCGTCGCAAAACGTTCCGTCGCCCTGATTGTATTGCACCAGTTTCGGCTCACGGTAACGCGCGCCGGTCTGCAGTGTGTCCACCTGCGGATATACATGGCCGTTCACGGTCACCAGATCCAGCCAGCCATCGTTGTCCAAATCCACAAACGCCACGCCCCATTTCACAAACGGCACCGAAGGCAACCCGATCCCCGAAGGGTACGAAACATCCTGAAAATCCCACTTCCCGTCGTTGCGATACAACGGACTGTTGTCCAGCGCAAAATTCGTCACCACCAGCGAAGGCCGGCCCGTGTGCAGATAATCGCCGATCGCCACGCCCATGCCCGCTTGCTCGTGTCCGTCTTCGCCGAGCGCCGTGCCGGATTCCAGTCCAATATCCGTGAATTTTCCTTTTCCGTCATTGCGGTAAAGAAATCCCGCCGTCGAATCGTTGGCCACATAAATATCCGGCCGCCCCGTGTTGTTGAAGTCGGCCCACAAGGTAGTCAGCCCGTAATAGCCGTTGGGATCATCCACGCCGGCTTTCTTCGAAACGTCCGTGAATGTGCCGTCGCCATTGTTGTGAAACAGCGAATCGCCCGCGCCTTTCAATCCTCGCGGCCCGCACTGCACATCAATCCCCATGTATTTGCAGGTGACGCTGCTGCCAAACGCTGGCGGGTGATGAATATCCAGGTCCACGTAGTTCGTGACCATTAGGTCCAGATAACCATCGCCATCGTAATCGCCAAACGCCGCGCCCGTCGAAAATCGCCCGTCGCGCACGCCGGCCTTCGCTGTGACATCCGTGAACGTGCCATCGCCATTGTTGTGATACAGCACATTGCCGCCGTAGCAGGTCACATAAATATCCGGCCAGCCGTCGTTGTCGTAATCGCCGACCGCGCCGCCCATCGCAAAGCATGGCTTGCCGATGCCCGCCTTGTCCGTTACATCGGTGAACGTCCCATCATGATTGTTGTGATAAAGCGCCCCGCGCGCGAACTGCCCCTTCAAGGCCATCTCCACCGTCGGCGCGTTCGTGAAATATATGTCCAGCCAGCCGTCGCGGTCATAGTCCAGCAGCAGCACTCCCCCGCTCATGGACTCAATGATGTAGCGGCTCTCCGGCGAGGACGTGTGCGAAAAGCGAATCCCTGCTTTTTCCGTTACGTCTTCAAATTGCGGAACGGTCCGGCCCTTGCACTTGATCGTCTTCGCCGTTGGAGGCGGCGGTGGCCCCTGCGCCACGCCCTGCGCCCATCCATCCGGCCCTGCCACCAGCGCCGCGATCAGCAGTAATCCTCCGCGAACGGTCACTTGCCGCACGCGAAATCACCGAAAGTCTTGTCGTCGATCATTGTCAAAAGGAGCTCCGCCGTCTGCGCTCAACCGGCTTTTATTGTATACCGAAGATTCCCGCGGTTCCCTCGACTGGACACGCTCTACGCGTTGTGCGAGCCTGAACTTGTCCGCGCTTGGATTGATTCGATACCTGTGAGGAGACTTTCCATGAAATCGCGATTTTTCTTTTTGCCCGCCCTGGCTCTGCTTGCCGCTTCCCTTGCTTCGCCTGCCGACGGCTCGTGGACCGGCTGGATCTCCGACGACATGTGCGGCGCGAAAAATGCCCAGGAAGGCAGTGCGGAGTGCGCCTCCCGGTGCGTGAAGGAGCACGGCGCCAAGTACGTCTTCGTGAACGAGAGCGACAAAAAGGTTTACACCGTTGACGCGCAAGACAAAGTCGCGCCCCACGCCGGCCACCATGTCGTCGTAAAAGGCACCGTCGACGGGAGCACGCTGAAGCTCACCAGCATCGAAATGGCCAAGTAGCCGCTCGCCGGCAGTTTCTTGTAGGGGCAGGAACGCGTTTCCTGCCCATTTTGTTTTTGCGGCTGGCGGAATTTCCGTTACGATAAAAGTTCGCCATGTCCACAACCCTGCTGCATGTTGCCCGCGCCTTCACTGCCGCCACGGAAATTCCCGACGCCGCGATCCTCTTTCGCGACGGCGTAATCGAATCGGTCACACCGCGCGGCGCGGTCACCCTGCCTGCGGGTGCGCAAGAGATCGTCGCCGCCGACAAAATCGCTACTCCCGGCTTCCTCGACGTGCATATCCACGGCGCCGGCGGTCATGACGTCATGGAAGCCACCGAAGACGCACTCAAAGCCGTGTCGCGCATGGTCGCCACCCACGGCACCACTTCGTTCGTCGCCACCACTGTTACCGCCAGCCCCGAATCCATCTGCCGCAGCTCGGAAGGCATCGCCGGCTACATTGCCCGCCAGCACCAGTCCGATGATTGCCGCGCGGAAGTCCTCGGTATCCATTTTGAAGGCCCCTTCATCAGCGCCGTCCGCCGCGGCGTCCACCCTTCGGAATTCCTGAAACTTCCATCCGCGGATCTGCTCGAGCAATTCATTGCCGCCGCAAAAGGCAACGCACAGATTCTCACCATCGCTCCGGAACTTTTGGGCGCGATGCCCTGCATTGACGCCGCGCGTAAAGCGGGCCTCGTGGTCGCCATCGGCCACACTGACGCCACCTACGAACAGGCGCGCGCCGCCATCGCTCACGGTGCGCATCACGCCGTTCACGTCTACAATGCCATGCGTCCCTTTTCACACCGCGACTCCGGCGTGATCGGCGCGGTGCTCACCACGCCCGAAGTCACCGCCGAACTGATCGCCGACGGCGTGCACGTGGACGAAACCGCCATGCGCATGCTGCTGCAAGCCAAAGGTGCCAGCGGCGTGATTCTCGTCAGCGACGGCATCTCCGCCACCGGAATGCCGAATGGGAAATTCACTTTGGGAACATTTGAAGTGACCGTAAGCGGAGGGGTGGCTCGAAACGCGGAGGGCAAGCTGGCCGGTTCCACGCTGACGCTCGACCGCGCCCTGCGCAACATCGTGAATCTCGGCGTGCCCCTCGCTGACGCGCTGCGCATGCTGACGCTAAATCCCGCCACTCTGCTCGGCATCGAATTCAAGAAAGGCTCGCTGCGCCCCGGCGCCGACGCGGACATCCTGTTGCTCGATGAAAGCCTGAACGTCACACAGGTATGGACCCGCGGCCAACCCAGCTAGGGTTCGTGTGGAAACTTCGCGCTAAGGAAGCCGCTCAGGAGTCTTATTTGTTCAGCGGGATGTTCAACTCATTCGCAAGCTGGCTGGCGCTAAAAGGGCTGCACGCAAAATACCGCTCGCCGACTCTCAGCGTAGGCACTTTTCGCTTTCCGTTATTCACGCGAAGGACCAGCTCTTCGCTTTCCTCATCTTCCTCAATATTGACTTCCCGGAATTCCACGCCGCGATCTTTCAGAAAGTTCTTCACCCGCCGGCAGTCCGGGCACCATCCCGCGCTGTAAATCGTGATCGGTTCCATGCTCCACTCCGCTGCATTTGATGTTGCCGGGCACACCGGCGTCGCATCGCCGAACTAAAAGTCAGAAGTGCACAGGGTCAGCGAGATTCGACGGGAACGCTGCGGTGTCTCCGGGCAACCTGAATGCGAATCAGAGAACGCTGCAGGGCGATATTTGCTCGATCCCAATCCAGATTCGTGTCGCCGGCCGACAAGCGCTTTTCTGCCCGCGCCTTGGCCTCTTCCGCGCGCGCCAGGTCGATCTCTTCGGCGCGCTCCGCGGTTTCCGCCAGCACCGTTACGCGATCGGGCAGCACCTCCGCAAATCCGCTGATCACCGCCAGCACAATCGGTTGGCTCGAGCTGCTCGTCCGGTAAGAAAGCTCGCCAATTCCCAGTTCCGTCATCAGCGGCGCATGTCCCGGCAGAATTCCAAGTTGTCCGTCAAGCCCCGGGACGCCAACTTCCACCACGCTTTCGCGCAGCAGTTGCCGCTCCGGCGTCACGACGATCAATTGGATGGATTCAGGAAGCATTGCTTTTCTAAACGCCCGCCTTCATCTTATCGGCCTTCTCCAGCACTTCATCGATCGTGCCGACCATGTAGAACGCCTGCTCCGGAATATCGTCGTATTTCCCTTCCACGATTTCCTTGAAGCTGCGCACCGTATCCTCGATCTTGACGTACTTACCTTCGAGGCCCGTGAACTGCGCCGCCACGTACATCGGCTGCGAAAGAAATTTCTCGATGCGCCGCGCGCGCGCCACGGTGCGCTTGTCTTCGTCAGAAAGTTCCTCGATGCCCAGAATCGCGATGATGTCCTGCAAATCCTTGTAGCGCTGCAGCACCGATTTAACGGCCCGCGCCACGCTGTAATGCTCCTGGCCCACAACGCGGGGATCCAGAATGCGAGAGAAGCTGGCCAGCGGATCGACCGCGGGGTAAATGCCGCGTTCCACGATCTGGCGGCTCAGGTTCGTCGTCGCGTCCAAGTGTGTAAACGTCGCGGCCGGCGCGGGGTCCGTGTAGTCATCGGCAGGCACGTAAATCGCCTGCACCGAAGTGATCGAACCGTGCTTCGTCGAGGTGATGCGCTCCTGCAGTTCGCCGATTTCCGTGTTGAGGTTCGGCTGGTAACCCACGGCGGAGGGCATGCGTCCGAGCAACGCCGAAACTTCCGAGCCCGCCTGCACAAAGCGGAAAATGTTATCAATGAAGAGCAGCACGTCCAGGTGCTCCTGGTCGCGGAAATATTCCGCCACTGTCACACCCGTCAGGCCGACGCGCAAGCGAGCTCCGGGCGGCTCGGTCATCTGCCCGTAAATCAATGCAGCGCGCGACTTCTCCGAATTCCCCGGAACCACCACTCCGGACTCCTGGAATTCCAGCCACAAGTCGTTTCCTTCACGCGTCCGCTCGCCCACGCCCGCAAACACGGACACGCCGCCGTGCTGCATGGCGACGTTGTGAATCAACTCCTGAATCAAAACCGTTTTGCCAACGCCCGCGCCGCCGAACAACCCGATTTTTCCGCCCTTCAAGAACGGCTGAATCAGGTCCACAACCTTGATGCCCGTCTCGAACATTTCCAGCGACGTGGATTGCTGGTCCAGCGCCGGTGATGGCCGGTGAATCGAATAATTTGTGTCGCTCTTGAGCGGCCCCAACTGGTCCACGGGTTTCCCGAGCACATTCATCACGCGTCCGAGTGTTGCGCGTCCCACGGGCACCGTGATCGGCACGCCGAGGTCCACGGCCTTCATACCGCGCACCATGCCTTCGGTCGGCTCCATGGCGACTGTGCGAACGCGCCCCTCGCCCAGGTGCTGCTGCACTTCCGCGGTCACGTCCAGCGGCTCCGGCAGATTGAATCCGTCGCTGGTAATGCGCACGGCGTTGTAAATCGCCGGCAGATGCCCCTGCTCAAACTGTATGTCGAGTACCGGCCCGATGACCTGGATCACTCGTCCCACTTGTTGCTCCGCCATTTATGCTCCTACGCGGTGTATGAAGCTCCGCTGACAATTTCAATGATCTCTTTCGTAATCGCCGCCTGCCGCACCTTGTTCATGTGCAGCGTCAAGCCCTCAATCACTTCTCCCGCGTTCTTGGTGGCCGCTTCCATCGCGGTCATGCGCGCGGCGTGCTCTGCTGCGCAGGATTCCAGCATGCTTCGCAGCACTTGTGTCTCGACATACCGAGGCAGCAAGCGCTCCAGCAATTGTTGTTCCGGCTGTTCGTAAATGTAATCAATTTGCGAGGACGCAGCTTCGGCTTCGGTTTCTTCGCCCGTTGTAATCTTTTCCACGGGAAGCAGCTTTTCCACGGTAAGATCGGCGGAAATCACGTTCTTGAATTCGCTGAACACCATGTACACGGCGTCCACCTTTTCTTCCGTATACAGGTCCGTCACCAGCTTCGAAATCTCGCGCGCAATTCCAAAATCCACTTTCGAGAGCACGTTCACATACTCGCCCGCAAACGTGAATCCCGCTCTCCGCATCGCGTCGCGGCCCTTCTTGCCGATGGGGATCAACGTGAACTTTTTCCCGGGCTTGCTGCGGTAAAACTCAGCCGCTTTCTTCAGAATGTTTGTATTGAACGCGCCGGCCAGCCCGCGTTCCCCCGAAAGCACCAGCACCAGGATCCGCTCTTCCGGACGCTTGGCCAGCAACGGATGTTGCGGCGATTCAATTCGCGCCATCGTCGAACGCAGCACGCGCACCAGTTCTTTCGCATAAGGACGCGCTGCCAGCGCCGCTTCCTGCGCCCGCCGCAGGCGCGCGGCAGCCACAAACTTCATCGCGCGTGTAATCTGCTGGGTGTTTTTCACCGAGCGGATGCGTCGCCGGAAATCGAGTAATGTAGGCATTGTCTCTGCTTAACAGCCTGCTGCAAAAACCCTTCTTGGGGGTCGGAGCTTTAGCTCCGACATCAAAAAGCTCGATAAATCGGGCTTTAGCCCCTGAGGAAACTCTTCGAATTCAGCCCGAAGTTTCATTTTTCCACCACTGGTTCAGCCGGGGACTCTTCTACGACTTCGCTGTCGCCGCCAGCGCCGCCGCGAAGCGCTCCTTGAATCCATCCAGCGCCGTCTTGATCGTCGCCTTAATCCCGTCGTCGAGCGCCTTCTTCGTCGCAATATCCTTCAGCACACCCGCGTAATTCGTCTCCGCGAACTGCACAAACTCTTTCTCGAATCGCCGCACGTCGCCGACCGGAATGTTATCCAGCCCGCCGCTCGTGGCCACGTACAGCACCAGCACCTGCTTTTCCACCGACAGCGGCACAAACTGATCCTGCTTCAGCACTTCCGTCAGCCGTTGCCCGCGTTGCAATTGCGCCTGCGTCACCTTGTCCAACTGGTCCGCGCCGAACTGAGCGAAAGCCGCCAATTCGCGGAACTGCGCCATGTCCAGGCGCAAACTGCCCGCCACCTGCCGCATCGCCTTAATCTGCGCATTGCCGCCGACGCGGCTCACTGAAATACCCACGTTGATCGCGGGCCGAATGCCGGCGTTGAACAAATCCGACTCCAGGTAAATCTGCCCGTCCGTAATCGAGATCACGTTCGTCGGGATGTACGCCGAAACGTCGCCCGCCTGCGTCTCAATCACCGGCAGCGAAGTCAGCGAGCCCGCTCCCAGCTTGTCGTTCAGTTTTGCCGCGCGTTCGAGCAAGCGCGAGTGGAGATAAAACACGTCGCCGGGGAACGCCTCGCGTCCCGGAGGCCGCCGCAGCAATAGCGAAATTTCACGGTACGCCTGCGCATGCTTCGAAAGGTCGTCGTAAAAGGTCACCGCGTGCCGCTTATTGTCGCGGAAATATTCGCCCATCGCGCAAGCCGCGTACGGCGCGATATATTGCAGCGAAGCCGGCTCCGCCGCCGAAGACGCCACGATGATCGTGTACTCCATCGCGCCGGCGTCGGTCAGCGCCTTGATCACCTGCGCAATCGTCGAGCGTTTCTGCCCGATCGCGCAATAGATGCAGATCATGTCGTTGCCCTTCTGGTTGATGATTGTGTCCAGAATGACGGCGGTCTTTCCCGTCTGCCGGTCGCCGATGATCAGCTCGCGTTGCCCGCGCCCGATGGGAATCATCGAATCGATAGCCTTGATACCGGTCTGCAGCGGCTCGCGCACCGGCTGCCGGTCCAGAACGCCCGGCGCCAATTTTTCCAGCGGATTCCGCACTTTCGACGTGATGGGCCCCTTGTCATCCAGCGGTAGTCCCAGCGGATTCACCACCCGTCCGATCAACTCCGGCCCCACGGGCACGGACATAATCGTGTTCGTGCGCTTCACTACGTCGCCTTCCTTCAACTCCGACGACTCGCCCAGCAGCACCGCGCCGACCTCTTCCTCCTCCAGGTTCAGCGCCAATCCAAAAACATTGTGCGGGAACGCCAGCATCTCGCCGGCCATCACCTTTTCGAGGCCATGAATGCGCGCGATTCCGTCGCCGACGCTGATGATCGCGCCGACCTCGTCCACGGAAACCGTCTGCTCGTAATTCGCGATCTGCTCGCGAAGTATCTTGCTGATTTCGTCTGCTTTAATATTTGCCATGCCTGCTCCGTTCCCGAATGCCTATTCCGCGGCCAGCCGTGCCCGCATCTGGTTCAGCCGGTTTCGCACCGAGCCGTCATAAATCGTGTCGCCGATGCGGACCACCGCGCCGCCCAGCAATGCCGGATCAAGCGAATATTTCGCTTGAATCTTTCTTCCTGTCAGGCGCTCCAGCGTCTCCTGCAATTGTTTTTTCTGGGGAGCGGTCAGCTCGGCCGCCGAAGTCACTTCCGCTTCCGCCACGCCCTGCCGCTGCCGGATCACGTCTTCGAATGTCTGCAAAATCTCGGGCAACAGGTGTGTCCGCTGGTTGTCCACAACCACAAAGAGAAAATTCCGCACGATGCGGCTCGCGCCCAGGCGCGCCGCCAGCTTCTCAATCACTCCGTGCTTCTCCGTCCGCTCCACCGCCGGGCTGCTCAAAACGTTTCGCAACTCTCCCGACTCCGCATACGCCGCGCCAAAATCTTCCAGTTGCTTCTTCACCGGTTCTGCCGCGCCCTGTTCCAGTGCGATATCCGCCAGTGCCGTCGCATATTGCAGGCTCGCCGACCTCAATTCGGCCTCCCCTGTAGGCTCTGCACAAAGCTGCTGATCGTCGCTTCCTGCACCGCCGGCGTCATCTGCTTGGCCACCAGCGATTCCGCTCCATCCACCGCCAGCTTCGCCGCTAGTTCTTTCAACTCCACGCGAGCCGCGCGCTCGGCCGCTTCAATTTCCGCTTTGGCCGCCGTCCGAATTTTCTCCACATCCAAAATCGTCGCTCCGCGCAACCGTTCCACTTCCGCCGCCGCATCGCGCTGGGCCTGAACGCGGAACTCCGCAATCTCGCGCTCCAGGTTGCTCATTTTCGTAACCGCTTCCTGCAGCTTGCGTTCTGCCTCAACTTTTGCAGCCGTCGCCTTGGTGATTGCGGAGCTGATGTTGTCCGCATTCCGGCGAAACACCGGCGGCAGCAATTTGCCAAAGACCCAGTAAACGAGCCCGGCCAGGATTACAAAGTGGATCCACTTGAAAACCATCTCGGTGGAATGTTCCGCGGGGTTCCCGCCCTCCTCCGCCGCGAAAGTCGCCGCCGCTGAAAACAGGCCGAGCGCGCACACAACAAGGCTGTAATAAACGTTGCGCACTTGCTTCATCGGGCCTCTCTCGTGGGGGTACCAGGGGAAGGGGGTGCCTGCAGGACGCGGCGCGCGATTTCCGCCGCAAGTTGTCCCGTAAGGGTTTCGATCTCTCGTTTTGCCCCGGCAAACTCTCCCGCCACGCGCTCTTTCGCCGCATTCACTTCCGCGTCCGCCTTGCTTCGCGCATCCTTCAGAGTCGCTGCGCGCTCTTCCATCAGCTTCCTGCGGTCGGCTTCCTGCTCCGCGTACACCTTCGCCCGGGCCTGCCTCAGCGCTTCTTCGTATTGCCGCACTTTTTCGGCAGCCGCGGCCTGCGCCGCTTCCGCCGCTTTCTGAGCCCCAATCGTCCGCGCGTCGCGCTCTGCCATCACTTTCAGCAATGGCTGGAAGAAAATCGACCGCATGATGACGTAAAAAAGCAGGACGATGACCGCTACGGGCACAGCCCGGAGGAACAGTTCGCCTAGTTGGTGAACCAAATCGGACATGAAATTGTTTCGCCTAAAATTTCAGGAAGGCAGCCTCGCCGACTCCCCGACCCGGTAGGAGCATACGGTTGGCCTTGCGCTGCCTTACGGAACAATAATTTATATCATTCACAGCGACTTTCCGTCAACGAATCGCCCCACTCTCGGAAGCCTGAAAATCACGTTCCTCGCTATAATTCTGAGGTACTTCTAATGCGCGTCCCATCGGCCATTTTGGCGCGGGAGTCTCCATGACCAAGACTTGGCAAACCAAACTCATCCACTCCGACGCGAAAATTCCCACCGGCTACAAATCCCTCGCCACGCCCACCTACCGCGGGTCCACGACCGTCTTCCCCTCCGCGGCAAGCGTCAAAGACACCTGGGACCAGCACAAAGTCGGCTACACCTACGGCCTATACGGCACGCCCACCGCCCTTGAACTCGCCGCCCGCATCTGTGAACTCGAATCCGGCAAGCACACCATCCTCGCTCCCGGGGGACAGGCCGCCATCTCGCTCATCAATTTCGCGCTGCTCCAGGCCGGCGACCACATCCTCGTCCCCGCCAGCGTCTACTACCCGAATCGCAAGCTCACCACGCAACTTCTCTCGCGCTTCGGCGTCATCGCCACGTTCTACGATCCTCTCATCGGCGCGGGAATCTCCGCACTTATCCAGGAAAATACCCGCCTCATCTGGACCGAATCTCCCGGCTCAATCACCATGGAGGTTCAGGACATCCCAGCCATTGTCGCCGCCGCTCACGCGCGCAACGTCAAAGTCGTCATCGACAACACCTGGTCCGCCGGTGTGCTCTTCGACGCCTTCGCTCATGGCGTCGACGTCACCATGCAAGCCGTCACCAAATACATCGGCGGCCACAGCGACCTGCTGCTCGGCTCGGTCACCGTTCGCGATGACGCCATCTACCAGCGCCTCGGCGTCACGCAGCAAATGCTCGGGTTCGCGGTTTCTCCCGACGATTGCAGCCTCGCCCTCCGCGGTTTGCAAACGCTGGCCGTGCGTCTCTCGGTTATCGAAAACTCCGCACTCGCCGTTGCCAAATGGCTTGCCGATCGCCCCGAAGTCGAACTCGTCCTGCATCCCGCGCTATCAGCTTGCCCGGGCCACGAATTCTGGAAGCGCGACTTCCTCGGCTCCTCCGGCGTGTTTTCACTGGTGTTCAAGCCCGGCCCTACGCAGGAGCAGGTCTTCGCCTTCGTTGACGCTCTGAAACTTTTCAAGGTGGGTTACAGCTGGGCAGGAGTAACAAGTCTCGCCGTCGCCTACAACATCGGCCGCATTCCCGGCCGGCCTCCCTACGATCACCGCATCGTCCGCCTCAACATCGGCCTCGAGTCCACCACCGACCTAATCGCCGACCTCGAGCAAGCCCTCCCAAAACTCCGCGCCTGAGCCCTACTTTGGAGTGCGGCAGCTCTGCTGCCGCTTTTGACCCCTAAAATGCAGCCAACTATTTTTGTTTATAGTAATTAGTTTACTTTAGTATATACTCTTGCAACGAAAATGCGGTGCGGAGCCACCGCACTCCCAATGCCTACCGCTCCCACTGACAATCTTGCGCTAAAGGACTGGCCACACAGTCCCCCGCATCGACTATCTGAGGCGGGTACTTTTATCGTCACGGCAGGAACCTATCAAAAGCAATCATTTTTCAATACTCCCCATCGATTGACTCGGCTCACAAATTTATTGCTTCAGTTGGTGGAGAAGCATGGATGGCAATTACATGCTTGGGCTGTTTTCCCGAATCATTACCATTTTGTTGGTGAGTGTGACGAAGCAAACAGATTGCGGCAACTTGTGCGAGAGCTGCATTCACGGAGCGCGAAGGATATCAATCGCGAAGAGGGTACTGATGCGAGAAAGGTTTGGTTTTCGTATTGGGAGTCGAAAATTACGTTTCACCGGTCATATTTGGCGCGGTTGAACTACGTGCATCAGAACGCGGTGCGACATCGATTGGTGGCGAGGGCCAGCGCATACACTTGGTGTTCGGCTGGGTGGTTTGAACGGAAGGCAGACCGGGCGTTTTTTCGGACGGTTAATTCATTTCCCGTGGATCGAGTGCTCGTACCTGATGAGTTTGAAGTGACGCTGAAAACGTGAAAGCGATGGCGGAGCCACCGCACTCCAAAAAAGACTTCTTGCTGCTCCTCCCCTACTCCTCCCGCGCCACCGCATCATAAACAAACCGGAACCTCGACGGATTCTTATCCTTCCCAATCACCATCTCTACCTCTTCCCACAACTGCAACCCGTCCGGCGAAACCTCATACGTCCGAGTCAGCGACCCCTTCTTCGGCAGCGGCGAAGAACTCACCAGTTTGTCGCCGTCCCATTTGGCTTCCACCACGTCCGTTCCCACTCCCGCCGGTGTGTCCGGTTTGTGTCCATCAGTATAAAAAATCGTCTTCCGCCCCTGGTCGCCGAACATTTCCACGATCGGATCCTTCTCGGTCTTCCTCGCCAGCTTCAGCCGGATCGAAGGATCGATCAGTTCTGCGTACCGCTGGCGGTCTTCCGAAGTGTCCTTTTGCGGTCCGCCGTTCCCTCGCTGTCCACCGCCCATGCCGGGGCCGCCCATGCCACCGCCCGGAAAGCCGATGTGGGGCCCGCTGTTTCCTCCGTGGCCTTGGTTCGGATCGTTCACCTTGCGCTGGTTGGATCTGGCCTTCGGGTCATCGCTTTCTTCGCGATTCAGTTTCCACGCCCCCAAAATGTTCGTCCGGGGAACAATCTTCACCGGCGGGGGAGGCGGCGGCTCATTTGCCGACCTTTGCGAAGCCACCGGCGCAATCGGCCCCGGAGGCGCCTGGGCAACAGCCACTCCTGTGAGCAACAAACCGACTCCGCTGAAAATCAGTAATTTGCGTGCTTGCCTCATAGCCTTCTTCCCTGAAGGGGACCCGCGTCGCGGAATCCCACTGGATTCATTCCCTCAGACGCTCGCCAAAGTTCCCGGGTTGCGTCCGGCTTCGTTCCCGTTCGTTTCCCCGATCTGATTCAAGGACCATCTTACTCCCTGCCAGTGTAGAATTCGCTTTCCCCGGTCGGAGGGAACCGTGCTCCGAGCCTTTCTCTCGCTACTCGCTTTTCTCGCCGCGCTCATCGTTGGACTTGCGCCCTCAGCCGCGAATCCCTCCGCTAATCTGAACGGTGTTGTGTATTCCGAAGCTACTAATCAGCGCATCTCTCACGCTTCCGTCTGGCTGTGCGACGACGGCGGAAACCGCTTGGTGGAATCCGTAACCACCGATAACGGCGAGTTCGCGTTTCCGGGTCTGCGCGCCGGCCCGTACATCCTGAAAATCACGGCCCCGGGATTTGTTCCGCTCGAAATGAATGTAGACGTGAATTTCGGCACCGAACACGGCATCTCCGTCTTCCTCAAGCCCGCGGGAAAATCCCTGAAAGAGCGGCCGTCCGACCCATTGATTTCCGCGCATGAACTCTCCATGCCCGCCGCCGCAAGAAAGCTCGTGGACTCCGGCAAGAAAAAACTTTACGCCGGCAACAACGCCGAAGGCGCCCTGCATGATTTCGAAGCCGCAATTGCAAAGGCTCCCGATTACTACGAGGCCTACTATCAGATGGGAATGGCCTGCCTCGCGCTGCAAAAACCCGCCGACGCCGAAAAAAATCTGCAAACCTCCGTCGCCCTCAGCAATCAAACCTATCCTGACGCTGTCCTCGCCCTGGCCATTCTCCTGCTCGGACGCCACGATTCCGCGAATGGCGAACCGCTCCTGCGCCGCGGACTCGAACTCAATCCCAACTCCTGGGCCGGCTACTACGAATTGGGAAAACTCGAGCTATATCGAATGCATCTGGAACCCGCTCTGGACGCGGCTGAAAAGGCGGAATCACTGGCCCCGCGGCAACCCAAGGTTTACCGGCTGCTTTCCCTGATCCATCTCCGCCAGAAAAATTACCAAGCCGCCCTCGCCGATCTCGACGCCTACATACGCCTCGATCCCGACAGCCCCGAGGGCCACACCGCAAAACAGATACGCGCCAACACCCAGCGCCAGCTCGAAAATTCCCATCCCTGACTTCTTGTGCGATGACCGACTGTCCTACCCAAAACTTGTCATCCTGAGGGGCGCGCAGTTTGCGCCCCGAAGGACCTCAACTGACACACCGCGCAAAATTCAACAGTTGAGATCCTTCGCCTATCCTCGTCGGATAGGCCCAGGATGACAAATGCTTGCTGGGTCGAAGTGAAAGTTAATTCCTATTTGTGGGGAGGGTTGTTCAAGCAAGCCAGCGGTCAAGATCCCGAGCCCGGTCCAGCAGCACCAACGCTCCTAGCTCTCGAAATTTCTTCGCGCGTTCCCGGAAATCGTGCGAATTCTTCGGCAGAATCGCCATGAACGGCACGCCCGCCGCCTTGGCCGACAATGCATCATCGATGTTGTCTCCAAGATACAATGCCGATTTCGGATCTCGCTCTCCCAAAATCGCCAGCAGGCCATCCGGATGCGGCTTTTTCCGCGCATCGTCCATCGTCACCACCTTGCGGAAATGTTTTGCCGCGGGCCACCGCTCGAACGAATACGCAAATTCCGGCCGCGTTCTCCCCGTAAATAAATTCAACTCCCGCCGCTTCGCCCACTTTTCCACCAGCTTCGGCGTCACCAGCCATTTTTCCTTGGCCACATTTCCCGGCTTCCCGTTGCTCCCCCAATAAAACGGTTGAAACGCCTCGCGCGCCTCTTCATACGTCGTCGGCACGCCGCTTGCCGTCGCCCACTGCGAAACCATCATCCAGTCGTCGTTATTCCCCGGCTGGCGTTTCCATTTGTGCAGTTCCGCCCAGGTCGCTTTCTTTCCCGTCAGCTTTTCCACCGTCTGCAGCGCCGACCGCCAAAAAGTTTCCTTCACGTCAATCAACACGCCATCCACGTCAAAAATCAGAATCTCCGGATCGATCTTCTCCACCGCTCGTTTCGCCACGCCACTCGTCCTTTCCAGTTCCCCTTTAGTGTACCCGCTCCGCCGCAATGCTTGCGTCTGCGGTTGACGCTGCATTCCCAGTCAGGCTCAATTTTTTCGTCGTTTAAAGCTGAAAGAAACTTGTCATCCTGAGCCTATCCGATAAGGATAGGCGAAGGACCTCAACGTAAAATTCGTGCAAGGTTTAACAGGCATCCTCGTCGGATGCCCTCAGGATGACACGTTTGCGGTGGGGTGACGGTGGATAGGGCGAAAGCAAGAAGCACGGAATACGTAGCATCCTCACACCTTTCTTAATGCAATCCATTGAATCTTTGCGTTTGCCTCCTCCCAAACACGCGCCTACATTTCACCCAGCGCATCGGTTATCCCGAGGCGCAGTCCCTGGGTCCTTACTTTCGTACAAAGGAGCGCCCCGATGACGTTTCGCCGAATCTTCCCGTATTTCATGACCATTCTGGCGAAGCATTCTTTGCCGCACATGGCCAGTCCTGCGTCCCCGCAGGATCTCAAGTGCCTGCACTAACAAAATCCCTCCCTCAATCCCCCTCGTTTTCTTGCCGCTCCCTGAACCGCCTTGCTACACTTCCTGCGTCGCGCTTTTGCCTGACGAAGGAATCTTTCATGCCCTCTTTTCCCGGTGTCGATTTCATCGACTTTGATTCCCAGCTCAACGACGAAGAAAAACTTGTCCGCCAGACCGCTCGCCAGTTCGTCGACAACGAAATCATCCCCATCATCGAAAAGCACAGCCGCGAAGGAACTTTCCCCAAGCACCTGATCCCGCAACTCGGCGAACTCGGCTTCTTCGGCGCCAATCTTCACGGTTACGGTTGCGCCGGAATGTCCAACGTCGCCTACGGCCTGATGACCCAGGAACTCGAGCGCGGCGATTCCGGCCTGCGCAGCTTCGTTTCCGTGCAGGGCGCGCTGGTGATGTATCCGATCCATTCCTTCGGCAGCGACGCGCAAAAAGACAAATGGCTGCCGCGCCTGCAATCCGGGAACGCCGTCGGCTGCTTTGGCCTCACCGAGCCGCAATTCGGCTCGAATCCCAGCGGCATGCTCACTCGCGCGGTGAAAAAGGGCAACCAGTACATCCTGAACGGCGAAAAAATGTGGATCACCAGCGGCTCGCTAGCCGACGTCGCCGTCGTCTGGGCCAAAACGGAAGACGATAAAATCCGAGGCTTCCTGGTCGAAAAAGGCACGCCCGGCTTCAAGGCCTGGGACGTCCACGGCAAATGGTCGCTGCGCGCTTCGGTCACTTCCGGCCTCTCGTTTAGTGATTGCGCCATTCCCGAAGAAAATCTTCTCCCCGGCGTCACCGGTTTGCGCGGCCCGCTCGGTTGCCTCAACCAGGCGCGCTACGGCATCGGCTGGGGCGCTCTCGGCGCGGCCATGGCCTGCTACGACACCGCGCTGCAATACGCCAAAACGCGTAAGCAATTCGCCAACAAGCCCATCGCCTCTCACCAGCTCGTCCAGGAAAAACTCGCCTGGATGATCACCGAAATCGTCAAGGGACAGTTGCTGGCGCTTCACGTCGGCCGCCTGAAAGACAAGGGCAAGGCCGACGCATCGCACATCTCCATGCTGAAAATGAACAACGTCGGTATCGCCCTCGAAACCGCGCGCAAATCACGCGACATTCTCGGCGCCAACGGCATCGTCGACGATTACTGCATCATGCGCCACATGAACAACCTCGAAAGCGTTTACACTTACGAAGGCACCAACGACATTCACAAACTCATTATCGGAGAAAAAATCACCGGCATTTCCGCCTTTGTGTGATCCCATGAAAAACTACGCCAAATTTTTCGCTCTCTATCTTTTCGCGATTTTCGCGTTCGCTCCATTCACCTTCTCGCAAACGCCGCAGCCGGCTAAGGCTCCCCAAAACTCCAAGCCCCACGTCCGCACCATCACCGCCTTCATCAATCTGGATCGCTCACAGTACCAGCTGCAGTTCGCCGAAACCGCCAAGTTCCTCGGCTACGCGAAAACCGTCTTTGAATCCCGCGGCTACACCGTCGAAACCCTCCGCATCGTCACGCAACCCTTCCCCGAATACACCAAGGGCCTTTCCACCGACGACGCCGTCCGCTTCTTCAAAAATCTCGACGGCCTCGCCGACCAGTATCACGTGCGCCTTGCCATCGGCTCCGCCTACCTCGCCGGCACTGACGGCGACGCCCAGGCCGATCTCCTCGCGGCCGTCCTGCAAAACACAAAATTCATTTTCGGCAGCCTCGCGGTTACCAACGACTCCGGCATCAACTGGCCCGCCGTCAACGCCGCCGCCCGCATCATTAAAAAACTTTCCGAAACCACCGCCCACAGCGAAGGCAATTTCCATTTCGCCGCCAACGCCAGCGTTCCGCCCTACTCTCCCTTTTTCCCCGGCGCCTATCACACGGGCAGCGGCCGCCAGTTTGCCATCGGCCTCGCCTCCGCTGGCCTAGTCACAACGGCCGCGCAGAATGCTCCCGATCTCACCGCCGCGCGCCGCCAGATTATCGACGCCTTCTTCAACGCCGCCTTCGACGTCGAAGACGCCGCGCAGCGCGTCGATCGTGAACAGGGCTGGATCTACCTGGGTCTCGATCTCTCTCCTGCCTCCTCGCAGGGCGTTTCCATCGGTGCGGCCATCGAAACCATCTCCAAACAGCCGCTCGGCTCCAGCGGCACCATGACCGCCGTCGGCGTCATCACTTCCGCGCTAAAAGAAATCGGCGCGCGCCGCACCGGTTATTCCGGCGTGATGCTTCCGGTCCTCGAAGACCCGACTCTCGCCGAGCGCTGGAACCAGGGCCGCCTCTCTCTCGATCAACTCCTCAGTTACTCCGCCGTCTGCGCCACCGGTCTCGATACCATTCCTCTTCCCGGCGACACCACTGTCGAAGAACTCGCGCGCATCATCGGCGACGTCGCCACGCTTTCCGTCAAATGGAACAAGCCGCTCTCCGCCCGCCTGCTCCCCGTTAAGGAAAAACACGCCGGCGAGATGACCGAGTTTACGGATCCGTATCTCATCAATGCTCTTATCCGCCCACTTCCGGGCAAAGAACAAGTACAATGAGCCCATTATCGGTGTGTGATTGCCCTGTACGGATGTCGGGTTCGCTCCATCGCTTCCAGCACCCCTATCGACCCTAAGCCGCACTTTGCCCTAAGATTAGCGTCCGCGGAGGGCGCCAATATGGAAGAACAGCTTAGCCTTGAATTCCTGCGCGTAGTCGAAAATGCCGCCATCGCCGCCGCCCGCACCATGGGTTTCGGCGATCGCCACAAAGCCGACGAAGTCGCCGTCGAAGCCATGCGCAAGACCATGGATCAGCTCGAAATGGACGGCACCATCGTCATCGGCGAAGGCGAACGCGACGAAGCACCCATGCTCTACATCGGCGAAAAAGTTGGCCTCGCCCAGCACGCGCCCAAGTCCCTTTTCCCTTCGGTGGATATTGCGGTTGACCCTCTCGAAGGCACGAATCTTTGCGCCACCGGCGCGCCGAATGCCATCGCCGTGCTCGCCGCCAGTGAAAAAGGCGGCCTGCTCCACGCTCCGGATCTCTACATGGAAAAAATGATTGTCGGCCCCTCCTGCAAGGGCGCTGTTGACCTCGATGCTCCGGTCGCAGACAACCTCAAGTCCGTCGCTAAGCGCCTCGACCGCGGCGTCGAAGATCTCGTCGTCATGGTCCTCGACCGCCCGCGTCACGAAAAAATGATCGAAGAGATTCGCAGGGTAGGCGCTCGCATTCGGCTCATCGGTGACGGGGACTTGTCCGCCGGCATTTCCGCCGCTGTTATCGGCACCGGCGTCCACATGGTGATGGGCACTGGCGGCGCTCCCGAAGGCGTGCTCACCGCTGCAGCCCTGCGATGTCTCAACGGCCAGATTCTCGCGCGCCTTGTCATCAGCAAGCCGCAGGACGCGGAGCGCCTTGCAAAAATGGGCGTCAAGGACACCAAACGCATTTACGACACCGAGGATCTCGCCCCCGGCAAGAAAATCATCTTCGCCTGCTGTGGTGTCACCGACGGCAACCTGCTGAAGGGCGTGCGCTTCTTCGGCGAGGGCATTCGCACGTCTTCCATGATTCTGACGCTCGACGAACGCCAGGTCCGCTTCGTCGATTCCGTGCGCCTCGAAAAGCGCCCCGACCTCAAGGTCCGCTTCAACTAGTTTTTTGGAGTGCGGGAGCAACGCTCCCGCTTTTACGATTTAATGTCCGCTAACCAAACGAAAATTTCTGCAATGGGTTTTAGGTGAGGTCCTTCGGACATCCTTATCGGATGTCCTCGGGATGACTTTTCGTGGGGGCACGTGCGGAAGCGATATTTTGTTCGTGAATTTGAATCCGTAAAAGCGGGAGCTCGGCGCCCCCTACTGCTCCTTCGGAACCGCCAGCACCACGCCTTCGTCCACCGCCACCGTCGGCGTAAACACCGTCGCGGTCTTCCCGTCCGCCAACGCAATCTGCTTGGCCACTCCGCTGATCGCCGGCCCCGCGGGTTTCGTTCCGTTCGCGGGAGCATC
>Ga0137415_10001270_pt1 | contig 24950 bp, 21 predicted proteins | sample CZODoug3_1_1_16f_FD_183082 | JGI IMG/M metagenome (GOLD analysis project Ga0137415, IMG submission 183082) | Vadose zone soil fungal communities from Angelo Coast Range Reserve, California, USA - CZODoug3_1_1_16fungal (Hybrid Assembly) | ecosystem: Environmental > Terrestrial > Soil > Vadose...
GTTCTTTTCAATCTTGTCTTTCTTTTCGCCTTTGCCGGCGCTATCGCGGTCAGCAGCGCGATCGCTCCCGCAGTGCCCGATCAGAAATGCGCTCAAAGAGTCCAAAGGAACAATTTTGTTGGCGTAGCCCTTTAAAATTGCGGCGCGGGGCATTCCGCTGACCACGCAAGTATCTTCGCTCTGTGCGACGGTCATGCCTCCGGCGGCTTTGATGGCTCCGAGACCTTCCGCGCCGTCGTCGCCCATTCCAGTCATCAGGACACCAACGGATGTGAGCGTGAACTCTTGAGCGACGGAGTGAAAGAGCACGTCGGCTGACGGCCGGTGGCCATTGACTGGAGGGCCATCCGAAAGCACTGCCATGTCGCCGCGAGGCATGCGACGAACGACCATGTGGCGATTGCCCGGGCAAATCAGTACGCGTCCGGCGATCAGCAAATCGCCGGAGCGCGCCTCCTGCACGTGGAGGGCGCAGCATTCGTCCAAACGCCTTGCGAACATTTCGGTAAAGCCTTCGGGCATGTGTTGCACGATCAAGATGGTGGCTGCGAAATCCGCGGGGATTTGCGACAGAACATACTGCAATGCATTGGGGCCGCCGGTAGAAATCCCGATGGCCACGATGCGGCTGGGCGGAAGCGTGGCACGCGCAGGCTTTTTCTGAGGAGGATTTGTTTCCACCTCGACGCTGGCGCGGATTTTGCGGCCGGATGCGCGTTTGGCGATTTTGATTTTTTCGATGAGCTCCACAGCAATTGCATCAAGATGACCGGCAGCCGCATCTCGCGGTTTCGCCACAAAGTCGATCGCGCCGAGCGCCAGGGCTTTGAATGTAGAGTACGCGCCTTCTTTGGAATGCGTGCTGAAGACAATTACGGGCATGGGCGCGCGGCGCATAATCAGGCGGAGCGCCTCGAGTCCATCCATGCGCGGCATTTCGAGGTCGAGTGTGATTACGTCCGGATGAAACTCTTCAATTTTTTTTAGCGCGAAGGCGCCGTCCATGGCGGTGCCGATGACCTCAATGGAGGGATCGCGTTCGAGAATCGTGGGAATGAGCTTCCGCATCAGCGCGGAATCGTCGACGACGAGGACTCGAATGCGCTCGCTCATGCGATGGCCCCTAGAGGAGTTGCGCGGGAGAGGCGCGAGAGTACCGCAGGCACGTTCAGAATCAGCACGACGGTGCCGTCGCCGAGAATCGAAGCGCCGCTGACCAGGTCGCTGGAAATGATCTCCGCGGGCAGCGCCTTGATCACCAGTTCTTCTTCGCCGACGAGACTATCGACCACGAGGCCGAAGCGTTTTTCCGCAGCCCCGATTACGATGACGAAATTGCGCTTTTTCTTTTTGCCGTCTTGCGGAACAACAACGGCGTGAATCTGGCTGAGGCTATTCAGGCGTACTAATGTGAGGATCTGTTCGCGCAGGCGCAGAACTTCGCGCTGGTCGACACGGTGAATTTCGGAATCAGTGATACGTGTAATTTCGACTACGGAAGAAAGAGGAACCGCGAAGAGGCGGCCGCCTACACGGAACAGCAGAGTCTGAATGCTCGCAAGCGTCAAAGGCATGCGAAGTTGAATGGTGGTGCCGCGGCCTTTGACCGAGGAAACATGAACCGTGCCTTTCAAGTTGTCGATGACCGTACGGACCACGTCCATGCCAACGCCACGGCCAGACACTTCCGTTACTTCGGCCGCGGTGCTGAAGCCCGGCTCGAAAATGAGGTTCATGATTTCGGAATCGGTGAGCCGTTGAATCTCAGCAGCCTTCACAATTCCTTTTTCCGCCGCGTGCCGGCGGATTTGCGCGAGGTCGATGCCGCGGCCGTCGTCGCGGACTTCGATGACAACTTGCGTGCCTTGGTGATAGGCGTTGAGGTAGACGGTGCCGCGAGCCGGTTTATTCGCGGCGATGCGTTCCTCGGCATCTTCCACGCCGTGGTCGACAGCATTGCGCACGAGGTGCATCAGCGGCTCAGCAAGGGCGTCCAGGATGCCCTTATCGAGATCCGTGTTCTGACCGGAAAGTTCGAGGGCTACATCTTTGCCGCACTGCTTGGCAACATCGCGCACCAAACGGGGGAAGCGGCGAAAAAGCTGCTCGACCGGCACCATGCGAATCTTCAATACGCATTTGTGCAGCTCGTCGAGCACGCGCGACTGAAATGCCAGCGCATCCGAAAGCTTGGCGCGGACAGGATCGCGCGCGTGCCGCTGGTCAAATTCCGTGAGGGTGCGGTGCAGCATAGACTTGCCGATGATCAGCTCGCCTACCAAATTCATCACCGCGTCGATGCGCGCAGCGTCCACACGCAGAGTGCTCTCTACAACCGTGACGGCGGCAGACACCGGGGCTTTCGCCGCTTCGGTGTTTGCCCCGACGCCAGTGACGCTGGAAGCGGCCGTTGCCGCTTGCGCCTCCAATAGCTCGCCAAGCAGCTCGTGCTCCGGGGTTTCCGCAGTAGCTGCGCGTTCGATACGCAAATCGGAAACGATAGAAGGAATACGGCAACGCTGCGCGATGTGCTCTTCCGACTGATGACTGGCCAGCGCGGCCTCGACAATCTCCAAGGTCTCTGCTGACGAATTATCTTCGGGACGTAGCGCGATGACTGTGCCGCAGGCATGTAAAACGTTACGAATCAGCTGTAACGCCGCGGCGTGCATCGAGCTGGCGGGATCGACGCGGAGGGCCACGTTGTACACAGTTTCGCCGCGATGCACGGCTTCGGAAATCATGAGATGTTCGTATTCGGTCCAGCGAAACTGAGCGGCGATTCCGCCGGCTGGCGCCGTTGGCGCGGACGCCACGGGAGCATGGATTAACGTCCGCATCATTGCGCGCAAGGAGTCAGCCGAGGGCGGCTCAGCATCGCGTTGATAGGCAGAGAGCATGGCGCCGAAATTGTCGGCCGCCACCAGAACGACATCTGCAAGGCGCGAACCGGCGCTGTGACCGATTTCCGGCGAGAGCACGTCTTCCAGCTCGTGAGCGAGTTCGCTTAATTTGTGAAAGCCGCACGCGGCGGAATCGCCTTTCAGCGTATGCACCGCCCGGCGCACGCGGCGAATCACTTCTTCGTCGGTGGGATTGGCCTCGAGATCAAGCCCAGCTTCATTGAGCGACTGCAACAGCTCATTCGCGGTCTCAAAGAAGAGCGCGCGCAGCTCGGCATTGCGGTCTTCGGGAAAGAGACTCACGCATTTACCTCGAGCCGCTGGTAGGCCGTGCCGTTATTTTCATGCACCATGCGGAATTTCTGTGTCAAACCGAAAAGGCTCTCCGCGTGACCGACAAAAAGATAGCCGCCCGGATTCAGGCAATGCCAAAACTTCTCGATCAGCCGCTTCTGCTCCGCTTCATCGAAATAGATCATGACGTTGCGGCAGAGAATGATGTCGTTTCGGCGGGGCAAGAATTCCGTCTTCAGATTGTGAAAGTCGAATTGCACTAACTCTTTCAGCTGCGGCTTGATCGCATACTTGTCGCTGGATTTTTCGAAGTAGCGCAGGCGGCAAGTGTAATCGACCGGCTCCATCTGGATTTCGGTGTACAGTCCTTCCTGCCCGGCGCGCAGACTCGCGTAACTGATGTCGGATGCTACGATTTCGAGCTTCCAGGGCGGCGGAATCAGCGGCTTCGGCGAAGGCATATCGAACGGGAGCGGGTTGCGCAGGTAGTAGTAGGCCAGCGCGTCACAGATAAGGATAGCAACGGAATACGCCTCTTGCCCCGAGGAGCAGCCGGCGCTCCAGACGCGAAGAGTCCAATCGCGCCGCTCTTGCTTGCGTTTCAAGATTTCTTCCAGCACGGTCTTCTGCAAAAGGTCGAGCTGCGGACGATTGCGGAAAAAGCTGGTCTCGTTGACCGTGAGATTTTCCAGCAGCAACGCCAGTTCGTTCTTGCCTTCGCGGCTGGTGAGCAACCGGTAGTAACTGTAAAAGGAATCAAGCTGGCAAGCCTTCAGCCTGCGCTGCAAGCGGTCTTTGAGGAAATGCGAGCGGCGCTCGTCGAAAAACATCCCGCATTCCTGATAGACGAGCGTCTGCAGAAGCTTGAGCTCCGCTTCGGTCAGTTGAATCTGTGCGGTAAGCGTTGCCATGGGCAGGTAACGCGGCGCGCAAAGTGACTTCATCCGCAATTCAGCGGAGCAAGCTTACTTTGCGGCACCTACGAGTTCCGCAGCCTCCTCAAAACGCTTGTACTCCGGACGATGCAGCAGCTTGGCAATATCCAACAAGATGATGAGGCGACCTTTGAGCTTGCCCACACCGGTGACGTAGCCGGACTCGCCTTCGGCGAAGAGAGATCCCGGCGCTTCGATTTCCGAAGGCGCGAGCTTCAAAACTTCTGAGGCGGCGTTGACGATCAGGCCGACCAGCTTGTTATCCAACTCGACGACCAGGATGCGATTTTTCTTGTCGGGTTGAATGTCCGCTTGACCGAAGCGCTTGCGCAAGTCCATCACCGGAATGATTTTTCCGCGCAGGTTGATGACGCCTTCGACAGTTTCCGGAGCGCTCGGGACGGCGGTGATCTCCGGGACACGAACGATTTCGCGTACCGAGCCAATGCGCACGCCAAACGTTTCATTTCCGATGCGAAAGCCGACGACTTGGAGGTCTTTTTCCATCGCTCGGTCCCGTCCGCTTACTGACGCGCCTCGGCGTATTCCATTTCTCTTTCTCGACGCGATTCTTTCTTACGGCGCCCTTCGCCGGGCTCGCGACGCGGGCCGTTCGGTTGCGGAACGTGTTGCTCGAGAACAAAGCGGTCCATGCTGTCCAAAAGATTGCGGGAGAGCTTGAGCATCTGCTCGGCCGCGGCGGAAAGCTCGGTGGAGCTGGAGGCAGATTGCTGCACGAGTTCGCGCATCTTGTCCATCGCGCGCACGACGGCTTGTGCTCCCGAGGCTTGTTCCTCGACAGCGGAATTGATTTCCTGCGTTATTTCCGTCAGGCGGCCCGTGGCTTTCGCAATTTGCGAGGAGCCAACAGATTGCTCGTTGGTAGCTGCGCCAATTTCCTGCGAAAACTTATAGACTTCCGTGACGACGTTGGAGATCTTGTGCAGCGCCGAGCCGAGGTCGTTGCCGAGGCTCAGCCCTTCTTCTACGATGCGCGTGCTGCGCTCCATATTTTCGACCGCTTGCCGCGCCTCGCGCTGGATACTTTGAATGAGATCGGCGATTTCCTTTGTGGACTGAGTAGACTTCTCCGCGAGCTTGCGGACCTCATCGGCAACCACGGCGAAACCTAGCCCGTGCTCTCCTGCGCGGGCGGCTTCGATCGCGGCGTTCAAGGCCAAAAGATTGGTCTGCTCGGCAAGATCATCAATGACTTCGATAATTTTGCCGATGTCATCCGCACGATGGCCCAAAACGTTGATGATCTCCGCCGAGGACTGAATGGCGTGATTCGTGCGATTAAGACCGTCCGTGGCTTTCTCCATCGTGGAGATGCCATTGACGACTTCTTCGCGGGAACGATTGGCGATATCGAGCAAGACCTTGGCGGTATCCGCGACGCGGTTGATCGACGTCACCATCTGATCGATGGAAGCGGAGGTTTCCGCGACGCTCGAGGCTTGCACCTGGGTATTTTTCACGACGTTTTGCACATTGATGCTCATCTCGTGCATCGTGCTGGTGACTTCTTCAATCGCGGAGGACGCCTGCACGCTAACTTTGGCCGATTCGTCGGCCGCGCCGGCAACCTGGTTCGAGCCTGCGGAGACTTGGCTGGCAGAGTCGCGCGTCGTACGCACCAAATCCTGAAGCCCGTGCGACATGCGCAAGAACGCGTTACCCAGCGTATCGCGCTTCGAGCGCGGAACGACTTCAACGCTCAGGTCGCCCTCGGCAACAGCCATCGAGACCCCAGCCATTTCCTTCAAGTACGCGACCATATTGTTAAATGTAGTGGCCAGTGCGCCTATTTCGTCGTTGCGATGGATATCGATATTCTGGTCAAGGTCGCCGGAGTCGCCGATTTCGCGCGCGACTGTGATCAAGTGCGTCAATGGCTCGGTAATGGATTTCGCCGTGTAAAAGGCAACAAACAACCCGGCTAGTACTGCCGACAGTGTCCCCGCCGTTGTCAAGCCGATGCTGACGTTGCTGGCGGTTTTGGCCGACCTGTTGGAATCGTCAAGGGCCTTTTGGATGTCCACGTTTGATTGGTCAAGAACCGTAGACGACTTTACGAGCCAGGACGCGGGATCCTTTTGCAGATAAAAAATCTGGAGATCGGAAACGGTGGCATCCCCCGAATCGACCTGGTGCCGCTTGGCCAAAAGGGGTTTAGCGAAATTGTCGGCCCAGCTCGCTTCCGTCCCCTCCACTTGAATCAGAGCGCTGTGGAGGTCGTTTCCTGCCTGAGATTCGCCCCGTTTCATAATTTCGTTGACGTCCTGAAGTCCGCGCGTGACTTTTTCTTCGTCGCGAGGATCACCGCTGAGCAGAAAGTTGTTGAGGTTCAGCCTGTTGAGCATGATCTGATAGCGCACGGCTTCAATGGCGCGCACGCTTTCCAGAGCGGTCGAGGCCTCCTTGCGCGCCGAACTCTCCTTGAGTCCGGCGACCAGATTCACGCCTAGCAAGAGCAATAGGATCGACAGTATCGATCCGAATCCAAGATAGAGTTTCTTACCTATCGTCATCTCGAAAAACCTCCGCTCCCCAAACAAACGCTCTACCGAACCAGGCCGTTCCCGTCCCACCTTAACTGGCCGCGGAAAACTCAAATTCGACAACCTGGGTGGTTTCCTCCGGTGCTGCCACAAACTTCCATTCCTTCACCGCATCGATACAAGACTGCACGAGCAGCGGATGGCCGCCCAGCGCGCGCGTACTCTTCACACGACCGTCGGGAGTGATGATCACCTCGATCTTGACCTTGCCCACGACGTTCATGCGTTTGGCAAGTTCCGGATACGCGGGAGCGACTTTACTCTTGACCTTGCGCTTGCTCTCTTCCGTCCCGGACGATTGCGCGAATGCGTGCGTTCCCAAGATCGACGACAGCGCCATGCCTACGGCTATTTTCCGAATCCACCTGGGTCTCATCGACACCACCCCTCCTCTGAATGGGATACCCCAGCGTTAGAGAAGGCACGTGGGTTGCCAGCGATTTGGCGTGACGGAACAGCTTGCTTGATCCGGAGGAATTTCAGCCTAAGCGCAAAGCAATAAGAGAGTTAGCGGGTTTCTGCGGGCGCGGCATTCGCTCTGACTGACCTGCGGGTTTGTCTCAGCGCACGGGGATTGCAGCGGTGTGGGTCTCACGCTGAGACGGGTTGACGGTATTCCGCTCAGCCATGATGGACGATTCGGCAACAGTGCCGCGACGGGTCATTGACTCACATTGAGATTGCCCGGTAGCGTAGAAGGGCGTGCTAATCGTCAAATTGAGACGCGAGCGCGCGACCATAGGACAATGCCCAGAACCAAGCCTATCCAAAAGACGCCGCGAACCACGGCGCGCCGAAACCCGGGTGCCGTCGCCAAGGCGGCTTTGGGCGATCACGCCGAAGAATTGATGGAGCTTGCGGTGGATGCGGCGCAATCCCGCCACTTGCCGGGATTTCTGGAGCGATTTGCAGAGCGCGCGGCACGCATGCTCTCAGCGCATTGGTGCGCGGTGATGGTTTTTCGCGGGCGCGAGACCGATTCCTATCAGACCACACGCGCCAAAGACTCCCCCGACGCGGCCGAGCACACTTCGCTGGTTCGCTACGCGCGAGAGCTTGGCAAAGAAATTGAAATGCAGCCGTTGGCGCCGGACTCAGGCGGCGTGACCGAAACGAAGCGGAGCAAGGTGGCGGTTTTCGTTCCAATCACTGCGAGCGATGCGGAGAGCCTGGGCGCGATTTGCCTGATCTGCGAAAAGAAGCCGCTGGGCGAAGCAGAGCAGCGGCTATTGCGGGCGCTAGCAAGCCACGCAGCGTTGTCACTCGAGAATTTTCGGCGATTTTCGCAACTGGAACGCTCGAAGCGCCAGTGGGTGGAGGATATCGACGCCATCAGCGACTACATCGTAGTGCACGATCGCTCGTGGCGCGTCGTCCGAACAAATCGCTCGCTGGCTTCGCATCTAGGAGTGCCGCCCGTAGCATTGGTGGGCGAGGCGATGAGCAGCTTGCGGCAGATCGCGGAAACCGGCAGCGATCTTCCGTGTCCGTTCTGCCGCGACACGCAGCAGGCACGGGAAGAATATGTCGTGGCATCGCCGGAGCGAATTTTTCTGGTGTCCACCTCGCGCACACCGGGTGTCAACGACGACGACACGCGCACCATTCATGTCTTGAAGGACATTACCGACCGGCGCGAGGCGGAGCGGCGTTATCGCGAACTGTTCGACAGCATTCAGGAAGGCCTGTTCTTCGCCACGCCCGATGGACGATTTCTCGATGTAAATGATGCGATGGTGCGCATGCTCGGGTATGACGCGCGCGACGAACTGCTGCGCGCCGACGTCGGCCCTCATTTGTATCCCGCGGCGGCGGCCCGCGAGCGTTTCTTGCTGGCGCTGGCGGAACGCGGGGTGTTGCGCAATTATGAAGAGACCCTGCGCCGCAAAGATGGAACGCTGCTGCACACACTGCAAAACATCACAGCGGTGCGCGATGCGCGCGGAAATATCGCGCAGATTCGCGGGCTAATGCTGGATGTGACCGAACAGAAAACGTTTCAATCGCAATTACAGCGCGAACGCGATTTCAACCAGAAAATCTTGAACACCACGCAAAGCATGATTCTGGTGCTGGATACCGCGGGGTTGATCAGCTACGCGAATCGCCGCTGCTTCGAAGCGGGTTATCGCGAAGACGAACTGATCGGCCATCGCCTTGTCGAATGGGTGGAGCCTTCGCATCGAACCGATTTTGAAGCCGCGCTGGAAACCACGGCGCATGGCCAGCAAGTGGAAAATCTGGAGCTGCGCGTGCGGCGCAGCGATGCCTCGATGGGACATTTCTCCATCAGTTTGAGTCCCATGCGCGACGAACAAAATACGGTGAACAGCGTGGTCGTAGTGATGACCGACATCACCGACGCCGCGCTGCTACAGGCCAAACTGGCGCACTCTGAAAAAATGGCGACGATCGGCCGGTTGGTTTCCGGCGTCGCTCACGAAGTGAATAACCCGCTGGCCGCGATTCTCGGCTTCACCGATTTGCTCCTGGAAAATCCGCAGGTTCCGGAAAACGCGCGCGAAGATTTACAAATTATCTTGCGAGAAACGCAGCGCACCAAGGATATTGTGCAAGATTTGCTGAGTTTCGCGCGACAGCGGCCCGTCCAGCGCGAACTCGTGCAAGTCAATAGCGTGCTAAGGCAGACAATTAAGCTCCGCAGCTATGATTTCGCGAGTCACGGCGTGGAAGTTGCAGAGGAATTTGACGAGAAACTCTCGCCGGCGCTCGGTGATTCGCAGCAGTTGCAGCAAGTTTTTTTGAATATTCTCAACAACGCGTACGACGCAGTGCAGGAATCTGGGCAACGCGGTCGCATCGCTATCCGGACACGACTGCGCGGCGACTCGATTGAGGTCGCCGTGACCGATAACGGCACTGGCATCGCGGACCCGGAGCGCATCTTCGATCCCTTTTATACGACCAAGCAGGCCGGCAAAGGCACCGGGCTTGGCTTGAGCATTTGTTACGGCATCGTCCGCGCTCACGGCGGCGAGATTTTGTGTTGGAACAATTCCGGCCAGCGCGGCAGCACATTTGTCGTGCGCGTCCCCGTAGCGAATGAAGCCAGCGTAGCCGCCGCGCTTGCAAAAGAGGCTGGCCGATGAATTCGCAGACTCACACCGGAACCGTCCCCATCCTGCTCATTGAGGATGAGCCCTCGGTGACCGCTTTTCTGCGCGCCGCACTCGAGCGCCACGGATACGCTGTCGCCAATGCCGCGTCCGGCGCCGAAGGGTTGAACATGCTGAGCGGTGGAAAATATTCCGGTGTAATTTCAGACATTCGCATGCCGGGCGCCGTGAACGGCGCGGAAGTACACGCCTGGATCCAAAAAAATCGCCCGGAACTGTGCGCGCGCATCATCCTGATCAGCGGCGACACCGCTAACAGCGAGACGCAAGCGTTCCTGGCACAAAGTGGCACGCCGTGCATCGAGAAACCATTTCGCGTGCAACAATTGATGACCGTTGTGGAGAAAACCTTCGGGAAGCCATGAGCGACGAACTGAAAACACGTTTACTGGTGGTGGATGACGAGCAGAGCATTCGCCGCCTGTGCATGACAATCGGCAATTCGCTGGGCTTCGCCTGCGCGGAAGCAGAAAGCGCGGAAGCCGCTCTCGCGCGCCTCGACGCGGAAATACCGGATCTCGTGCTGACCGATCTCAAGCTCCCGAGCCAGTCCGGCGCGGAGCTGCTGCGGCAAATCAAAAGCCTGCTGCCGCGCACGGAAGTGGCCATCATGACCGGTCACGGCTCGATCGAATCCGCGGTCGAGGCCATGAAGCTCGGCGCCTACGACTACATCGAGAAGCCGTTTCGCGTGGAAAAAATGCGCTTGTTGCTGCAGCGTATGGCGGAAAAGGTTCGCTTGGTCACCGAAAACGCATTTTTGCGTGAGCGCGTCGACACCGAAGAAAATCTCGACGGCATCATCGGAACATCGGCCAACATCCAAGACGTTTTGCGTATGATCTCCCGATTGAAGGACACGCGCACTCCCGTGCTGATTTCCGGCGAGAGCGGCACGGGCAAAGAATTGGTAGCACGCGCGATTCATTTTCGCGGAACCATGGCGCAAACTCCTTTCGTTGCGGTCGACTGCGGCTCCCTGGTACCGACGCTGATGGAAAGCGAGCTCTTCGGCTACGAAAAAGGCGCTTTTACTGGCGCGACTAAAACAAAAGCCGGACTCTTCCAGGCTGCCGATGGCGGCACGATTTTCTTGGACGAAATTGGCGAGCTGCCGCTAGAAATGCAGGCCAAGCTCCTGCGCGTCTTACAAGAAAAGGAAGTCCGCCCAGTCGGCAGCAACGATCACGTCACGGTGGACGTGCGCGTAATCGCCGCGACCAACCGCGACCTCGAAGCCGCCTATCGGGACGGCACCTTCCGAAAGGATCTTTATTTCCGGTTGAACGTCGTGACTGTGCATCTTCCCGCGCTCCGCGATAGGCGCTCGGACATTCCCATGCTCGTGCACCACTTTCTGGACCGCTACGCCGCGGGCGCAAACCTCCAGGTGACCGCAGCGGCTATGAAGAGCCTGCTGCACTACGATTGGCCCGGCAACGTCCGTGAACTCGAAAACTGCGTCGCGCGCGCCGTGACCCTTGGCGATCGTCAAATCATCGACGTCAATGATCTCCCGCCCGCGATCCGAACCGAACAGGCGTCGGCGGCGCCACTGTCGCCGCAGGACTCCGCGTCACTCTCCACCACCGCCCTGGCCGAGATGGAGCGCATGACCATCCTGCGCGTCTTCGAACAAGCCAACGGCGATAAAGCGCTCGCCGGCAAAATGCTGGGCATCAGCCGCGCCACGTTGTATCGCAAACTGAAGCGCTACAACATCCCGGTCAAAGCCGGATCAACCGCGACTCCAGAGCAGCAGCGAGCCGCGTCGCACTAGCGGGACCCGTCTCATCCCTTTCGGCGCCTCACGTCGGCGGGTGCAAGAGCTGAGACGCAATCGTTTCACGCTGAGACATTTGCGCGCCGCGTACCATCCGGCAAATCTCTAACCCACGCCATTTCAATAGCTTCACCATTCCCCAGGGCAATTCCTTTTTGGTGTCCGACGTGCATTCCTCATCGCCGGGACACTGTGTTCGCGGCGGTACGTGTGTGCAGGTCCGTGGACGCAGTGGGCCTTGGGTCAAGAGACGAGAGGCTGCGTGAAGCGTTCTACTGAAATTGCGGTCGTCGAACACGAAGTCGATTGCGCCCGGCAACTCGCGCGCTTTTTCCCGGGTTCCGCAGCCGTTCGCGTGCCCGTGCAGGTGACCGCGCTGCGTGGCGGAGGCGCCAAGTTGCGGGAAGCCACCGTCTTGGAATTCGGTGGCGCACAACACGCGATTTTCCTGTCAACCCTGCCGCTGGAATTTGAAGACCACGTGCGAGTGCAGCGCGATTCGCGCGCCGGCGCGGCTGCCGATGCAACCGTTGTCGCCGTGCAATACCACGAAGGGCGAAAGGCTGTAGCCGTCAAATTCACGCAAGGATTGTGCGATTGGGTGATGCAGCCGTGAACAAAACTACTACCACGCTCAACCCCGCTCCAGTACGGCCAGAAGCCACCCGCCAGGAACAATGGGAAGAGCTTCGTTCCGTATTCCCGATCTATCTGGCGCTGGCAAAGCAGTTGGAAATCGCCATTCCCTTCCCGCAGGACAAACGGAATCTCCCGGAAAAACCGACTTTGGAGCTTTTCAAGCAAGTGCAAAACTGGCTGGAAGGGCTTGATTCGCGCGTGCTCGTTCACCAGTTGCGCCATCTACTGCAACAGACCACATTGAACGCCAGCGAAACGGGCCTGCGCGCGCTGATACAGCGCCACCTGCGCAAACCGGCGAAGACCAATATCGACCGAGACAAAATTGACTTCTTGCTCGTGCAGTATTTCGCGCTCTGCGCGCCGGCAAAGATTTATCACAAGCAAATCGAACTCGAAGACACAGCGACGGTGATGAAACCGGTTCTCGGCGAGACGGACACCGCCCCGCTCGCGTGGTGCGCGCCATTGGAGAAAATGATTGTCGCCCTGCGCGGCTTCCGCAGCCTGCGCGACATGCTGAAAAACAGTTTCATAGCCGAGGGTCGCAAAGTGAAAGAGGCCGCGGGCGGAATGTTTTACGACCCGTCGGCTCTACTTACCTTCATTCGCTTCAACTTCTTGCTGCGCCGCACGCTGATCGAGTTGATGCACGCAGACTTGATCGCCATTCGCTCCGGATTGATGCAACTCGAGGCCGCCGGTGCGCGCACAATCGATTGCCGGCAATCGGGCCTCACCACCTCAGAGTCATTGGCCAAGATCACGCAACTCGCGAACGAATGGAAACAACCCTTCCAGAAGGATTACACCGAGCGCACGGTCAACGAAACCTTCGAAAAACTGCTGAATTTACGCAGCGATGTCGAAAAGGCGCTGGAGCAATTGGCCGCGAAATCCGCTGCACCCGCGGCACCACGCACTCCTGCGCCCGCTGCCAAGTCCGCTGCGCCAGCAACAAAAGCTCCCGTGAAGGCAGCAAAGGCACCCGAAAAAGCCGTGGAGCCGGAAACCGATCCCGGAATGGACTTTGAGAATTGCCTCGAGCAAATTTGGGAGCAGCTCATTGCCACGCCTCCGACACGCGGCCGCTCGATGACCACGGTAAAGATCGGCCGAGCCCGGATACTGATGTCCTCCTGGGAAGTCACCGCATTTGTTAGCGAGGACGGCCCCGCGGCAGATGATTTGCGTCGTGCTGTAGTGGCGCGTGCCATGGTCACCTCCGCAACAGAGGCCGCCAAGGAGACCGGAAACGCCACAGGCCTTGATCGCGCGCTGTCTGTAGCCCGGGTCGAAGTTTCCAGGCTGCAAGAGCGCGTGGACGTTGCGAAGCAAGCCAAGGACACCGAAGCTGCAGTAAACCTTGGCATCAGCACCAAGCGCCTGCTTTCGGCGCTCGACGAAGCCGAAAAATTGTAACGAGAACACGGCGGAAGGTAGCCGACGAAAAAATTATCCCGGGGAGTGGGCCACTTTTGCGAAGCGCAAGCGTACTGATCCTGACGGATGAAACGGATTTTGCACGGCTGTTGACCGCGTGCTGGCAAGCGGAAAAACACGCGCCGGGTATCACCGTGCTGGGCAGTGACCTCTGGAGAGATCACGAACCGCTGCCGCACGATCTTGTCGTAGTCGGGCCTCTCCGCGACGGCAAACTTTCAGAAATCCTGCGTTCCCTCGAGCCGGCCAAAGCTCTGATCCTTTGCGCGCCGGCAGACTCACGTGAACTGAGCCACCTCCGCGGCAAATATCCGCGGCTAGTGCACGTGCCGCTGCGCGAGGATTGGACGCAAACGTTGCTGCTCGTCGCCGGAGAGTCTTTACGCCGCACGGAAGCACTGCGCGTCGCGCGTCAAGCCGAAAACAAAGCCGCGCGCAACGAACAATACGCCACACTTGGCCGTTACATGACCGACATGAAGCATAGCGTCAACAACGCGCTGACCTCCATGATCGGCAACGCGGAATTGCTCCTCCTCGAACCCGGCCAGCTCTCGAAACAGTCGCTCGCGCAGATCAAGACCATTCACAGCATGGCTCTGCGTATCAACGAAATCATGCAGCGTTTCTCATCGCTGGCCAGCGAGATGCGGGAGGCTGAGAATGCTTCTCAAGCTGAGACGGAAGAGGCTCCGGCGGCCTCCGTGCGGCGCCGCTGACCCAGCTTAGAAGCGCTGCAAGCTGCTCATTCCACAAGCTATATACCAAGCAGACACCACCGCCCATGTCTTCACAGGGCTGGCCGCTGACGTGCACCTCTACTCTGTGGAGAACTATGGGGAGAAGTCTGCCGTGCTGAAAAAGGTCCTGATCGTTGACGATTCGCCGGCGCAGGTGAAGCTGATTCAGGCCGTTCTCGAGCCTGAAGGCTACCCCTCGGTCGGCCTCAATGATCCAAGGCGCGTCGAAGAGACCATTACGGCCGAGCGCCCCAGCGTGATCCTGTTGGACGTAGTGATGCCAGACCGCAACGGTTTCCAGATTTGCCGCGAGCTGAAGGGCAGCACGGAGTTCAACGACATCCCCGTGATCCTGGTCACATCCAAGGACACGGCCAGCGACCGTTACTGGGGCGAGCAACAGGGCGCCGATGGTTACGTCACGAAGCCTTTTACGCGCGAGGAATTGTTGCGCGCGGTGCGCAGGTTTGCATGATCCGTCGCATGAACGTTAAAGCGAGAGCAACGAAACGATGAACGAAGATTTTCATCTGACGCCGCTGGCCGCCGACGCCGACGCCGCCGATCTGCTCGAAGCCCTCGGGCCGCTCGAAGAGCGCCCGCCGGAATCGCAGTACTGCGTGTTCCGCAGCGGCCGCGAGCGCTTTTGCTTTCCGGTTCTGGACGTGGAGGAAGTCTTGGAGTGGCCTCTGGTGACCAAGCTGCCCCTCGCCCCCGCGTACCTGGTGGGAATTTTCAATTTGCGCGGAGCAATTGTGCCGCTGATCGACATCGCCATGACCGAAGGCCGCAGGCCGGGGCTTCTGCCCAAGCACGTAGTAGTGGCCTCGTTGCGCGGAGAGGGTCATCACGACGATGTGCGCATTGGAATCGCTTCCGACGAGGTTATCGGCACGTATAGCGTCTCGTCCGAGGATTTGCTGGAGCAAGCGCCGGAAAACGTGCCGCACTGCGTCGGTATGCTGCGTCACGACGACCGGTTGGCTCTGCTGATCGATTTGAGGAGATTGCTCGAGGTATTTCCGGGCCCAAGCATTTGATTGGCGGCAGCCGCATCAACCCGCGGTGCGGCCACCGCCACAGACATTTGGAGGAAGCATGAAATCGCGATTGAGTTCCACAATCTGGACACTGGTCCTGGTCAATGGACTGGTCCTGTTCGGCGTGCTCTGGCTGGCGTACAGCGCCGGACGGCAGTCCAACGGGGCGTCCATGCTGGATTTTGGCTCGCTACCGAGCGGCGCCAGCGGGTCGGTGCTGATTGCCCTGTTCCTGGTGCTGGGGGCGATCGTATTTCTCGCGTGGCGGCTGAACAGCTCGTTTGTTGGTCCGGTGACCGAGCTCGCGCAGTTCTCCGAGCGCCTTGCCGCCGGCGACCCGCGCGCGCGCGTTGAGGTCAACTCCAACGATGAGCTTGGCTACATCGCCGAAAATTTGAATCGCGCCGTAGCTCGCGTCTCTAAAGCCACCAGCAACCAGGAAGCTAGCGACCACCTGCAGCGCAGCATCACCGAGCTGCTCACGGTCATCAATCAGGTTGCGCGCGGCGATTTGACGCTGCGCGGCAAAGTCACCAATGACGCGCTCGGGAACGTCGCAGACTCCATCAACTACATGCTCGACAACTTCACGAAGGTTCTCGAGCGCGTTCGCAAAGCCGCGATGGAAGTCACCGCGTGCTCCAACAACATTCTCGTAGCTGCCGACGAAATGCAGGCCGGCGCGACGCAGCAAGACCAGGAAATCACGAACACGTCCAGCGCCGTCGAAGAACTCACCGTATCGATGAAACAGGTGTCCAACAACGCCGAAGCCAGCGCGGAAGCTGCTCGCCGCGCGCTCGACGCCGCCGAACAAGGCAACCGGGCCGTGCGCGACACGCTGGAAGGCATGCAGCGCATTCGCGCTTCGGTGCAAGCCACCGCGAAGAAAATCAAGTCGCTGGGCGATCGCTCGTTGGAAATTTCGGAAATCATCAACGTCATCAACGACATCACTGAACAGACCAACTTGCTGGCGCTAAACGCGGCCATCGAAGCAGCGCGCGCCGGAGAAGCGGGCCGCGGTTTCGCGGTCGTCGCCGACGAAGTCCGCAAGCTGGCCGAACACTCCCGCAGCGCCACGAAAGACATCGCAGCGCTCATCAAAGCCATTCAGGCCGAAACAAACGAGGCCGTGGTGGTCATGGAAGAAGGCACGAAGGAAGTGGAAGGCGGCGCGACACTGGCCGATCAAGCCGGACGCGCGCTCGACGCGATTTCCACCGTCGTTCGCCAATCCGCCGAGCTGGTCCAGGAAATTTCGCTGGCGTCGAAGCAGCAGGTGCGCGGCACGGAAGGCGTCGCCCACGCCATGCAGATTATTTCCAACATCACGCGCCAGACTTCGCAGGGCACACGCGGAACCGTGGCGACGGTCAGCCAGCTTGTAAAGCTCTCGGACCAATTGAACGAAGCGTTGGCCCAGTTCCGCGCCATCAACAAGCAAGCCAACGGCAACGTTGCTTCGGAAGTATCCGAGCGGCCCGTCCCGGCAGTCGCTCTGCGGTAGCGGTCGATGATTTTTTGCTCCGGCCAGGCGCCGGGGCCGGAACGTTGAGACCATGAGCGAACGCCAGGGACCGGTGGCCGGTCTGAGCGAACATGAATTGAGCGAGATCCGCATGCTGATCGAAGAGCGGACCGGCATTTGTTTCGACGAATCGCGCGAGCGTTTCTTCTCCACGCGCGTGCGCGAACACTTGCGCGCCAAGAATTTCGCTAACGGGACGGATTTGCTGCGCGCGATGCGCAAAACCAATGTGGAGTACGAAGCGTTGCTCGAACGCCTCCTGACCCAGGAGACATCGTTTTTTCGCTACCCGGCGGTGTACGACACATTTGAGAAGCGCGTGCTCCCGGAACTGCACGTGAAGAAATTCTGGAAGAATCCGCGAACGCTGCGCGTGTGGAGCGCCGGATGTTCCACAGGCGAAGAGCCTTACTCCATCGCCATCACTGTTGCGGATGCGCTTTCGTTCGCCGATGCGTGGAATGTCGAGATTTTGGCCACCGACGTGGGGCGCCAGGCGCTCAAGCAAGCCGAGCGCGGCGTCTACTCCGGCCGCTGCCTCGCGAGCGTGACCCCGGCTCAGCTCGCCGCGCACTTCACCGCGGTGGAAGGCGGTCACCAGCTTAAGCCGCGTTTGAAGAAAATGGTCACCTTCGCGCAAATGAATCTGGCCTCCGCCGTGTACGTCGGGCGTATGGACCTGATTTTCTGCATGAATGTGCTCATTTACTTCTCCGAAGAGCGCCGTCGCAGCTTAGTGCAGCGCTTCTACGATTCGCTCGAGCCCGGCGGCTACCTGTTTCTCGGTCACTCCGAGTCCATCTCCAAAATGCCTGTGAAGTTTCAAGCCATCGTGCTGAACGATTGCATTCTGTATCGCAAGCCGACTGCCGAGGAATTGCAGAAACCCGAACTCGTCACGGAGGGACGCGCGTGAGCATGCCCGACCGCGAAGCCGTCGAAATCTTCCTCCAGGAAGCCTCGGAGCACCTGCAATATTTGCGGGAGTACGTCAGCGTGCTTCAGGAAGTCGCGCCGCGGCGCGAAGACCTCGAACGCTTGTACATCGCCGCGCATACCCTCACCGGAACCTCCGGCGGCTACGGCTACCCGCGCTTCTCGGAAGTTGCCGGCAAGCTCGCGCACGTCTTCCAATATGCGATGAACGCCACCCTGGGCGAAGACCTGCACGGCCCGCTGACGGAATTCCTCTCCGACGGAATTTCCGTCCTCGAAACCGATTTGCTGGAGATCAGCGACACCGGCGAGGAAACGGTGGAAGACATCGCCGCTTTCAAGGAACGCTACCGCTTCGCGTTTCCGGTCGAGCCGGCGCCCTTGAACTATGGACAGCAGCGCATTGCCGAGCAGGCCATCGAGCAGCATGCGCAAGAGGCTCAAGAAGAGGCGTCCACCGGCTCCTACTTCGACGCGCTGCCCGCCGACGACGAGGTTCCGGACGAGATTCTCGAATTTTTCCATCCGGAAGCGGAAGAGCATCTCCAGGTCGTCAGCGATTGCCTGATCTCTCTGGAAGGAAACAACAATCCGGAAGAGGTCAATCGCCTCTTCCGCGCGATTCACACCGTGAAGGGTTCCGCCGCGCAAGTCGGGCTCAAGCGCCTGAGCGCTATCGCGCACCGTGTGGAAGACTTGATCGGCCGCCTGCGAGATTTCGAAATCGAGCCATCCGCAGCGGTGGTCGACCTCTGCCTCGCCTCCGTCGATATCTTGAAAAAGACTTTGCACTGCCAGTGGGCCGACGAATCCGAAATGCGCGCCGAAGTCGATTCCCTGCTCGGCCGCATCGCGGAATTCGCGCCGTCCGAGGAAGAAGAACTCCAGGCTACGCAATCAACCGTTGAGGAAATGAAAGCTGCGGCGGCGGACGAGAACGCTGCGCAAGCGCCGGCAATGACGCGCAAGCCGGGCAAGCAAGCCGGCGGAGCCAACGCCGCAAAGTCCGTACGCATCGCGCTGGAACGCCTCGACCGTATGATGAACACCGTCGGCGAACTGGTCATCAATCGTACCCGCATGGTTGGTCGCGTGGCGGAGCTAGAGAAACTCGTCGACACCCTCGGCTTTTCCAGGGAGCGACTGCACGGCAAAGTTTCGGAGTTCCAGGAAAAATACGAATTCAATCGCATCAGCTCCTCGCGAAACCCCGGGCCTTGGAACCCAGCAACCACACCGCAGCGCCTCAGCAGCGCCGCGGCCGGCGATACCTGGTCCGACTTCAGCGAACTCGAAATGGACCGCTACGACGATTTCAATATTCTTTCGCGCTCCATGGCGGAAATTTCCGCCGACGTCAACGAGGTTCTGACGCAGCTCGAAGGCTACATCGGGCGCGTCGAAGGCGACATCCACGAGTTCACCAAGCTCGCGCATCACCTGCAGGATGAATTCACCGCCGCGCGCATGGTGCCCATCGGCACGCTCTACTCGCGGCTGTCACGCGCCGTGCGCGACGCCGCCACTTCCGCCGGGAAGCAGGTCGAGCTCGATCTCGCCGGCAGCGAAACCGAACTGGACAACAGCATCATTCAGCAAATTTCCGACCCGCTTGTGCACCTCGTGCGCAACTCTGTCGCCCACGGCATCGAGTCCGCCGACGTCCGCCGCGCCGCCGGAAAGTCCGAAGCCGGCAAAGTTTCTCTCCGCTCCTACCATCGTGGCAATCACATTTACATCGAAGTCGCAGACGACGGTGGCGGCATCGATTACGATCGCGTGAAGCAAAGCGCACTGGAGCGCGGCCTCGTCTCTCCCGAAACCGCCGACCGCCTCACCGAGCGCGATTTCCGCGAGATGCTCTTCCATCCCGGCTTTTCCACGGCGCCTGCAAAGACCGAGCTTGCCGGCCGCGGCGTCGGCTTAGACGTCGTGCGCGCCAACCTCAATGTGCTGAATGGCGAGATCGACATCCAAAGCACGCGCGGCCAGGGCAGCAAGTTCACCCTGAAAGTTCCGCTGACCTTGATCATCTCCCCCGCGCTCTTCGTGCGCTGCGGCGGCACCAGTTTCGCGCTGCCGCTCGCCGTCGTCGAGGAAATCCGGCGCCTGCGCGCGGATGAAATCGAGGACGTCGGGGGCAAGCTGCTCACCAAGGTTCGCGACGTGGTCACGGAAGTTGTGCGCCTGGACTCCTATCTCGGCCTTCCGCCGCTCGAACCCATCAACGGTTACTTCCGCATGGTCGTTGCCAATGCCGGCAATCGCCAGATCGGCCTGGTCGTCGAGGAAGTAATCGGAAAAGACGAAATCGTCATCAAGAATCTCGGCGAGTACTTGCGCCGCGTCAAACTCTTCCCCGGCACAACCATCGCTCCGGACGGCAGCTTGATTCTTCTGATCGACTTGAACCGCATGGTAGCCACGGAACCTGGCGAGCGCCGCACCCTGCAAGCGACTCCAACGGCCGCGCGCATCTTCGCTCCCGGCTCCGCGGCAGTTGCTCGCGGCACGATTCCCGCCGAAGCTATCGACCGCGTCGAACACGAACGCGTCGTTGTCGTCGCCGACGACTCCATCAGCGTGCGCAAATTTGTCGGCCGCATGCTCGAGAAGAACGGCTATCGCGTGAAGCTGGCCGCTGATGGTCTGGAGGCCGCGGAGCACGTCGCGCAGCACGGTTGCCACTTGGTCATCACGGATCTCGAGATGCCGCGCATGACCGGCTACGAACTCATGGTGCAGTTGCGTCAAAGTCCCACAACGCGCCGCATCCCCGTCATGGTAGTCACATCGCGCGCAGGCGCCAAGCATCGCGATCGCGCCATAAAAGAAGGCGCCGCCGCTTTTCTGACCAAACCCGTCCAGGAAGATCAACTGCTCGCCGCGGTCGAACAACTCATGGGAACGGAGGCGACGCGTCCGGTCGTACCGGTGGCGTAGACCACGATGGCACCTGCGGCAAACAAAAAGTTTCGCGTCTTGATCGTGGACGACTCTGCCTTCATGCGCAAAGTCCTCGAGCATATTTTCAATGCCGACGATCAGCTGCAGGTCGCCGGGCATGCCAAAGATGGCCGCGAAGCCGTCGCCATGGCCGAATCGCTAAAGCCTGACATCATCACCATGGACATCAACATGCCGCACATGGACGGCCTGCAAGCCACCGCGCAGATCATGACCACAAATCCGCGGCCTATCGTTATCGTCAGCTCCGAATCGAAGGAAGGCGCGGCCAGCACGCTCAAGGCGCTCGAACTCGGGGCCATCGAATTTGTCGGCAAGCCTTCCAGTGGCGTCGACCTGGACATGCACAGCGTTAAGGATGAGCTGCTGCGCAAGGTGCGCATGGCGGCGAAGGTGCGCGTCGTGCGTACCGCATCGAGGCTCGCCCTCACGCTACAAGGTGCAAGTGGCAACGTTGCACCTGCGAAGCCATCGCCGGCCGTTCGCACAGCGCCCGTGATTCCCGCTGACCAGCGCTTCCCCGTCGTCGTCCTCGGCGCTTCCACCGGCGGACCCGCCACCGTGATGCGCCTTGCGCCAGGGTTTACGCGCGACTTCCCGGCCGCGGTTTTCCTGGTGCAGCACATGCCTGCATCTTTCACGACGCAGTACGCGGCGCAGCTCGCCGAATTCACCAGCATTCGTGTGAAGGAAGCCGAAGCTAACGAGACCGTGCAGCCCGGCACGCTGTACATCTGCCCCGGCGCGCAGCATCTGCGCGTGACCCCGGCCGGCCGCATTCAACTCGACACCACCTCCGGCCGCATTAACGGCTATTTGCCCAACATCGACGTCACCATGGAAACGGTCGCGGCCTACGCGGGCGCCATGAGCATTGGCGTGGTCCTCACCGGCATGGGCAACGATGGCGCGAATGGCGCCAAAGCGATCAAGTCCGCCGGCGGCATGGTTCTCGCGCAAGACGAAGCTACCTCCGTAATTTTCGGCATGCCCGCAGAGGCCATCAAGCTCGCCGCGGTAGACCAAGTCCTCGCCATCGACGACATCTACGCCGCCATTGAAAAACGCGTTATCGGCATCTGCAAATCCACACCGGTAGGAGTCAAGTAGTGCGCCCCAATTCTCCAATCAAGGCGCCCGCTCCGCGCTCCGAGCAAATCATTCTCTTTCGCGTCAGCGGCCAGATATTCGCCGTCTCTTCGGCTTCCGTGCAGGAAGTTCGCGGCATCGACAGCCTCTCCGGCGCCGTCAAGGAGGTTTCGCACCCGAGCCTGCGCAAAGTAAAGCACGTCGTGCGTCGCGGCGAAAATTCCGTGTACGTCGTGAACGCCGCCATGCATTTCGGCTTGCCGCCGGCGCCACCAGCTCTCGTTTTTGTGCTGCGCCGCACGCGTACCGCCCTGCTGATCGACGGCATCGAGAAAATGACCAGCATGACGCGCTTGCAGGCCCTCCCTCTGGCTTTTTGCCACGAAGAACGCGGCTGGTATCGTGGGCTCACCGCGCTCGACCAAACTGTCGTGCCGGTCGTGAAACCAGACGGTTTCTTGACCCCCGACGAGCTTTTCCTGTTGGACGCTTCGCTGTCGCAAGAAGCCGACGCAGAGGCAATCCGCATTGCCGAAGAGAACGCGCAAGACGCCCAAGACTCGAGTTTGACGCAATGACGCTGATCGCCGAAACCGAGCTGCAATCCTTTGTCCTGCTCCGCCTGGGCGACCGCCGCTTTGCGGTCACCGCCAACCAGATTGCAGAGCTGGTCGCGCCGAGCCGCATCTTCCGCTTCCCGCACCACACCAGCGAAGTCGAAGGCGTGATTCTGCGCCGCGGCCGCATTGTGCCCGTCTGCGATGTTGCGGAGACACTCATCGGCAAGGGTTTGAAGTCGCGCCGCTTCTACTTGATTGCTCAGCGCTGCTACGGCGTGCAGACCGAATGGGTCGCCCTGCCCGTCACCGGGGATTGCGAGCTAATCAACACCGAGATGACTTTGCCCAGCGACACCGATGCCCCGCACGTTTCCGGCTGGCTTTCGCACGCCGGCGACGTCATCGAAGTGCTCAACCTCGCCGCATTGACTCCCGGCCCCACCGAAATCCCGCCCAGCACCGCGCCTCTGCAGCCGCAGGAGGCCCGGCCATGATTCCCAACGGGCGTGCCGCCAAGATTTTGCTGATCGACAGCAACGTCTACTTCGCCAAGAAGCTCGGCGATGCTCTGAAGCGCGAAGGCTTCGAGGTAATTTCCAGCACGCAAGCGGCTTTTGCGTTGACCACTCTCGAATACGACGCGCCCGCCGCCATCGTTTGCGCCACCAACCTGCGCGAGATGGGCGCTCTTGAAATCGCCAAGATCATTCATGCCGACCCGAAAAATTCCGCGCTGCCCGTGATTGCCCTCGGCGACGGGAGCCAGCGCGCCCTGATGGAAGCGTTTCAGGCCGGCTGCGACGACTACATCGATCGCCGCCGCGCGCCCGCGACCATCGCTTCGCACGTGCGCAACATCGTCACCAGCAAAGCGGAAGGTTTCCAGCCTACGCAGATGCTGGCGCAGGCCGACACCAGCCTCAGCGGCAGCCTCACCCATACCGACCTTCCCGGCGTGCTGCAAATGCTCACCCACGCGCATCAGACTGGCGCGCTGCACATCAACGCTGCGAATGCCGACGCCGTGCTCTTCTTCGATGCCGGCGAAATCCGCCACGCAGAGTGCGGCAGTCTCTTCGGTGATGAAGCCGTCGTGCACATCGTTAAGACTGTTCATGGAGGCCGCGCAGGCGTTTACAAATTTGTGTACGGAAGCACTTCAACGCAGCACACCGTGCTGCGCAATTCCACGGATCTGATGCTCGATGCCATGCGCGAATTCGACGAAGGCGCTCGCGACATGGCGGATAAGGAAGCGCTATGAGCGAAGCAATGACCATACCTCCCTTGGCCGACGCGTCCGCAAAGCGCACGCCCACGGTCTATTTTATTGACGATAGCGCCACCATGCGCGAAGTCATCAAGATTGCTTTTCGCCGCGAGAGCATCAACATCATCACGTGCGGCGACGCCGCCACCGCCCTCGCGCAATTCGTGCAAAATCCGCCCGATGCCGTGATCACCGACGTCATCATGCCCGATCAGGACGGCTACTCGGTTTGCACGCAAATCAAGCAGCACCCGGAATATGGCTCGGTTCCCGTCATCCTGATGTCCGGAGTCGTGAACAAGACCGTCGCCGACAAAGCCGTCGCAGTAAAAGCCGACGAATTAATTCGCAAGCCATTTCAGCCCCAGGAATTGATCGGCCGCGTAAAGAGCCTCCTCGGACCGAAAATCGCCCCGCCGCCCACGCCCGAACGCCGGATCGGCGCCAGCTCGCTGCAAACCCTGTTTGCACCGCCGGCACCGCCGCAAGCGATTCCCGCTACGCCTGCGCACCAGGCCATGCCGGCGCCAGCGCCACCACCACAAATGGCGCCAGCCGAAAATGTTTGGCCGCGGGCGCTCGCCGAAGCTTTCACACCCCGGCCGACCGCACTCGCGCCTCCTACACAAGGCTTCCGCGCCCCAGCGGCGAGCCCTGACATCGTTAAACTGAAAACCGAAATCGCGCGGCTCGAGCTTCTCATCAAGAAACTCCAGACCGAGCTACAAATCGAGCGCCAATACAACCAAGCCCTCGAACAACACGTCCACAACCTAACCAACACCGACTAAACTCGCGAACGCAAATCCCCTGATGCCGGAGCGACCGCGCAGGCTGCCGCCGTTGAATCGACGTCTCTTCGGGTCCATATTGAGAGAGCATCTGAGGGATATCGCATGCGTGGCTTCATTTGGCTTGCTATTGCTGTGCTGCTGATTTTTGCTTGGATTGGAAGCTATGTCATGTACCATGTCGCGGGCTTCCTGATTCATCTGCTTCTGATCTTTGCGCTGATATCGCTGGTGATTCATGTTTTCAGCGGCGGGCGGAGTAGACGCGACGTTGTTCGCCGGGACTAGTCCGGCCAGCACACATGGATAAGCTTCGGCTCTTCGGGCG
>Ga0137415_10001271_pt1 | contig 24944 bp, 19 predicted proteins | sample CZODoug3_1_1_16f_FD_183082 | JGI IMG/M metagenome (GOLD analysis project Ga0137415, IMG submission 183082) | Vadose zone soil fungal communities from Angelo Coast Range Reserve, California, USA - CZODoug3_1_1_16fungal (Hybrid Assembly) | ecosystem: Environmental > Terrestrial > Soil > Vadose...
CCAACGAGCCAAGCGATTCACATGGTACTGCAGATAAATGGTACTGAAGAAGAACGTCATTGGTCCGCTCAGCGTGAGGCCGATGTTCTCGATGGAGTTGTAATAGTCCTCGACGGCCTCGCGGATGGAGAAGATCCCGAACAGATAGACGACCAGTCCGGCGAAAATAAAGACTCCGCTGAGCGCCGTAGACCCAGTCACCGCTGCCGCAATCATTCCCGTGATAATGCCGGCGGGGTACATGGCCACCAGGACCATCGGCTTGTTATTCCCACACAGCTTGCGCCCCCAATTGGCGAGCACCAGCGCCCAAATCAGGTTGAAGAGATTTCGAGTGACGGCGTCCAGCAGCAGCACCAAGGCCCAGTGCAGGTTCGGCGGGAGCGGAACGAGTTCGACCGCGGGGGGAGTAACGGCAGGCGTCGCGGGAGCAAGCGGGGCCACGGGGATATCCCCCAGGACCTGCCGCACCGGCACCCAGTCGCTCATGCCTTCGCTTTGCGCGAGGTCTTCGGGCAGAATGTTGCCCGATTGCACGTAGCGCTGCAGGTCGGTAAGGGTGTATGGACCGAAACTTTGATCGCCCCGCTTCACCAGATAGTCCATGCAAAATGGCTCCTACGATGTGAAGTTCACTCCATAGTTGTCGCAATCGATCGTGCAGACATCGATGATGGCCCAGATCCAGCTCATGGGGCCAGCGAATCCCAGGGTCACAACGGTGATCGCCAGCTGCGCCAGCGCTTTCTTTTTGTAGCCGGCATAAAAGTTGTGCGCACCGAAAGCCCCGAGCAGAGCGCCCAGCAGGATGAATCCAGTGCGACTCTTGGGCTCGTGGACGGGTTCAGTTTCGCTATAGTACGGACCGAAGATGGAAGGAACGACGCTCGCGCCCAATTCTTCGACGCTGGGTTCCTCAACTTCCTGCACCGGAGCTCCGGGTATCGGCGGGGGCGGCGGAGGTGGCGGAGAGTAGGGCCGCACACTCGATGGCAGAGCGGCATGCGCCAGATCGGGCGCGGCAATGCTCAGCTTGGGCTCCTCCGCGGGAGCGCAGCGGCAGCCGAACACGGTGCAGCCGCCATTCTCCGCGTAGCAATCGGAGTGATGCTGCGTATCACAACCTGGGCAGCTGAGATGCTCCTCGACCGCCGTATCGATCGCTGCCCGGCAATAAGGACAGACCGTACCGGTCATGACCGCTGCTTCTCCTTGTAGCGGAACGAGTAGCGGCCGATCTGCAGGAGGTCGTTATCCTGAAGCACCCGTGACTGAATCGCCGACCCTGCCAGATATACCGGACCCACGGCACGAACCTGCACGCGGGAACCGGTCAATTCGAAGGTCGCATGTTCGGGGAGAATGTTGGAGTCCTTGAACAGGTAGATGTCGGACTGCTGCCTGCTTCCCACAGTTGTCCGTGGCTTGTAGAGGATAAATTGCTTTCCCGCCAGTGGCCCCGACAGGACGTAGAGCCAGCGATTCTTGAGTGCACTCTCTACCAGGCCCATGCCCACTCCGGTCGACAGCCCGACGAGTGCGAAACCTACGGCCCGGCTCACACTGCCCACGTGGGTCAGGAGCGCGATGGGATCAAAGATCATGCCCCCGATCGCTGCTCCTATCATTCCGCCCATCACCCCGTAGGTTCCCTTCTTGGAGGACTGGCCCACAATTCCGTAGATGACGCCCCCTGCAGCCCCGAATGCCGACCAGGCAAGGCCACGAGCGATCCAGAGCGCAGGATTCCGTTCCGAATGAGCGCCCAGATCCACGCTTATGTTCATAAGCACTGCGTAGACCACTTCGCCGAGGATGTTGAAGACGAACCCCAAAAGCACTCCCAGCGGGAGCGAGAGCACACCCCGGAGCAGCGCCTTCTTGAGGGAGCGTTCCACGGTGCTTTCGGCGATACCGAACCCGAGGCACATCAGGGTGAGAATGATGGGAATGAGCCAGAAATTACCCCAACGAGCCCCCCCTTGGGAGCCATCGACAAAACCCGGCTCGGCGATGGCCCAGCCGGCGACTGCACCCAGCAGTCCCGAGAGCCCGAGGTAGAACCAACCCTGCAACAGGATGCTGCCGCGTTCGTCTCGAACAACGGGACCCTGCTCGGCAGCATCCGTGATCGTGCCGTAAGACTTGCTTCCGGGGGAGGCGGGAAGAATCGGTCCCCCGCCCGCTTCCTGAACCTTCACCCGGGAGAGGTCATCCAGCGTAATCTTGATGGCGTCCTGGTGATCAGTGTTGGACATCCCCCTCCTTCGCCGGGCTGCCGGTCGCCCCCGGAGGCTTCGCCGGGCCATGGTTCTTGTCTTCACTGTTCTGGGGAGCCGATCGGAGCAAATCCACGCCCGTTCTGGCCGGGACTTCAACCATGGGACCCACAGGCATACCGGTTCGCGGGTCGACCGGGACCGCCATCACCAGCACCTTTGGAAACAGGAAGTAGGCGATCGCGAACCCGAGCAACAGGACGGAGAGGTGGCTGAGCACGGCTCCGACCAGGCGTTGCAGGGAGTCTTCGTCGGAAACAGGAGCGCGTTCAATCGACTCGACCCGGATCTTGGCAGAGGAATCGTCGGGGGCGTCACCGGCAAGAACCGGCTCTGGCTTGTTGGTGTCTTCGGCTCGCTCGCCTCCCCGCTGGTCTACGATATCGATGCGCGTCAGCCGCACGATCCGGTTCTCCTGCCATGCGAAACATCCCTCCTCGTCGGAATGCGGGTCGTACACCCAGGCCACCTGGCGCGGGGATGAGAAGAAGTTCTTGTGGATGAAGGTGTCCTGATCGGAGAGAAACACCCCGAAGCCGGGATGGGAGTGGTACCAGCCGAGGATGCGCTCGTTCGGGTACTCCTTGTCCTTAATCTTGTAGATGTGCTCCCAGGTGTCCTGGGTAAAGGTGACGTGCGCTCCGCCCTGGGTGGCCTTGACTCCAGTAATACAGGCCGCGATCTCGATGCCTTCCCCGGTTTCCCGGCCAATGAGCACGCCGCAGACTTCGGTCTTGTTTTCCGAGCGGGCGTGCTGTCGGATTTGGCGGACGACTTCGCTGTCGATCCGCAGCACGGGCTGATCTTGTGCTTTCGACTTGCGGCTCACCCGGCGGCCTCCTCCTGCACGGCTCGCCCAAGAATTTGTTCGGCGTCGCCAAAGGGAATGTAGCCTATTTCGCGCTCGCCGCCACGAGCAGTAAAAAGGTCGAGCCGTGGCAGGCCGAGTTGATCCAATCGGCGTTCTCCGAGTTCCTGGCCTCCAGCGTAGCTGTGGAGAACCTCCACCGTCCTGAGTTGGCCATCCGCCGGGCATTTGGCGGCTTCAAAGCGAATGCTGCCCGCCGGAGCGAACCGCTCCTCCTCCCGGCCGCACACCGGACACCAGAACTTATGAATGACGTCTCGGCTGAATTCAATCGCGACATCGTGGGAACCAAGATCGTGCTGCGCTCGCTCGCGGAGTTGTCGCAGCGTCAAGTCCCGAGCGCTCTCCGGCAGATGGATGATCTCCGGCACCGTGTGGTGGCTCATGCACTCGGCATTTTCGGTGTACTCGACCACGTAGGAGGAATGGTGCAAGCCCTCAAAAACATAGCCCTTGCTGGCCAGGGTTGGCAGTCCGTGGATGAGCTTCACCGCTTCCTGCACTTCGAGACCGGCAATGATGGAAGAAATCGTCGGAGTCGTAGGGACCTTACCTTCATTGTCCTGTTCGAGAACCAACAGGTTGCACGACATGCGTTTTTGAAGCAGATTCCAGTCGACCTCTCCCAAAGTGCATTCGTAACAGGGCGGCACGCCTGGCAGGAAGACGCGCGCAACGCCATTGATGCCTTCGATCGCACCGTCAATCCACGGCCGGTTCACTTTCCACGCAGCACGGTTGATCCACAACCGCGCCTCACGATTATCGAGCCCGGCCAGGATGAGATCGCTCCACTCGAACACGCCCAGTCCAATGCCGTGCACCACATTCGCGACCAGGGGTTGGACGGTTGCGTCGGGCGCCAGGTCGCCGTAAGCGCGGACCGCCACTTCCGCCTTGAACCTGCCAACATCATGGCTGCGGTAGAGCACGGTGCGGGAGAGGTTGGACTCCTCGATGCGGTCCAGATCGACCACCACGATTTTGCGGAACCCGAGCAGAGCAGCATTTTTCAGGATTTCGTTCCCGAGAGCACCGGCGCCGACCACCAGCAAGCGGCACTTGGCGATCTTCGCCTGATCCCACCAGGGGATCAGCCGCATGCGGCTGAACCGGTCTTCCTGAAGATCGCCCTTTAAGGTAGGCGCCATGCGGGCGTCCTCACTCTCGTCCTGCCGTGATTTCGGGCTGCAGGCGGAGAATGTCTCCGTCCTGCACTTGGGCATCGGCCAGAGTCTGGGCGTCCTGGATTTGTCGTCCGGAGTTCTTGTGGTGAAACTTGTAGCTCAGCGGAGCGCCGTCGGGACCGTGGGTGGGCAGGCGGAGTTTTTCCACCAGCACCGCGATGATCTTGTTGCAGGGAGCATCATTGGGAAGTTCTACGGGAACGCGCTTGTTCTCGGTCGAGTCGTACACCGTAACGTTGATCGTGGCCATGTCCTAATCGGTTCCTGTTCCTTCCTTCGCTTGACTAGTGGCGCACCTCTTGCAGGTCTTTTCCGCGATCGGTGCCTTTGGCGAGAAAGTCTGACAAACGTTTCTCACCCTTGCCGACGAAATCCCAATCGGAGTCCTCCAGGAGGGCATCCGCTCGCACGGCAAAATTGAGGTTTTCCGCATTCGGGTCCATCTGCTTGTCGACCATGGACGTGACGATCCCGACCAGTTCGCCTTTGTCGTCGAAGACCGGTCCGCCACTGTTCCCGGGGCTCACGGGTGCCGACATCTGGAACAGGTTGCGATCCGTGCGGGAGATGATTCCGGTGCTGAGAGTGAAGCGAAGACCTTCGGGATGACCGATCACGAAGACGGTTTCACCGTCCACAACTTCCGCCGGTCGAGCGATGGGCTGCACGAAATCGCCCTGACCGGACTCGCGCTTTACCCATATCAGGATGAGATCGAGGGCTTTGTGACGGGCGATCACCTGTCCCTCGCCCCAGGTTCCAGAGGCCATCGCGACCAGCACGTCGCGGTCCCCGCGATTCGACTTCCAGCCCATACCATCCACCACATGGCGTGCGGTCACGAACAGATAACCATCTGTGTTGGCTTCGAGCAACATGCCAGCTCCGAAGCTGGCGCTCGGAGCTTCCTGGTTGGTAAACCAGGTTCGCCGCGCAGGCGACATCACCGATACCAACGGCTTGAGATTTTCCGAAACCTGCTTGGCCGACATGGGCGCACTCATCGGCAACGTGGGAAAGTCGGTCCGTTCATCGAGGTCGGCGAGGCCCCCACTCACCAGGGATGGCACCGGGTGCAACGTCAGCAGAAGCACAGCCGCGACCGAGCTGAGCAGACCGCTGATGATCAGTAAGGTGGCGAGCAGGCCAGTCCAGGCAAACCGGGTCCGGGGCGGAAGTCCCCGCATGGCCACGCGCAAAACCAGCGCCACCAGGCAAAGCAGAGGCAGGAAAATCACGAGCGGGCTCAGCGCGAGCTTGGCCCACCACGGTACCGCGGGCGGCAATTTCGGTTCGAGACGGACAGGCTGCTCGGGAGGAGTACCGGTTTCCGCTATCTCGGTGCTGCTAATTACTATTTTTTCCATGCACTGGGAAAGTTAGCTGGCGACAGAGGGAGGGTAGATTGTTGGGCATTCTCCCTGAAATTGCAAGTAGATGTTAGGCAAGCTTCTTGAAGGCCAGATCCGACAGAAATGGATGAGTAAGTCGCGGGCATTTTGACCAACCAAGCTTGGATTCTGGCGAACCTCCATCCGTCGCGGTGGTCTCTAAAATGGCTGCAAGTGATTGACAAGACTCGTGGGAGCTGATGGAGTCGAATGAACAACCGAAGACCGTCCGGCAGAGTAAGGGTGACCGAGGTCGAGGACTTGGCTCGCCGAAAGCAAGAGTCCCGCAAAACCCGCACGGCCGAAAGGGAATCGCATTCGGCTCCCGAAAGCCCCTCAACGCAGCGGGGACGATACCGGCCTCCACCGGCCGCCCACTGGAGCCGGCTGCGCTTGCGCAGGACTGGTCACCCTGCAGAAGCGGATTCAGTCCACTGCCGTCGTTGGGCAACCTGCCTTGCATTTGAGCGAACGGATGCGCGGCAAAATTCAGCAGCAACAAGAAAAATAGCTGGACGGCAGCGATCACGACCGATGCATGGGCAAACAACCTCTGATCGGTTTTGTGTTGGCACCGGAGCACAAGGCCATAGGCTGCCAGCAAGAGCGACCAGAAAAGCAGCGAGCCTTCCTGCCCCGACCACAGAACGGCGAACTTATAGGGCGCGGGCAGATCGCGATCCCGCGCGTCGGGCGGTTTCTCCGATTCGTTCCGAGTCCGGCCCCCCCGAACCAGGGCAACGATCCCGGCGACAAAACAGTAGCCGCTCAGGACCAGAGCCAGGAGAAGCACGAAGCTTCCGATTTGCGCCATGGGACACTCTCTGCATGATGTCGCTCGCAGGAGCAAGAAACATCATGTCGAACCAGCCTTATACGGGGGGAGGGGGGAGGGATCTTGTGGGCTATGGCCGGCTCCTTATTTCAGCGCTTTGATCTCGGAGACGAGCGTTTTGATCTGCTCGGCCGTCAACTTGTCTTTGAACGGAGGCATTTTCGGCGTTTGCTTGTCGTTGCCGTTCTCGATTGCCTTGAGCAGATCGGCTTCGTTCTTACCGGCCTTTTCCTTCATCGGCGGAGTCTTCATTTTCTCTCTGCCTTCGGCTGCTGCGCCGTGGCACATGACGCACTTCGCCTTGAAGGTGGGATCGTCCGTCAGATCGTCAGCCAAGCACATCAAGGACATGACCGAAGCCATGAGCAAGATTGCCAGAAACAGTCTTTTCATCACTTACTCTCCTAATCTGTATTGTTTGTGTGTGGTGTTTGGTCTGCTCCGGGCAACGGTATTCGAGCGGCCTGGGAGCCGAAATGGATAGCGCGCAACGCGGGGTGCCGCCCATCGCCACCTCTGTTTTCAGAAACATCGGCATGCTATTTCCCTGTGGAGCGCCTGAGCGATGAGTTCGCGGACAGCTGGTGCGCGTGGTTGTGACAAGTCAAGCTGCACGAGTTGGAGGCGCGGCTGTAGGAAACGGGTGCCCCCGCGTTCGACGCCACGACATTGGCGTCGAAGTTCACCAGCCTTTCGCCCGAGATGCTGCCGTTCTGCCCTCCAATTCCGTGCGCCGTGTGGCAGGTGGAGCACGAAAAGCCATCATTCATATGCCTGGCGTGTTCGCTGAAGCTGGTATTCGCGAGAATCTGGCTGAGGTCGTGGCACTTGGCGCACAGTGCGTACGGCCCGTTCACGGTCAGGTCGGGACTGGGGAACAGGTTCGCAATCAGCTGACCGGGCGCCGCTGCCTGGCTGAACTCGTAATGACGCTCGAGCAGGAGCGGATATTTCGATCCATGCGGACCATTGGCTCCGGTGCCGCCAGATTCCCGATTGTCGTCGCTGTTGTGACAATCAGTGCAGAGGATGCGGTCACCCATGCTGCGCCCGGGCGTGGTTCCATCCAGATTCAACATCTGGGCACGCAGACTTGGCTGGGGCAGCGAACTGCTTCGGTCGTGAGTCACAGGGTGGCTGGAAGTGGCGGAGGCACTGAATTGAGGGATGATGTTCAACGGATCGCCCGCGGATGCGATCCAAACCGGCAAATATCCGAATTTCGTGTCCGCCGCTTTTCCAGCGCTGGCCCCATGGCAGCGCAGACAGTTTTCGTACTGGTTCACGGCTGGAGTCAAGACCGTTTGTCCGTCCGACGCGCTGATTCCCACCACCGAGGTTTGCGAGGGACGAATTGCCGGAGGTGCCGCAAACGATGTCACCGGCAGCGAGCCGTGCGGGTTGTGGCAGTCCACGCAGGTGGCATGTCGATTGTTATTGAGCACCGCGTCTTCTTTCCGGTCATGGATATTTGTCCCGGTTGCGAACGGGTGCCCGGTCTTCGCGAATTCAACAAAGACGTTCGGCGCTACCGGCGAGACATTGGAGCCGCCGTTGTGACAGGCCAGACAAGCTTGCTCGTCCGTGCCGCGAAGCAGTCGCGTCGGGCCTGTGGCGTTATGCAGTGTATGACAACTGGTGCACGCATTCGCCGCCACCGTGCCGTAACCGCCGACATAGGGCTGATTGGACGTTGTATTCGTGGCTTTGGCGTGAGCGCTCACCGCCCATCCACCCAGATAGTTCACGTTGCCATTCACCACCCGGTTCGGATCATGACAAGCGAGGCACAACGCGCCGCCGGAATTGTCGCGGACGAGAAAGTCCTGGACAATCCGATCTTTGCCCTGCACATGCGGATCGTGACAAGTGTTGCATTCGACGTTGCCTTTCACGAGCTTGACCTGTGGATCTGCCGTATTTGCCGGAGAGGAGGAAAGCAGGACATTGAGCACAGGCGAATCGATTAACGGAGTCTTCATGCTGACCGGATGCGAACTGCGCAGGTCGCCGCCGAATTTGGAGGTCGCTTTCATCGACCCGGTCATAATCAACTTGCCGTAAGCAATCGTCTGTCCCGGCGCGACAGTGCCGTCGTGGCAGCTGAGACACAACTTGGTCGGACTTCCGAGCGGCGGTTGCAGTCCAGTCTGATGATAGGTGGTGCTCGAGTAATTCGAGTACGTCTGCATGGACAGCTGCTGGTTCCAGAGCGGCGTCATAGGACCAGCCATAGCGGAGTGCGGCGCATGGCAATAGAGGCAGGCCCCGGCCACGCGCCCCTTGATCGGCGACTTGCCCAGAGGAGTCATGTCGTGCGCGCCCAGCACGTCGTTGAAACCCTGCGCCCAGGCCCCGCCGCAGGACGCAATCGACAGCAGAATGGAAAAGAGAAACTTCCGGCTCACTGGGTACCACCTGAGGTCTGGGCCGTTGGGCCGAAATAGTGAAACACCTCGACCCGGCGGTTGAGGGAATCGACCACGTAGATCAGGTTGCCGCGATCAATGAATAATCCGGACGGCAGGTTGAAGTCGCCAGGAGCGTCCCCGCTCTGTCCGAAGTAGTACAACAGCTGTCCGTCGTGATTGAAAACCTGCACCACGCCCCAGAGCCCATCTACAACGTACAAGTTGTGTTCACTGTCCAGCCCGATGCCCTTCGGTCGAAACATCGTGCCGCTGCTGTCGCCGGAGTTGCCGATTGCGTAGCGAAAAACGCCGGATCGATCCAGCACCTGGACGCGAAAATTCATCGCGTCGACCACGATGAGTTCGTCGCCTGCCAGGCGCAGTTCGGTGGGGAAATTGAATTCGCCGTCGCCCGCGCCGTTCTGGCCGATCGTCTGAACGATGTTCCCTTCCAGGTCAAGGACAAAGATCTTGTGGCGCAGCGTGTCGGACACATAAAGTCGTCCGGCTGCTGAATCGACCGCGATGCCTGTCGGCCGTTTGAAGTATCCTTCTCCGCCTTTGAGGCTTCCGATCACCCGGCGGAACTTGCTCTCGGCGTCGAATACGAAAATCTTCCCGGCTTCCGAATCGGTGACGTAGAAATTGTCTTCATCGTCCACGGCCACACACTGGGGCGCTCGGAATGCCTCTTTGCCCTCGCGTTCGATGAATTTGTACTTCTGCCGGGGAAAGTCGAACACGTGCACACCCGGGACACCGGGATCGGTGATAATCAGTCTTCCGCGTGAGTCAGCCGCAATACTGTAGGGGCGTACAAGGTCGTGATACTCAGGAGCGCCTGCGACGACATCCAAAAGGCGTGTCCAGAAGCCTTTCTTCAGCTTCACCTCTCGTTGTGAGGAAAAGGTGCGCTCGTACGCCAATCTCCTGCCGCCGGAGAGCTGAAGTTCAGGCGGACCGGGAAGCGGTTCGGCCTTCGTCTTTGACCCTTTAGACGCGCTGGCACTCACGACCAAAGCCATTGCGACTACAGCCGTCATGCCTACGTGTTGGAATGTCTTTCGCAAGATCACCTTGTCATCAGAAGAAATGAACCGACCGGAAGACACCCGCATAAAACGAATTCACGCGGGCAGGAATGCCGTTCTGGGCGCCGAATCCCTGCAGCAGGCGGCTGTAGCCGGCCATGAAATGTAGCTGCCGGAAGTACCAATCCGCTTTGGCATCCACCTGCTGCAGCAGATTTTCGGAAAGTTCCGACTGGTTATGGGTGCGATAGCGAGCGTGGGAGTAGTCTGCCGTAAACACCAGGCCACGGAGCGGCGTATACCCCACTGCGCCGCCGTAAGAACTTCCTCCGTAGAGGATCAATAGGGTTGGCGGAACAACCGGGCTTGGAACCGGTGTGGGGATCAGCCCGACTCCGCTCTGAATGGAGTTTCCGTTCGATCGGCTGTAGTTTCCGTTGAACGATATTTTGCCCGCCGACAATGCCGAACTGTAGCCTTGGCTGAACGAACTGGAATCGCTTACCGAATCGATGCGATTTTCACTGCCATTCGCGGTGACCGTCCAGATACAGGAGCCGAGTTTGCGGCCGATATTCAACCCGTACCCATAGCCCGACTGGGTATAGCTGGCCAGCGCCGTTTGCGCATTGCGCGCGTACCGGAAGGAGGCGTTCCCGCTCCAGGGTCCCACACGATGGGAGTAGCTCAGGCTTCCCGTTCCGCCGGTCGTGGCCTGGTCGTAGACGTTGGCCGTATAGCGGGTCACGCTGCCGTAGGTCGCGAGCGTACCGCCGAGCAAGGCGTGAGAATAGGAAGCACCGGCGGAGTACGCATCCGCGGAGACGCCGAATCCTCCGTAGGTCTGGTTGCGGTGGTCTACCGTTCCCTGCAAGCTAAGATCATGCACAGGAGTGTAGGTCGCGGTTCCCGAGAGATCGAGCGAGTGGGATGCCTGGCCCACGATGGTTTCCTCGACCCCGCCGCCTCCGGTGACTACAGGCTGTAACAACGAACCCGCCAGATTGTCGGTGTAGGAGACGCCCACGACCACCATGAGTCCCCGCGCCAGGTTCGTGCTGACACTGGCAGCGGCGTTGTCGTAGGTTTGCTTCGCGGGAAAGCCGGAAAAATCCACCGTGAAATGGTTCCTGCTCAGGTTTGCGACCAGACTCGTCCTCTGCTCGAAGCGGCGCGAGATGCCGAGTTGCACCTGATTTTGATCGGTGCTTCCGACCAGGGACTGCGAGGCGTCGGTAATCTCCGGCAACTGCTGCGTCAACTTAAAATCGGAATAGCCGCCGACCAGGTTGAACCCGAGCAATTGATATCCGCTATGCAGACTGAAAATTCTCGAATCACTGTTGCCTCGCGTGGCCGCCCCGAGCACCTCGTAGTTACTGCTCCCGAGCCCGTAGCTGACCGAAAGCGATGGCAGGGAGGGCTGGTACATGCTCCAATTCACGTTGAAGTACTGATCTTCCCCACGCGTCTTGTAATCGACCGCCCCTGGAATGCCGAACTCTCCTTCGTGATTCCAGTCCTTTCCAAAGCTGATGGATCCGGGGTATCGGCTTCCGCTAAGAAGCTGAGTCGTGGCATTGATCCCGCTGGCATCGAAGATGGATTGAATACTTGAGTTGGCTCGCGACAAGTTGTAATAGGGGCTCACCACGAAATTCATCACACGCGGATCGATGTAGTTCCCGCGCAGATCGGCCTCGCCTCCAACACTCAAGCTATGGTTGGACTGCAGGATGTTCCCATTCGACCCGAAGTAGCCCACCGAAAGACTGCCATCGAGATTCATATTCAGGTCGTCGCCGACGGTCACCTGTCCTTGCGCCGCGCACGCCGACAGCAGTAGTCCTGCCAGCGCTATCCAAATTCGTCGCGCCGCCAATCGCATGGCCACTCCTTATAATTCCTCGATCTTTGCGGTCTTTCTTAACTGTTGGTGGAGGGCTTGTCGAAACGTTTCAATCCTGCTCGCTTGCAATTCTTTCTTGAGGGAGTCTCTGACTTGCTCGTAGCTGGCCTGGTGAGGATCCCGCCGCCCGTTGAGCCGCAGAATGCACCAGGAATTTTCCGTCCGGATGAGCTCGCTCACCTGTCCTAGCTTCATGGCGAACGCCACCTTGGCCGCTTCGGGAGGCATCTGATCACGGGTGATGGACTGATGGTCCCCCATCATCACGCGCCAATCGTCCTCGGAAAGTTTTTCCGCGAGCATTCCGAACTGCTCATAGTTCTTGGCCGCCCTCGCCTGGCGCAACCCATCTTCGGCACGCTTACGGGCGGTCGCCTCCTGCTGAGGCGTGGGCTTGTCGGGGATAGCGATCGAGATGGTCTGAATGGAAACAGTTTCTGGCGAAGAAAAGCGCGCCGGATTCTTCTGGTAGGACTTCTGAACCTGCGCCTCCGTCACAACTGCCTTTTGAGCCACTTCGGCCAGCAGCAAGTCGTCGATCATGATCGACCGACGCACTTTTTCGCGCAGCTTCGGCATGGAACTGCTGCACTCTTCCTTCAGGTAAGCGCGGAATTCATTTTCTGAACCGAATTGATCGCGAAACGCCTTCAACGCACGGTCGAGACGCGACGAAGAAACTTTCATGCCTCGCCGTTCAGCTTCCTGGAACACAAGTTCCTCGAATTCAATCGTGCTCAGGGCCCCGCGGCGGATATCCGCTTCCATCGCCTCCGGGAACTTCCCTCCGTGCTGGCGAGCGTAGGGAAAGATCGAGAGCATCTCACGCAGAAGATCGTGATCAGTCAACACCGCTCCATTCACGCGAGCCACCGGTCTTCCCGTAGCGATGATCGATGAACTGGTGAACGGAGACTTAGCAATCGGGGCGAGCAGCGACGAGTCCACCTGACCAGTCGCCGGCGCGATGCCGATCAGCAAAATAACTGCGAGACGAAATGTCTTCATCATTTCATTCACAACCGACACCTTGAAAAAAGAAGGGGCGAGCGGGGCCCTCCCCCCATCCTTGAGTTAGAACGTGATGCTGTTGATCCCGTAGGCCTCGTTCGATCTATCGGCATGGCAGCTACGGCAAAACTGCGATGACGAGTTGCTGGCTGGATTGGTCGAGTCATACCAGCCCTTCACGAACATACGCGTGGGGTATATGGCTGGGGTACCACCCGCGTAAGAACCACAGTAGGGATCGGTTGCCCCGCCAGTCGTGCAATTTGCGGAGGGGGTCCACACTTGCCCGAGGGATTGGCGACGCTTCGTCATAGAGTGGTGGTCGTGGCAGCTGGTGCATTCAACATATGCACCGGCGGCCGTTGAGGGCGTACCGTTTCCAACCGTGGTACCACCCGCCGCAGCTCCATACAGGCTGCCTGCGTGACCATAAGCAGCGACGAATGCTGCCTGGGCCGGATCGTTCGTCCACCACACCTTGCCGTTTGCGTCCACCGTACCCGACCAATGCTTGCCACCTGGAGCTGCGGCCGGAACGTAGGGGATGTGGACAGGGTGATCGTTCGTCAAGCCCTCGGTATCGTTGGCCAGCCAGGTCGGAGCATGAGCGGAGCCGCCGTCGACTGTTTCAACGGTCGTTCCATGCATGCCCGAGACACTGGCTGATCCGTCATGGCAAGTCAGACAGACCGCCGTGCGATACAGCGGGTCCTTGGTGCCATTCACGAAACTGGCAACCGTGGGGTAAGTCGTAAAAGTGGTGCCGCCTTGATTGGTATAGGTCTTGCCAATGAAGGAAACACCCCAGAGAACTATGGTGCCGGTACTTGTATCTGTACCGCCGGCACCAGCAGAGCCGCTGTGCGGTAGGTGGCATGAAACGCACCCGCGGCCGTTGACGTTGTGCGCGCCCAGAATATCCTGGTCGAGCGTGAACTGAGCCATCGCAGTGCCGGCGAAGGCCGCCACCACGATGACCAGAAGAATGATGTTCAGTTTCTTCATCCTGTCGTAGACCTCCTGTTAAGTGGTCTGCACTGCGGCGGAAGTCTCAAGAACTTCCACCCTTGTCCCCCGCCGTCGCTTCTCGCCGGAAGACAAACTTGTTCGCTACTACCGGTTCACGTGATCCCCCGCCGGCGGCGCCGCTTGCACAGTCGACGTTCCGCCCGGATGGTCACGCTTTGCCTCCTCCACCGCGGCCTCGGCATCGGTGGTGTAACGAAAGACCTGTAAACGGCCATTCAGCACCTGCTCGGCGACGATGACCTGGTTGTTCTTGTCGACGGCCACTCCCGAAGGCAGCGCAAATTGGCCCGGAAAATATCCGTACTCGCCGAAGTAGGCACAGAGCCGCCCTTCGCGATCGAAGACCTTCACACGATTCTGGTCAGCGTCCGCCACCCAGATATGACCGTCGCTATCGAGCGCGATCCCCTTCGGGCGTGCGAAATCGCCGGGGCCGTCGCCCGGCTTGCCGAACGTACTGATGAAGGTGCCGTCAGCGTCGAAAATCTGAATCCGGCCGTTCATGGTGTCGCTGACGTACACGTCCCCATTCGGCCCTACCGCGATGTTCGTGGGACGCGCAAAGGTTCCGGGCGAGTCATCGCCCATTTTCTGGGGCGGACCACCCAGGGTCCGAACGTACTTGAGGCTGTCGAGGTCATAGACCAGGACGTGATCTTTCAGAACGTCTGTGACATAGAGCAGCCGGTTCTTGTTGTCGGCGGCGACCCCGCTTGGGCGCTCCAGCCGGTCCGATCCAAACGTGGCTTTGAATTTATGATTCGCGTCAAAGACGAAGACGCGCCGCAGGCCTGAGTCGGTCACGAACAAACGGTCCGCATCGTCAATCGCCAGCCCAATCAAAGCTTTGAACCGTGCATCTCTTCCATTGCGGATGAACTCGACTGCCTTGGTCTCGGGGTTGAAGATGAAAACTGCGCCTACGTACGTGTCTGCGGCGTAAATCTGGCCCTTGGAGTCGACGGCAACTCCATAAGGGCGAACCAGCTTGAATTTCTGGTCGGTCTTCGGCCCTTCCACCGGCTGCACACCTGCCAGGCGCAACATCCAGCCTTCTTTCGACCTTTTCTTCTTTTTCTTTTCTTCCACCGCCGCCTGCGTAGGTTTCGGCTCACCGTGATATTGCTCGAGCCAGCGAATGCGAGCGATATCCGGCGGATCCGGCCAAACCAGATTGCTGGTGTCCACTTCGGGCAATGCGGCAGGCTGAGTCGCTTCCGTAGTGGTAACTTTCTTTTTCTTCTTGCCGGCGTGGACGGCAGGTGCCAGTGACAGAGCCAGGATGGCAATCACCAGGCAGAGCCATGTTCTCCGGTACCTTGAAGTAGCTTTGAAAACGAAATCACGCATGTTTACTCTGCTCCAAAATTCTGGTCGTGACAGTTACGACAAAACTGCAATCCTGCGACTTGATCCTTCACCAGCATCGCGCGTGCTCCACCGGCGTGCGGTTGGTGACAGCTCAGGCAGTTCAGTGGCCACTTGATCTTGGTAGGATCAGCAGGATCGTGCACATCGCTCACCGGATGCCTGCCCACTGGATGCCCCGTTCCATTCGCGAAGTCGAAGCGCACTACGTGCTTCTCTGTGAAGTAGTCCTCCGGCAAACGAACCTTGCCGTTGAAGACGGTCATCAGGTGCGCGTTTTCCACCTTGCCGTGGGCTGCGGTTGTGCTGTGGCATTCTGTGCAGACACCGTTGCCCTCGGCTCGCAGCAACTTCGGACGTTCGCCTCCGTGGGGATCGTGACAAGTGGTGCAACCCTGCTCAAACACCGGCTGGTGCAAGACCTTCTTGGTCTGCAGGTCCGCCTGATCGACGTGACAGTTGAGACACACGGTCACCGAGTCAGGCTTGGGAAATCCTGGCGACTTTCCGGCGTGCGGGTTGTGGCAGTCCGTGCAATCTCCCTGGGCTCCGAGATGCTGGAACTTTGATTTGTCGATCTTGTCGGCTTGATCCGAATGGCAGCCCACACACAGCTCTTTCACGCTGGCTTGCGTCAGGACCACTTTCCCGTTCTTCGCGGGTTCGTGGCAGACGTCACAAAGCTTCTCGCCGAACGGCGGATGCACGAATGCCTGCATCAGCTTGGGACGGGCTGACTGGTGTGGGTCGTGGCAAGTGACGCAATCCGCCTTCCCGAACGGCTGTCCTTCATGCGACTTGATCAACCCGGCATCGCTCGCATCGTGGCAGTCCAGACACAGCCCTGGCGACGACTTCGTCAGGTGGTAACCGAATTCCTCGTTCGACTTGTCGCCGGTTTTGTGAGTGACGTGGCAAGTATCGCAGCCGAGATCGAGAGCAGCGTGTCGACTTCCCTCTTTCGGCGGATTCAAGCCTGTGTTGTGACAGGTCAGGCACAGGTTGTCCGTTGTCCCCGAACCGGAGGTAGACTTCAACAGTTCGTATTTATTGTCGGAGGTATGCGGATCGTGGCATTTCAGGCAGTCCCGAATCGCCGGGCTGTGCATGTGGCCTTTGACTTGAGCCGCGTCCAGTTTGGTGTGGCAGGTCAGGCAAAGTTTGAGCGGCGTCGCCGTGATGAGCTTCACGCGCGTCACGTCTTTAGCCACGCGCACTTCGTGGCAGCTCAGACATCCTTTCCCCGTGACTGTATGCACCGCTTTGCCCTTTGCCTTGTTTTCGTGACACTCGATGCACTTGGCGGCAGTGACGTTGCTCTCCAATGGAACGGGATGTTGCTGCGCCACCGCTGACGCCGCCAGCAACAACATCCCCAACAGACCGCCGAACACCACACGCATCAGTTTCGACCTCAGTTACTTAGCAGCTGCACTTCCCGGAAGAACACCTATGCTCACAAACTTCATCCGGCCGACCGATCAGGCTGCCAACTTTCGGTCGGTCTGCTCGCCCGACTTTTGATCCTCTGCTTCCGATCGCTCGAGTTCCCGGATGTAGAAGCCCAGCGCAAACACCACTGCTAGAATGGCGAGTCCCGGCACCAGCACTACTTTCCTGCGAAAAGCGCGCTCCTTCATCGCCGCCTCTCCCGCGGAAAGCGCGGCCGCCGCTGGTTTCAAGCCCGCATCTAACTCTGCATTTACTTTCGCGAGGCGCGCCGTATGAACACGCACCCGCGCCTTCGTGAGCGCATCGTTCGCTTGTCCGAGCACCACTTGAGCTTCTGCTACGTCCATCCCCGATTGTTCCGCCCTTGCGAGCAACATGCGGGCATCGGCAACCCGCACTTCAAATTTGTGAAGGCGATCGTGAATGGCTTCGGCCACCTTCCCACTCTCGTCGTCGGCCGCGTGACAGTCCCCGCACGCAGATCCAGCCGCCAGGCCCACGAAGTTGTCGTCCGGATGCTTGATCCTGTGACTGGTATGGCAGGTCGCGCAGCCCTCGGCAAAAACGGCCTTATGCGGACTCTCATCAAAGAACTGTGCCTGCAGCACGTGACAGGTCGAGCACACGTTGGCGACAGATCCCGCTCCCGGTGGCACGGCTCCATGACTGCCGTGACAAGTCGAGCAGGTGGGAGCGCTGAGGTCGCCACGCAGGACCATCGCCTCGTGGTGCACGCTGTCGGTGTAATCCGCAAATTGAGTCGCCACGATGCGATACGGCTTCATAAGGGTCGCGTCGGAATGGCAACGTTGGCAGGTCTGGGCGACATTCAGGGGATGCACGAGTGAGCGAGGATCAGAACCGGGACGAATCTCATGTGCGCCATGGCAATCGGTACAGATCGCAACGTGCGCGTCACCCTTCGCAAACTGTATTCCGTGCACGCTGATGTGATACTGGGCCAGTTGGTCCGTGCGCAGTGACGGGTTGAACCGCGTCATGTAATTCACATCTGCGTGGCAGGACCCGCACAACTCCGGAATCTGCTCACGCGAGATGTGCCCACGAAATCCGGATCCCGCCGCCTTGGCGCGCGCCTCATCCTGGGTGTTTCCGCCGTGGCAGATGTCACAACTCATGCCTTTGTGACCGTGAACGTCTGCCTGCTCCGCAGCAACTTTCAATGAACCTTCGAGCTTGGAGTGGCAGTCCAGGCACACATTCTTCGTTTGCGCAGAGGCGAGAGCCGATGCGAGTAGCATCACAGTGCCCAGCAACCGCCAACAAATCGTTGCCTTGAGATTTCCCATGCCCGCCCCGTTACCTCGCCATGTATCCGACCACGCTCATCCCAGCGAGGTACGTTAGAACGAACACGGCGCCCACCCGGACATAACGCGCCCCACGAGGCCCGAGCAGCGCCTCAATGAACGGGAGGCCAAGCCACAGCGCACCGCCCAAACCGAATCCCAGAATGCCCAAGACCTCCCCATCCATATGGAAGACCTTGGCGGGAATCAGCTTCAGAGTCTGGAACTGCGCCAGGAAATACCATTCCGGCTTGATGCCCGGAGGCGCGGGGGAAAACGGGTCGGCCTTGGTTCCCAGCTCCCATGGAAAGAAGGCCGCGAGCGTAATCAGGAGTCCCAGTGCGATGTACCACCCGATCAGTTCGCGCAGAAAAAAATTTGGGAAGAACTTCATTTCCTTCCGACGATGGGGATTCCGCTCCCAATCGTTCCCCACTGAAACGGGCACGCTCGTTCCGAACTTTTGGACCAGCAGTAGATGAAGCATCACCATGCCGATCGCAAGCGCCGGCAATATGGCGACGTGCAATGCAAAGAAGCGGGTCAGCGTCGCACCAGAGACATCTTCGCCACCGCGCAATAGCACCATCATGGAGTGCCCGACCACCGGAACCTGTCCGGCAACCTCGGTCCCCACCTTGGTCGCGAAATACGCGCGCGTGTTCCAAGGCAGCAGGTATCCGCTGAAACCAAATCCCAGCACCAGGAACAGCAGAAACATTCCGGTCACCCACGTGAGTTCACGCGGCTTCCGGTACGCCCGCGCGAACGCCACACTGAACATGTGGGCGAACGCGCAGAACACCATCAGGTTTGCCGACCAGGAATGCAGGGAGCGAACCAGCCACCCGAACTGCACGTGGTTGGTGATGTTCTGAACGCTCTCGTAGGCCTCACTCGCGCTAGGCCGGTAGTAGAGCAGCAACAGAACGCCGCTGCACAGCTGCACCGCAAACAGAAACAGGGTCAGGCCGCCGAGGAAATACCACTGACTGTACCGGTGGACGGGCACAGTCTTCTCGCGCAGGGGCGCGAGCAGTTCACCGACGTTGAAGCGCTCGTCGATCCACGTCTGGACTCTGGCGGCCGCGTCCATCGCTAGGCAACCCGCTTGCGGCTGACGTAGATTTCTTGACCGCGCACCTGGACTTCGTAGTTATCGAGCGCGCGGGGAGGCGGTCCCGATACATTTCGCCCGTTGACGTCGTAGCACCCGTTGTGGCAGGCACACCAGATTTGCGTAGACTCTGGCCGATACTGGACGGTGCAGCCGAGATGGGTGCACACGCCGGACAGCGAGCGATATTCGCCATTGGTGAGTCGCACCAGCAGTGCCGGCCGATTTCCAAAACGGAAGGTCTTGCCACTGTTCGGTTTCAACTCGTTGACCGTGCCGGCCAAGGCTTCGTTGGCGTTCAAGCTCGACTCAGGCGGAGGCACGAGATAACGCAGGATCGGATAGAGCAATGACGCAACCGACCCGGCAATCGTCCCCATCAGGAAGCGCAACGCAGCGCGGCGCGGTATGCGCTTCGCGGTCGATTCCTCCAAGGGGCGCTCGGTTGGTAAAGCTCTCGTGACCATAGACAGTCCTCTCCCTTGGATCAAACGGAGATTCGCTTGATCGTCAAAACCAGTCTTTAAGTTTTTTCAGCGCACTTTCAGAACTTGCAAGGGGGAACATCCCTGAGGAGCGCCACCGCACGCAAACCCATCAAACAGTGTTTTGCCTAAGCGAATGACGACTTACGACTCCAAAATCAGAGGGTCGTCGAACCCGCGGAGCACCAAGAGTCAGGGGGTCTGGAATCCGTCCTGGTCTCCACTTTGCGGAAATGGGGTTTTCCGCCTTTCGGGTCCTGTCGCTACTCAGGTTGTTTCGCCAAAGATTTACCGTACTCTGGCCGGGGGAGACGTTCAATGTGCGGCTACCTTAGTCGATCACGGCAAAAGAGGACCACCGACAAATAGATGAGGCAGTGTAAAAATCTTTTGACAACAGCACGTCTTCAGCAAAAACAAGTCATCGTTCAGCAAAACAATGTGACCGCATGTGATAGGGGTCGGTCACGCCGAGACCTTTCACGGATGGCGCTAGGTCAGCATCCGCCGTGCCCGGGAGCAACCCGGTTCACTGCCGCTTGGAGAGCGGCCCGACCTGCAAGCCTAATTTGGCCCAGGGATCCGCTGTTGGCGTTCCAACGCTCTCCTGCGCGATGGGCCTCCCGCCTCGAACTGCATCTCGAGCTCCGGGTTGACGCGCACGGCCGCTTGCAGGCCCCACTGCATTTCGGGAACATACCGATCTTCATATCACGGCCATACCAATCCCCATATTTATTGCACTCCTTGCGCGCGCAAGTGATTAGAAAAACGATTTTTCGCTTGACAACCTGTGCCGGATTGGAGCTTAATCAGCGCCGGCTCGATAGCTAATAGAAAAGTAGTATTCGTTATCGCGAAGGTCGATTTCCCGGCTTGGGGCCGGAGTGACTGGGGTGCGGGGGGATCCGTTCGAAGACGAAATCTGCAGGGTCGCGGGTTCCAGGGAGTGGTCCAAGAAATCAAGGGCGAAATCTCGATAGGGGATAACACTATGTCGAAGACGTCGAAGCTGGTGGTCGTGCTGTTCGTGTTCGCGCTTGTGGGCGTGCATGCGTGGGGGCAGGGGATTTTCGCAACTCTGACCGGCGTGGTCTCCGATCCATCGGGCGCGCTAGTAAACGGAGCCAAAGTCACATTGAAGGATAGTGCTTCCGGCTCGACCCGCGAGACCGTGACCAACCATGATGGCTACTACACTTTCGCCTCCGTGCCGGTCGGAACGTACGCATTGACCGTGGAAGCAACGGGCTTCCAACTGTATAAGGCGGATAGCATCAGCTTGGGCGGCGGCGAACGGCGCAACGTCAATGTCGCGCTTGCAGTGGGTGCCACCACCCAAACGATCGAGGTCAACGCAGAGGAATCGGCGGTAGCGACGGTTGACTCCGGCGAGAAGTCGTTTACGCTGGCCACAAAGGAATTGCAGAATTTCACGCAGGTAGGAAGCAACGCCGCCGAGTACATCAAGATTGTGCCCGGCTTCGGCATCGCCAACGGCACGTCGAACAAGTCGAACTACAATGGCGCGACGATTGGTATCAACGCCAACGGAGATTCCGGCAGTCAGAGTCCGCTGAACAACGCCTTTTCTTACAATGGCCTACCATCGAATGTGTTGGACATCACTGCCGACGGAGCGCACGTTTCCGATCCGGGCTGCAACTGCGACACGCCGGTCAACCCCAACTCGGACTTCGTTCAGGAATTTAAGGTTCTGACGTCGAATTTCAGCGCGGAGAACCAGAAGGGGCCAGTCCTCATAACGTCTGTGACCAAGTCGGGTGGCAGAGACTACCACGGCAGCGCTTTTTTTTCCGCCCGGAACCACTCGTTGAATGCGAACGACTGGCTCAACAACTTCAGCCGGATCCAGCAACCCGCCAACGCGTACTATTACCCGGGAGCTACCATCGGCGGCCCAGTGCTGATTCCGGGAACTGGCTTTAACAAGAGCCGCAACAAGCTGTTCTTCTTCACGGGCTTTGAATACTTTCATCAGGTTCTTGATACCGGCTTGCTCAGGGCGACGGTTCCTACCGATGGCATGATTAATGGTGACTTCTCGCCCACCGAATTGGCGAAGTTAGGCAGCAAGACCGCTTCCGGTCTCCCCCCCGGCCACGTTGACCCAACGGTTTTTCCAGGCTACCAGATCCCTGCTTTCACTCCCGGCTGTACCAACTGTATTGACCCCAACATGCAGGCCTTGATGAAGTTGTTTCCGCGTCCCAACGCGGACCCGAACGCTACCGGAGGCTACAACTACGTACAATCGGAAATCTTCAACCAGAACAACAAGCAGTGGACGGTGCGAGGGGATTGGAATATCAGCGACAACACAAAGGTGTTCGTCCGCTATAACCTGCAGCGTGAAATCCAGCAGTTCCCGGTTGGTCTGTGGTGGCGCAATGGAGACCAGGTTCCTTACCCGACTGCGATTCAAGGCAGGAATAAATCGGACTCCTGGACAGGAACCATCACCCACGTATTTAGTCCGACCATGACGAATGAAACCGTCATGGCATACACCTTTGTTGGGTTTCCCAACGTGTTTGCAGACCCCAAGAAGGTGGATCGCACCACTGTTGGGTACGCCTATGCTGGCCTGTTCAACAACGGCGTCTCCCAAATTCCGTCCTTCGGTAATTTTGGCCCCAGTGAAGCGGCACTGATGTTCAATCCCGGCGGATTCGAGGCGGGAGGGCCTTCCTCGGGGTTGTACGCGAACAAGTATATGCCCAGCGTGAGCGATACATTTACGAAGGTAGTTAAGAACCACACCTTGAAGGCCGGCTTCTTCTATGAGTGGATTCGGAACGCTCAACCGGCGAACAACAATACTAACGGCCAAATGCTTTTCTCCGTAAACAATCCTTTCACCTACCACGACGAGTATGCGGACATGCTGACCGGCAACATCAACACCTACAACGAGGCGAACTTCAACCGTTTGAATGATATCTCCTACAACACGGTGGAGTTCTTTGGGCAGGATTCGTGGAAGGCCACCAAGAAGCTGACCCTCGAATTTGGCTTGAGGCTCACCCATTTCCAGCCCTGGATAGATGATGAAAACTTCGGATACTCCATCTTTAACCAGTCGCTGTATGACCCGAACTGTGCGGCGACACCCACGTTCTGCGGATTCGTCTGGCATGCCAAGGAGAAATCTGTCCCGCTCGGTGGATTCCCAAGCAGGGCCTTGTTTTACCAACCTCGCTTTGGCGCAGCTTACGACCTGTTCGGCACCGGCAACACCGTGCTGCGCGGAGGCTGGGGGCGGTTCTATTTCCATTCCGGGCAGTTCACGAGCGGCCTGGACGCCTCCGCGGGTGCGGCGCAAGCCAATTTGTCGCCGACCACTTGGGTTGGAGGGCCCGGTTGCCCGACCAACGATCCTACGAATGGGTCAAGCTTATTTGCGCGGTATCTTTCCTGCGTCAATCTCGCCGCCACACCTGCTGCTCCTGCGGCGGTCGATGCCAAGGACGACAGGCAGCCCTATACCGACAGCTGGAGTTTCACCATCGCGCAGCGAGCACCGTGGCAAAGCTTGCTGGAAGTTGCCTATGTGGGGAACCGAAGCAGAGACTTGGCAAATAGCGGCGGGGCAGGCAGCAATATCAACCTAGTCCCGCTCGGAGCGATGTTGACCGCGAGCAACCCAGCAAATGCGAATCCAAAGTTCTTCCGTCCACTGAATGACCCGGTCAGCGGGAAGGGCTATGGCGACCTTAACCAAGCCACCAACAATATCTACGCCAACTACAATGCCATGCAGGTCACTTGGGGGCGCCACCAGGGCCGCTACACGATCCAGGCAAACTACACTTTGCAGAAGGCACTGGGCATCGTTACCACCGGCAACCCGAATGGGTCTGTCCAGATCAACCCCTTCAATCTTAAGAGCAATTATGGTGTGCAGCCGACCGACCGCAGGCAGCTCTTCAACATTGCTTATTCGATCGACATCGGCAATCCACTGCACGCACACGGTTTCCTGGGGGCTGTCACGAGTGGATGGCAGATCTCGGGCATTACCCAACTGCAGAGTGGGGCCAATCTCACTTTCAGTGGCGGCTACAACGCCAGTTCCAATTTCAATATGAACCTTAACAATGCGATCCTTCCGGGCTCAGTCAGCATGGCTAATCCGGATGGCATTAAGATCAACAATCAGTCCATTCTGGGTACCAACGCAGTCCAACTTAACCCACTGGTGACCTGCAATCCAAGGTCCGGTTTGAGTGCCCATCAATACATTAACGGGAACTGCTTCGCTGCCCCGACTGCGATCGGCCAGAATGGACCAACTCTGCTTCCGGTAGTCTACGGGCCGGGTTATTTCAACTCCGATCTGGCCCTGTTCAAGAACTTTTCCATCACCGAGTCGAAGAAGTTGCAGATCCGGGCTCAGGCCTATAACTTTCTGAACCATCCTTTGTATTCGTTCCCTGACAGCGGCAACCTGACACTCCAGTTCCAGCAGGATGCGACGACAGGGGCGATTACTCAGAGCAACACGAATTTCGGAAAGACCACAGTCAAGCAGGGAGGTCGGGTTGTCGAGTTCGGCGTGAAGTTCTTCTTCTAGGCGAAGGAGAGCACGGGTGAAAGGTTAAAATGGGATGGCTCGAGCCATCCCATTTTTGTGCTTCCTGAATCCAATGAAGTCTATGTCTCGATCGTTCCTTGGCGCATTGTTTCTGGTGGGCGCGCTCTTCGCGCAGGCTCCTTCGCCGGAGAGCGTCCTGCGCCGTGCCATGGAACTGCAACAGGAGGGAGACCTGGAGGGGGCCGTGCGCGGTTATCGCGATTTCCTGGCGGCGCGTCCGAATGAAGCGGGCGTGCGATCGAATTTGGGGGTGCTGCTCTCGCAAATTGGGCGCTACGACCAGGCCATCGTCGAATACAAGAAGGCGCTGGCGCTCGACCCCGGGAACGCGGGCATCATCCTCAATACGGGCTTGGCCTACTACAAGTCTGGTCGCATTGGGGAAGCTGCACAGCGGTTTTCGAAAGCACTGCGGGTGGCGCCGGGCAATCTGCAGACAACACTGCTCCTGGCCGACTGCGAACTGCGGCTGGGTCAGAACCGCGATGTGGTGGCGCTCCTCAAGCCCGTGGAGCAACAGAACGCCGATCATCCGGCCGTCGCGTACCTGCTGGGCATGGCGCTGATTCGCGACGGGCAGGTGGAAGAAGGTCAGAAGCGCGTCGATCAGATTCTCCGCAAGGGAGACTCGGCCGAGGCGCGA
>Ga0137415_10001273_pt1 | contig 24895 bp, 23 predicted proteins | sample CZODoug3_1_1_16f_FD_183082 | JGI IMG/M metagenome (GOLD analysis project Ga0137415, IMG submission 183082) | Vadose zone soil fungal communities from Angelo Coast Range Reserve, California, USA - CZODoug3_1_1_16fungal (Hybrid Assembly) | ecosystem: Environmental > Terrestrial > Soil > Vadose...
CCATCCACGCCTTTATTCCCGCTGATGCATTAAAGACGTGGATGCCCGCCACAAGCGCGGGCATGACGGGCGGAGCGATGTGCCGCCCGTCACTCCGCCGCGATGCGGACCGCGAGATCGATCGGCAAGAGCTCGATGGCGGCGCCGGCGCGCGCCACCAGCATGTGGTTGGTCGGCACCGGGTTCCAGACCTCCCGGTTGTCGTCGAGCGGCTCGGACGCGATCAGCAGGTCGGGCCCCGACGCCCGGTAATACAGCGTGTTGGCCTTGTCGTTGGCGGAAAACCGGAAGGCGTAGAGATTGCGCCCGTCGGTGAGCGCCGAGGTGAACCGCAGCGCCTCCTTGTTGGCGCGCCCCATCTCGACGAGCGTCGCGAGCGTGCGCAGCGTCGCGCCGATCGGGTCGCGCTCGGCGCCGGCGCCCAGGATGGCGAGGAACACCGCTTCCGAATCCGTGGTGCCGATGCGCGAGGGGTAGAGCTCGTCCGGTATCAGCGCCTCGACCTTGCGGCGCACCCGCGCCCAGTTGCCGACCTCGCCGTTGTGCATGAACATCCAGCGGCCGCACACGAAGGGATGGCAGTTCGGCCGCGTCGTCGGGGTGGCGGTGGCGGCCCGGACATGGCCGAAGAACAGGTGCGACCGGATGTGCCGGCACAGGTAGCGCAGGTTCTCGTCCGACCAGGCCGGGCGGACCTCGCGGTAGAGGCCCGGTTCGGTGTGCTCGCCGTACCAGCCCAGCCCGAAACCGTCGCCATTGGTGGCGGCGGTCGACTCGAGCGCACGGATGCTTTGCTCGACCAGCGAATGGGCCGGCGCGGTCACGTAATGCTCGAGCGGGATCGGTTCGCCCCTATAGGCAATCCAACGGCACATGCTGTCTTCCGTCTGCCGGGAATCTGGCGCTTGCGATGCGCATTCGAATCTCAGCCCCGAATCTTAGTCCTAAATCTTGGTCCGGAGTGGCTAAAAGCACGTTACCGGCAGGACTTTCGTGGATGGAACCCCGTCTGCATCCAAATCTTGTTGGTTTTCAGGCATCGGGGGGGTCCAAAAGTCGACTGTAGAGCGGGATGGCTTCAGATTGAAGCGATCCCTGCCCCAGGTCTTCCTGTTTGGCGCATGATCGTTCCGAAAAGTCGGTCAACTTTTCGGGATCATGCGCTAGCGGCTCCGCCACACGAAGGCGGCGCTCACCACGTAGTTCCACACCGCCCCCATCAGGGCGCCGCCGAGCCCGGCGATCCACCAGTCCTGATCATAGTCGTAGATCCAGCTCGCCACGCCCACATTGGACAGCGCACCGACCGCGCAAATGATCTGGAACCGCAGCAGGCCGGTGACGAAGGGCCAGCCGGCGAGCCGCTGGTCGCGGTAGGTGAGGGCATTGTTGAGCACGAAGTTCCAGGCGATCGCCAGCACGGTCGCGGCCGCCTGCGCGGCGCCGAAACCGAGGCCCCCGAGGTCGAGCGCGACCGCCAGCGCCGCCATGTGGACGAAGACGCCGGTGAGCCCGACGAAGCAGAACATCAGGAAGCGGAACGACACCGTGTCGCCGGTGAGCTTGGCCAGCACCAGGGCGAGGAAGTCGAGCACGATGCGGGCGTCGAGCTTGCTTTCGCCGTGCTGGCGCTCGCGAAACACATAAGGCAGCTCGGCGATGCGCAGGGAGCCGCGCGAGGTCGCCACGATATCGAGCAGGATCTTGAACCCCTGGCTCGACAGCGCGGGCGCCAGCTCCTCGACGGCGGCCCGCCGGAGCATGAAAAACCCGCTCATCGGATCCGTCAGGTCGACCTTGAGGAGACGGCGGGCGAGGCCGGTCGACCAGCGGCTGTAGCTTGCGCGCCGCCCCGCCAGGCCTTCGGCCGAGCCCGCCCCCGCATAGCGGCTCGCCACCGCGAGATCGACGTCGCCCTGGCGCAGGCGCGCCAGCATGCCGGCGAGCAGCGTCTCGTCGTGCTGGAGGTCGGCGTCCATCACGGCGACGTAGCGCGCCTGGCTCGCCAGCATGCCCTCGAGGCATGCGCCCGCCAAGCCGCGCCGGCCGATGCGGCGGATGCAGCGCACCCGCAGGTCGGTCTCGCCGATGGCGCGTACCGCCGCCGCGGTGCCGTCGAGCGAGTTGTCGTCGACGAAAATGACCTCCCAGTCCGCCCCCTCGAGTGTGCGCTGCAGGCGCGCCACCAGAAGCGGAATGTTCGCCCGCTCGTTGAAGGTCGGCACGATGACGCTGAGCTCGGGCGCCGGGCGGGCCGGCGCGCGCGCGACCGGCTTGGGGGCATCGACCAATACGCTATCCATCCGCCAACCCGCTGTTTCGTCGACGCCGCACGCCCGTGGGGCGGTGACGGGCCGCCGATGCCGCGAAGCCACATCCCCCGGCCGGACGTTTCGCAATCGCCAGAATAGGTGATATTCCGGGGTCGCGCGACATTCAATGCAGGTTCCGGTTTCGGCTTTTGATGGCTTCGTCTCCCAGTACCGGCGGCAACGCGGCGGACCGCCTGCTCGATCGCCCGGTCAAACGCCTGTTGGCGGCGCTTGCCGATCCCGCCCGCCGGGAACGCACCGTCGTCATGGTGCTCGCCGCCTATTGCGGGCTGTGGACGCTCTACGGCGCGATCGCCAAGGGCAGCCAAGACATCCATTTCGACATGGGCGAGATGATCGCCTGGTCGCGCGAAACAGACTGGGGGACCCCGAAGCATCCGCCACTCGGCGCCTGGCTGGTGCGGGCGTGGTTCAGCGTCTTTCCGCTCGCCGACTGGGCCTACTACCTGTTTGCCATGGCGCTCGCCACGCTCGCGCTGTGGATCGCCTGGAAGGTCGCGGCGCGCTACCTCGACGCCGAGAAGCAGGTCCTCGGCCTCGCGCTGCTCACGCTGGTGCCGTTCTTCAATTTTCATGCGCTGAAGTTCAACGCCAACACCATCATGATGCCGTTGTGGGCGGCCACGACGGCGCTGTTCCTGCGCTCCTACGAGACGCGCCGCCCGGGCGTCGCGGCGCTGGCCGGGCTGGCGGCGGCGGCCGCCATGCTCGGCAAATACTGGTCGATCGTGTTGCTGCTCGGGCTCGCCCTCGCGGCGCTCGCCGATCCGCGCCGGTCCGCGTATTTCCGCTCGCCCGCCCCCTGGGTCACGATTGTCGTCGGCGCCGCCGCGCTCCTGCCGCACGTCGCGTGGCTCGCCGCGCATGGTTTCACGCCCTTCGCCTATGCGATGGAATCGCATCCCGGGACGCTGCTCGAGAGCGTGTGGTCGGGCCTCGCCTATATGGCGGGCGCGGCCGCCTATGTGGGGCTGCCGGTGCTGTTGGTCCTGGTGGCGGCGCGGCCGTCGGGCGCCGCGCTCCATGACATGGCCTGGCCGAAAACACCGGACCGCCGGCTGGCCGCGCTGGCGTTCTGGCTGCCGCTGGGACTGCCGCTCGGGCTGGCGGTGGCGTCGCGCGCCCTGGTCATCTCGTTGTGGTCGATCGGCAGCATGACCTTGCTGCCGGTGGTGCTGCTGTCGTCGCCGCGGATCGCCGTGCCGGCGCGCGCGGCCCGGCGCATTGTCGCCCTGGCGCTCGCGCTGCCGCTGATCGCGCTGGCGGCGTCCCCCCTGATCGCGACGGTGATCCATCGGCAGGGCGTGCCCAATTACGCGTCGCACTACCGGCAGCTCGCGCAGGAAGTCGAAAAAGCCTGGCGCGCCACGAGCGAGCGGCCGCTGCGGCTGGTCGGCAGCTACAACAATCTGCTCTACGGCACGGTTTTCTATTTTCCCGACCGTCCCTCGACTTACGAGATCATCGGCCCGCAGGTGACGCCCTGGACCGACGCCGCGCGAATTGCGCGCGACGGCATCGCGCTCTATTGCCCGGCCGACGACAACGATTGCGTCAAAGCCATGAATGCGCTGGTCGGGCGCGGCCGGGTCGGCACGCGCCGCGAGGTGGAGATATCCCGCCGTTTTGCCGGAACCTCCGACAAGCCGGTGCGCTACGTGATTGTCACTCTCCTGCCGGGCCAATAGCAGCGGCCTTCGCCGCACGGCCGAAATGAGCGAGGATTTCGCTTAGAATGCCGGTATAGATCGTCCATCGGTTCGGCCTCGGCCCCGATGAGCGGCCGTGGGGGGATGTCGACGTGAAGGAACGCAACCTGCTCGATCGGATCAGGAGCAAGCTGGCGCGGCTGCTCGATATTCCGAAGTCCTACCGCATCGGCCGGTTTGAGCTGTTGTTGTCGGGCGACCATCTGCTCGACCGCTATCAGACGGAATATCGGCTGACCGACACCGCGCTCGGCGAAATCGTCCGGCTCGCCGCATCGAAATATCCGGACCTCACGGCCATTGATATCGGAGCCAATGTCGGCGACACGGCGGCCTTGATGTGCCGGCATCTCGATGTCCCGGTGTTGTGCGTCGAGGGGCATCCGGCTTTTCTCGCGCTGCTTCGGCGCAATGTCGCGCGGCTGCCTGCCGGTACCGAGATCGCCGCGTGTCTGGTCGGCCCCGCCGACGGTCCTGCTTCGACCGATCGCTTGAGAAAACACAATGGGACCGCAACGCTGCGGCCTGCGTCTGCGCCGGCCGATAGCGCGGCGCGAATTCCGATCCGCCCGCTGGCCGATGTGCTGCGGGATCATCCGCGATTTCGCGCGCCCCGGTTGATCAAGACCGACACCGATGGCACGGATTTCGACATTCTGCTGTCGTCGCTGGACGTGATCGGCGCGTGCCGCCCTATTCTCTATTTCGAATACAAGCCCGACATCCGCCAGGACGGCATCGCGCAATCAATCCAGGCCATCACGGCGCTGCGGGCCGCGGGCTACACGCGTTTTCTGGTCTATGACAATTTCGGCAACTATCTGGAGACGGTCGGGCACGACGCGGCCGAGCGCTTCAGCGATCTCAACCGCTATCTGCTGTCGCACGCGATCTTCGGGCACCGCGACATCCATTACCTCGACGTCTGCGCCTTCGGGGCGCAGGACGAGGATCTGGCCGTCCAATTGCGCGATTATCACCGCCGGCAGCTGGACGAGCGGATTCGCCAGACCGGGCTGCAGGTCTGATCGAATTGAAAGCGTCGCGAATGGCGAGTAGTTGAACCCTACTCGCCATTCGCTACTCCCGGAATCTCAATAGCGATAATGATCCGGCTTGAACGGCCCCGCGGCCGGCACCCCGATATAGCTCGACTGCTTGTCCGAAAGCTTGGTGAGCTTGACGCCGATCTTGCCGAGATGCAGCCGCGCCACCTTCTCGTCGAGATGCTTGGGCAGCGTGTAGACCTTCTTGTCGTACTTGCCCGGATTGGTCCACAGCTCGAGCTGCGCGATCGTCTGGTTGGTGAAGGAGGACGACATCACGAAGCTCGGGTGGCCCATGGCGTTGCCGAGATTCACCAGCCGGCCTTCGGACAAGAGGATGATGCGCTTGCCGTCCGCGAATTCGACCTCGTCGACCTGCGGCTTGACGTTGTGCCACTTGAAGTTCTTCAGCGCTCCGACCTGAATTTCAGAGTCGAAGTGACCGATGTTGCACACGATGGCGCGGTCCTTCATGGCGCGCATGTGCTCGATCGTGATGACGTCGATATTGCCGGTGGCGGTCACGAAGATGTCGGCGCGCGCCGCCGCGTCCTCCATGGTGGTGACCTCGTAGCCCTCCATGGCGGCCTGCAGCGCGCAGATCGGATCGACCTCGGAGACCAGCACGCGGCATCCGGCCTGGCGCAGCGACGCGGCCGAGCCCTTGCCGACGTCGCCGAAGCCCGCCACCATCGCGACCTTGCCGGCCATCATCACGTCGGTGCCGCGGCGGATGCCGTCGACCAGCGATTCGCGGCAGCCGTAGAGATTGTCGAATTTCGACTTGGTGACCGAGTCGTTGACGTTGATGGCCGGGAACAGGAGCTTGCCTTCCCGCTCCATGATGTAGAGTCGGTGGACGCCGGTGGTGGTCTCCTCGGTGACACCCTTGATGTTCTTGGCGACCTCGGTGTACCAGCCCGGCTTGTCCTTGAGCCGCTTCTTGATCGCGGCGAACAGCACCTCTTCCTCTTCGTTGCTCGCCTTCTCGAGGAAGGCGGTGTCGCCCTTTTCGGCGCGCAGCCCGAGATGCACCAGCAGGGTGGCGTCGCCGCCGTCGTCGAGGATCATGTTGGGGGTGCCGCCGTCCGCCCATTCGAAGATCCGGTGGGTGTAATCCCAGTACTCCACCAGGCTTTCGCCCTTGACGGCAAAGACCGGCGTGCCGGCGGCCGCGACCGCGGCGGCGGCGTGATCCTGGGTGGAGTAGATGTTGCACGAGGCCCAGCGCACGTCGGCGCCGAGCGCGGTGAGCGTCTCGATCAGCACCGCCGTCTGGATGGTCATGTGCAGCGAGCCGCAGATGCGGGCGCCCTTGAGCGGCTGCTTGGCGCCGAACTCCTCGCGCGTCGCCATCAGGCCCGGCATCTCGATCTCGGCGATCGCGATCTCCTTGCGGCCCCACTCGGCGAGCCCGATGTCCTTGACCACATAGTCCTGGGCGGCGGCTTTCTTAACGGTCGCTTGGGTGGGCATGGCGGTCCTTGGGTGCGGGAGGAAGGGAGCGCGGTTGCGCCGGCGCGTGTCGGGCGCCCCTATAGCAGGGCCGGGGCCGGCCCGCAATAACATATAAGGATTTCTTTATATCGGCCAGAAAAGGCCGCCCGGGCGGGTTATTCGTCCTCGCCGAACCGGCTGGCGATCAGGGCATCGAGGGCCGCGATGACGGCCTCCGCATCCTTGCCGGTGGCCTCGACCGTGATCTCGGTGCCGGGCGCGGCCGCCAGGAACATCAGGCCCATGATCGAGGTGCCGCCCACGGTCTCGCCGCACCGGCTGACCCGCACCTTGGCGTCGAATTTCTCCACGGTCTGGACGAACTTGACCGAGGCGCGGGCGTGCAGCCCCTTCTCGTTGACGATGCGCATCACGCGGACGACGGCATCAGCCGCCGACGCCGGGGTGTCGTCGGGGCATTCCTCTTCCAGGGCGCGCGATTCGGTCATTTCCCGGCCAGCACCCGGCTGGCGATCGTGATGTATTTGCGTCCGGATTCCTGCGCCGCGGCGACCGCCTCGGACAGCGGAACTTCGGCCCGGACCTTGGCGAGCTTGACCAGCATCGGCAGGTTGATGCCGGCCAGCACCTCGACCTTGGGCCGGCTCATCACCGAAATGGCGAGGTTCGAGGGGGTGCCTCCGAACATGTCGGTCAGGATGGCGACGCCATCGCCGCTATCGACGCGCTTGACCGCCTCGACGATGTCCTTGCGGCACTGCTCGCCGTTGTCGTCCGGTCCGATAGTCACCGACTCGATCTGGGACTGCGGCCCGACCACATGCTCCAGGGCTGCGCGGAACTCGACGGCGAGCCGCCCGTGGGTAACGATCACAAGGCCGATCATCGAAACTCCCCGCGGGCGCCATTTTGCCAGGCTGCGCCGCACGAAAGGGCCACATTCATGACGATCCGGGCTCCAAAGCGCAAGGGCCCATCCCCACCTATCTAGTGACAATGCTGCATTGCGGCAACAGCACGCGCGTCGTCGTTCCGCAAGCGCCAAGCGTCGATTCCGCCGCGTCGGGCCGGCATATGCCTTAGTCGTCTCGGCACGCCGGTGCGTTCAACAGCGCGGCCAGCACCATCGGCAACGGCTCAAGCTCGGCTGCGACGGCCAGCCGCGCCAGCCCGATACCCTCGATCGTGACCTGCCGGCTTGCGGCGGCCGGCAGCCGGTCGCCATCCGGGGCCGCCAGGTCCACCACGAGCCCGACCACCGCGAGCGGCTCGCAGGGCAGGCGCCGGATGCCGAGGCCGCGCACCTCGATCAGGCCGGCGAGGCCGGGTGGCGCCCTGACCAGCAGGCGCCCATGGTGCGCCTCGAGGTGGCTGCGGTCGTCGGAAACGAGCCGCGTGAAGACGGATTGGCCGTTGTCCGCCGTCCGCAGCAGCGCGAGCGCGAGGCGGGATTTTCCCGAGCCCGACGGGCCGCGGATGAGCACCGCGCGCGCCCCCACCAGCACCGCGGAGGCGTGGACGGTCGGCTTGGTCGTCATGGCGGCAAGGGTCTGTCGGAAATGATGGCGCCCTCGTCACGTCGCCGGCAAGCGCAGGATGAAGCGGGCCCCGAGCATCCGGGCCTCGCCGCCGTCCGCCGGCGCGGTGCGGTTTTCGGCCCACAGCCGCCCGCCATGGGCCTCGACGATCTGAAGCGAGATCGACAGCCCGAGACCGGAATTCTGCCCAAAACCCTGATGCGGACGATCGGTGTAGAAGCGCTCGAAAATCTTCTCCATCGCGTCCGGATTGACGCCGGGGCCGTCGTCGTCGACGGTAAGCTCGATCTCGCCCTTGAGGCGGCGGCAGATGATCCGCACGCTGCCGCCCGGCGGCGAGAATGAACGCGCATTGTCGATCAGGTTGTTGATCACCTGGCCCAGGCGCGAGTCGTGGCCCGGCACCATGAAGGCGTTGCTGGCGCCGCCCTCGAAGGCGAGCGTGACCTTGACCTGGTCGTCGCGCTTGACCTCGTTGACGCCCGCCGTGACGGTCTTGAGCAGCCTGCCCAGGTCGACGGGCGCCACCACCTGCCGCTGCATCTCGGCGTCGAGCCGGCTTGCGTCGGCGATATCCGAGATCAACCGGTCGAGCCGGCGCACGTCGTGCTGGATCACCGCCAGCAGGCGCTTGCGGCTCTCCTCGGTCTTCGCCAGCGGAAGCGTTTCGACCGCCGAGCGCAGCGAGGTCAGCGGATTTTTCAACTCATGGGCGACGTCGGCGGCGAAGCTCTCGATCGCGGCGATGCGGCTGTAGAGCGCGCATGTCATGTCGCGCAACGCGCCCGACAAGTGGCCGATCTCGTCGCGCCGCCGGGTGAAATCCGGAATATCGACGCGCCCGGTGGTGCGCCGGCGCACGAGCTCGGCCGCTTCCGACAGCCGCCGCACCGGCCCCGCGATGGTGCTGGCGAGCAGCACCGACAACAGCACCATGACGCCGGCGGCGATCCCGAACATCTTGAGGACCTTGAGCCGTTCGGCCTCGACCCTCTGATCGATATCGCCGCCCTGGGTCGACAGCAGGAGCGCGCCGCGGACCTCGCGGAATCGCTTCACCGGCACCGCGACCGACACGATCACGCGGCCGCGGTCGTCGAGGCGGATGATGCTCTCGTTATGGCCGGCCAGCGCCTGCACGACTTCCGGATAGCCCTTGCCGCTTTCCGCCGCGCCGAGCTCGCGATAGCGCGGCAGGTCGCCGCGCCCCAGCCAGGTGCGGATCGTGATGAAGGTGCGCTCCATCAGGCCCGGCTTCGCGCTCGGCGAGGGCAGGTCGGAACCCAGCACGTCGCTGCGTCCGCTGACGCTGCGGCTGTCGATGATGAGCGAGCCGTCGGAGCCGTAGATGCGGGCGCGCGTGTTGGTCGGCAGCACGAGACGGCGCAGCAGTGGTCCGACCCGCTCCGGATTGATCGAGAATTCGAATCCGTAGTTGTCGTCGGCCGGTCCGTAGATTTCGCCGGCCTGCAGATCGAGCATGCGATTGGGATCGACGGTGATCGACGAGTCGTTCTCCACCGTCGCGGCGCCCGCGATGGCGCCGGCGATCATCTCGCCCTGCACCTGCAGGCTGCGCACGCTCGCTTCGATCAGCCCGGCGCGCAGCTGGCTGAACTGGAGAATGCTCAGCACCAGCGCGACCAGGCCGAAGATGTTGAGGAAGACGATGCGGCGGGTGAGGCTGGAAAAGGTGCGTGTGGCGAAGAACTGCCAGGAATGGCGCGCCGCCCCCAGGATGCCCTCGGTGCGCAGCACGCGCCACGACGCGCGAAAAAATTCGCCGGTGCGTCCGGCCCCGCGCATCATCGCGGCCGGGGCCTCCCGCCGCCACAGGCGGAACAGGCGCCGCAGGCTCAGCCAGCGTCGCCCGCGCCGCACGGTTTCGCCGGGGCGAACCGTGTCGACGGCGGAGCTCAGGGCTTGGGCAGTTCGATCGAGCACCCGTATCGTCCCGGTCTCGTTCGCGTCGCTCCGCCCGGCAATGTCGGCTCGCCCTCCCGGAAAGGCGGGATGCGCCCGCTCCGGGGAGCTACATTTCCTTGAAGCGATAGCCGACGCCGTAGAGCGTCTCAATCATATCGAAGTCGTCGTCGCTTTGCTTGAATTTTTTGCGCAAGCGCTTGATGTGACTATCGATCGTGCGATCGTCGACGTAAACTTGGTCGTCGTAAGCGGCGTCCATCAGGGCGTTGCGGCTCTTGACGACCCCGGGCCGGGTGGCGAGCGCCTGCAGGATCAGGAATTCCGTGACCGTCAGGGTCACCGGCTCGGCCTTCCAGGTGCAGGTATGGCGTTCCGGATCCATGCGCAACAGGCCGCGCTCCAGCACTTTGGCGGAGTCGGTTTCCTTCGGCAGGGCGGCGTCCTTGGGGGCGGCGCGGCGCAGCACCGCCTTGACGCGCTCGACCAGCAGCCGCTGCGAGAACGGCTTGCGGATGAAATCGTCGGCGCCCATTTTGAGGCCGAACAGCTCGTCGATCTCCTCGTCCTTGGAGGTGAGGAAGATCACCGGCATGTCGGACTTCTGGCGCAGCCGGCGGAGCGTCTCCATGCCGTCCATGCGCGGCATCTTGATGTCCAGGATGGCGAGGTCCGGCGGCGAGGTCTTGAAGCCGTCGAGAGCCGAGGCGCCATCGGTGTATGTCATGATCCGATAGCCCTCGGCTTCGAGCGCGATCGAAACCGAGGTCAGGATATTTCGGTCGTCATCCACCAAAGCGATTGTCGGCATTGAGTGCCTGTCCCATGACGGTTCCCCCTGGTGTCTAAGCCCTTCAAGCGAGGCCGAAATGTGACGGTTCCCGGGCTTTCCCGGAGGGGGCCAAATCACCAATTATGGCACAATGTAGTCACTACCCGGCTGCTCCGCCATAAGAACCCGTCAGGGGTGACAAATTGCCGGATGGCCCGACAGGGAGTTAACGACGCCATGACCAGTGCCGAACGCCCATTGCCCGGCGCGATGCCGGGCCGCCTCCCCGAAAATGCCGCCCCGCCGCCCGGCTTCGAGCCGAAAGCGCTCGCCAGGAGCCTGCTGCGCGCCACCCGCGCCGGCACGCTGGCGACGCTGGATCGCAATACCGGCCACCCCTTCGCGTCCCTGGTCAATGTCGCGACCGATACCGACGGGTCGCCGCTGATCCTGGTGTCGCGCCTGTCCACCCATACGGCCAACATCGAAACGGACGGCCGCGCGTCCATCCTGCTCGCCCAGACCGGCAAGGGCGACCCGCTCGCCCATCCGCGGCTCACGGTACTCGGGCACCTGGGGCAGATCGCCCGCGACGGCACTGAGGACGCGCGCGTGCGCCGGCGTTTCCTGGCGCGTCATCCGAAGTCGGAGCTCTATGCGGGCTTCGGCGACTTCTCGTTCTGGCGGATGACGATCGCGTCGGCGCATCTCAACGGCGGGTTTGCCCGCGCCGCCGATCTTGAGGCCGACGACGTCGTCACCGATCTGGCGGGCGCCGCCGACCTGGTCGCCGCCGAGGCGGACGCGATCGCGCATATGAATGCCGATCATGCCGAAGCCTGCCGGCTCTACGCCACGAAACTTCTCGGCGAGCCGGACGGGGCCTGGCAGATCACCGGCATCGATCCCGACGGCATCGACCTCGCGCTCAACGACCGCACCGGACGCCTGGCTTTCCCGCAACGCGTCACCGAGCCCGGGCAGCTTCGCCAGGTCCTGGTCGCGCTCGCCGGCCAGGCGCGCGCCGCTTGAGCCGGCATGCGGCCACCCTACAGCTATCGTGGCGATGGCGAGGTTCCGGCCTTTCCGGACGACCGGCCCATCATCATCTTCGACGGCTACTGCGCGCTGTGCTCGGGCTGGGCGCAATTCGTCCTGCGCCATGATGCGCGCGGCGTCTACCGCCTGCTGGCGGCGCAGACGCCGCTCGGCCGCGCGCTCTATGTCCATTACGGCCTCGACCCGCAGGACTACGAGACCAACATCCTGATCGCCGAGGGCGTCGCGACGTTCAAATCAGAAGCCTGCATCCGGATGGCGGAAGGACTCGGCCTGCCGTGGTCGCTTGTTGCGATCTTTCGCGGGCTGCCGCCGTCGTGGCGCGACCGGCTGTACGCCATCCTGGCGCGCAACCGGCTGCGCGTGTTCGGGCGGCGTGCCACCTGCTACGTGCCCGATCATCGCTACGCGGACCGCTTTCTCGCATGAGCGATACGCGCGTCCTCATCCTCGGCGGTTACGGGACCTTCGGCGGGCGGCTGGCGCAACTCCTCGCCGGCGAGGCGCGGCTGACGCTGCTCATCGCCGGGCGTTCGCGTCACAAAGCCGAGGCCTTCTGCGCGCGGCTGCGCGGGGCCGCGCGACGGGAAGCGTTCGCCCTCGATCGCGATGGCGATGCCCAAGCGGCGCTCGCGGCCGCGCAGCCCGACATCGTCGTCGATGCGACCGGCCCGTTTCAATTCTACCAGGGCGACCCCTATCGGTTGGTGAAAGCCTGCGTGGCGCGCGGGGCCGACTATCTCGATCTCGCCGACGGCTCCGACTTCGTCGCGGGCATCGCGCAATTCGACGATGCCGCCAGGGCGCACGGCATCTTCATATTGTCGGGGGTGAGCAGCTTCCCGGTGCTCACTGCCGCGGTGGTGCGCCGGCTCGCACGCGGCATGACGCGGCTCGACAGCGTGACCGGGGGGATCGCGCCGTCGCCCTATGCGGGCGTCGGGCTCAACGTGATCCGCGCGGTTGCGAGCTATGCCGGAAAGCCCGTGCGGGTCCGGCGCGACGGCCGCGCCGACGTCGGCTACGGGCTGGTCGAGACGCGGCGCTATACGATCGCGCCGCCGGGGCGATTGCCGCTCCGTCCGGTGCTGTTTTCGCTCGTCGACGTTCCGGATCTGCAGGCGCTGCCCGCGCTGTGGCCGGAGCTCAAGTCGGTCTGGATGGGCGTGGGCACGGTACCTGAAATCCTCCATCGCATCCTGAACATGGTTGCATGGACCGTGCGGCTCCGGCTTTTGCGCTCGCTCGCGCCGTTGGCAACGCTGATGCATGCCATCATGAATGGGCTGCGCTGGGGCGAGCATCGCGGCGGGATGTTCGTCGCGGTCGCGGGCGCGGATGCGGCGGGGCGGCGGATCGAGCGCTGTTGGGACATGATTGCCGAGGCGGATGACGGCCCGCTCATTCCCGCGATGGCGGCCGAGGCGATCGTCCGGCATGCGCTCGATGGGCGCAGGCCCGCCGCCGGCGCGCGCGCGGCGCTCCGCGAACTGGAATTGTCGGACTATGAGGCGCTGTTCGCGCGGCACAAGATCTTCAGCGGCACGCGCGAGCCGGCGGATATCCAAGCGCCGCTCTACCGGCGGCTCCTGGGGGATGCCTATGCGACGCTGCCGGCGCCGATCCAGGCGATGCACGATCTCGAGGGTGCGCTCACCGCCGAAGGCCGCGCGACGGTCGAGCGCGGGACGAACCTGTTGGCGCGCGCCATCGCGGCCGCGATCGGCTTCCCGCCGGCCGGCCGGGACATCGCGGTCCGGGTGGATTTCGCGCTGCGCAACGGCCGCGAGATCTGGCGGCGGGATTTTGCCAGCCGTAGGTTTGTCAGCACGCAAGAGGAGGGCCGGGGACGGTTCGACCGATTGCTGAGCGAGCGCTTCGGACCGTTCTGTTTCGGCATCGCGCTGGTTTGCGAGCCCGGCCGGCTCAATCTCGTGGTTCGCGGCTGGAGCCTGTTCGGGATTCCGTTGCCGCTATGGCTGGCGCCGGTCGGCGCCGCGCATGAGCGCGTCGAGGACGGACGCTTTCGCTTCGATGTCGAGATCAGGTTGCGCCTGATCGGATTGATTGTGCGCTACCGGGGCTGGCTCGTGCTTCGGGCGGCCGCTCACGATCATGACCACAACGCGATGGCAGACGGCGCACCGATGAGTCACAATCGCACCTGAACAAACGAAATCGGGAGGACGCGATGCGCCGTCTGTTGCTTGCGGTGATTTTTGCTCTGGCGGCGCTGCCGGCGCGCGCCGAGGACGACATCGTGCTGCGCCAGATGGGCTCGTTCCATATCGGCGGGCGGGTGGTCGAGATCAGCGGCAAGCCGGTGCGCGAGGTCCTGCTCGGCGCCGGCGGCGTGCCGGCGCGGTTCGATCCGAACGGGCCCTACCAGGTCGAGCAGATGTATGTGCAGTATTTCCTGCCCAAGAACCGCAAAGGCAAGCTGCCGCTCCTGATGTGGCACGGCGGCGGCCTCACGGGCGTGACCTACGAGACCACGCCGGACGGCCGCGACGGCTGGCTCAACATGTTCATCCGCAAGGGCTGGGACGTCTATAATTCGGACGCGGTGGAGCGCGGGCGTTCCGGCTTCGCGGGGCCCGACGTCTGGAAGAGCGAGCCGAACTTTTTGACCAAGGCCAACCCGTTCGAGCGCTTCCGCATCGGCCAAGGGCCGGGCTCATGGAGTGCCGATCCCGCCAAGATGAAGCCGCTGCCCGGCACGCTGTTTCCGGTCGAGGCCTATGACAACTTCACCAAGCAGATCGTGCCGCGCTGGCTCGATACCGACGACGCCGTCATCGCCGCCTATACGGCGCTGGTCGACAAGGTCTGTCCCTGCGTGATCCTGTTCCACAGCCAGGCCGGCGCTTTCGGCTTCAAGGTCGCCCAGGCGCGGCCCGACAAGGTCAAGGCGCTGGTCGCGGTCGAGCCGGCGGTGCCGGGCGACAAGGACAAGGCCGCCGCCATCAAGGACATCCCGGTGCTGATGATGTTCGGCGACTATATCCCGCAGGACTCGCGCTGGCCGAAAATGCGCCAGCAGGATCTCGATTACGTGGCGGCGGTGCGCGCGGCCGGCGGCAGCGTCGACGTGGTCAATCTTCCCGAGATCGGCATCACCGGCAATTCGCACATGCTGATGATGGACAAGAACAACGCGGTGACGGCCGACCTGATCCAGACGTGGTTGGCCGGCAAGGGGCTGGTGGATTAATCGATTGAATTTCCGGGAGATTCGCACGCGTGCGGACGGTGCCGCACACGGAGGTAACGCTACTCTCAGACTCGGCTTGGCAGGCGCGCTGGCGCCGACTATAGGTCGCGCGTCCCCGCGGCGGGCGTTATAATGGTAACCGGGCTGCTCACGGCGGCCCGGGACGGGTCCGGCCGAACAGCGGCGGCCGGGCGGCTTTTGGAGGTCAATCGTGCAGGAAACAGGGACGAGGAACAGCGCTCACGGCGCTGACAAATTCGGCTTCACGGAACTGGCGGCGGTCCATTGGAACCTGTTGGAGGCGCCGCTCTACGAGCACGCCATCACCAACCGGGAAGGCTCCATCGTCGAGGGCGGCGCGTTCTGTGCCGAGACCGGCGTCCATACCGGCCGCAGCCCCAAGGACAAGTTCGTCGTCTGCGACGAGTCGACCGAGAAGACGATCTGGTGGGCCAAGAACGGCAAGCTGTCGCCGGCCCAGTTCGATCTCCTGCACCAGGACTTCCTCGCCCATGCCAAGGGCATGCAGCTCTATGCCCAGGATCTCTACGGCGGCGCCGACCCGAAATACCGCATCAAGGCGCGGGTCTATACCGAGCTCGCCTGGCATTCGCTGTTCATCCGCACGCTGCTGATCCGGCCCGAGCGCACCGAGCTGCAGCATTATGTGCCGGATTTCACCATCCTGTGCCTGCCCTCCTTCAAGGCCGACCCCAAGCGCCACGGCGTGCGCACCGAGACGGTGGTCGCGATCAACTTCGCCAAGCGCATCATCCTGATCGGCGGCAGCTATTATGCGGGCGAGATGAAGAAGTCGGTCTTCACCACGCTGAATTATTATCTGCCGGCCGAAAGCGTGATGCCGATGCATTGCTCGGCCAATGTCGGCGCCGCCGACGACGTCGCGCTGTTCTTCGGCCTCTCCGGCACCGGCAAGACCACGCTGTCGGCCGATCCCCACCGCACGCTGATCGGCGACGACGAGCACGGCTGGGGCCCGCAGGGCGTGTTCAACTTCGAGGGCGGCTGCTACGCCAAATGCATCAAGCTCTCCGCCGAGGCGGAGCCCGAGATCTACGCCGCCACGCTGCGCTTCGGCTCGGTGCTCGAGAACGTCGTGTTCGACCCGGAGACGCGCATCTGCGACTTCGACAACGACACGAAGACCGAGAACACCCGGTCGGCCTATCCGCTCTCCTACATCCCGAACGCGTCGCGCACCGGCCGCGCCGGCATGCCGAAGAATGTCGTGTTCCTGACGGCGGACGCCTACGGCGTGATGCCGCCGATCGCCAAGCTCACGCCCGCGCAGGCGATGTATCACTTCCTGTCGGGCTACACCGCCAAGGTCGCCGGCACCGAGAAGGGCCTGGTCGGCGTCGAGCCCGAATTCTCCACCTGCTTCGGCGCGCCCTTCCTGCCGCGTCATCCGTCGGTCTACGGCAATCTGCTGCGCGAATTGATCGGCGTTCACGGCGTCGACTGCTGGCTGGTCAACACCGGCTGGACCGCCGGCATCTACGGCGTCGGCCGGCGCATGCCGATCAAGGTGACCCGCACCCTGCTGACCGCGGCGCTCGACGGCTCGCTGCGCAACGCGAAATTCCGCACCGATCCGTATTTCGGCTTTTCGGTGCCGACCCAGCTCGCCGGCGTCGAGCCGCATCTGCTCTATCCGCAGAAGACCTGGCAGAACAAGCGCGAGTTCGATCAGACCGCCCGCAAGCTGGTCGCCATGTTCCAGAAGAACTTCGTCCAGTTCGAGGAGCATGTCGACGCCGACGTGCGCGCGGCCGCTCCCGAGGTCCGCATCGCGGCCGAGTGATCGTCCCGGAGGCGCCGGTCGACGCCGCGCTGGCACCGAAATGAACACCACGGCGGCCGCGAGGCCGCCGTTTCGTTTGATACCAATGACTAAAAATTTAATATTGCGGCGCGGCGCGCGTCCTGTTCTGCGCGGTGGCCGCGCCTTATCTGGTCCATGACCCGGTTCCCCGGCGAGACACGCCATGCCGACATCACGCTGACATCATGCTGACCTGGACCACCGCCGCGCCCGCCGTTTCGGCCGCCTTCCTGAGCTCCATCGTGGAGGTCGTGGAGGCTTTCACGATCGTGCTGGCGGTCGCGACCGTGCGCGGCTGGCGCCCGGCGGCGCTCGGCGCCATGGCGGGCCTCGCGCTGCTCGCGCTCATCGTCATCGTGTTCGGGCCGCTGCTCGGCTTCGTGCCGCTGTGGCTGCTGCAGCTCACGATCGGCATCCTGCTCCTGCTGTTCGGCATCCGCTGGCTGCGCAAGGCGATCCTGCGCGGCGCCGGCGTCATCGCGCTGCACGACGAAGAGACGGCTTTCGCGGCTGAGACCGCCGAGTTGCGCGAGCAGGCGCGGCGGCAGGCCGCGCGGCTCGATTGGCTCGCCGGGCTCGCGAGCTTCAAGGCGGTTGTGCTCGAAGGGCTCGAGGTGGTGTTCATCGTCATCGCGGTCGGGGCCGGCCGCGGCCTCGTGGTTCCGGCGAGCCTCGGCGCGCTCGCGGCCTGCGCGCTCGTGCTCGTCATCGGGTTGTTGGTGCATCGGCCGCTCGCGCGCGTTCCGGAGAACACCCTCAAATTCGCGGTCGGCGTCATGCTCACGGCCTTCGGCGTGTTCTGGGTCGGCGAGGGCCTCGGCGTGCCCTGGCCGGGCGAGGATCTCGCCATCCCGGCGATCGCCGTGCTGTTCCTGCTCGCCGCGCTGGCGGCCGTCAGGGCGCTGCGGCGGCCGGCCGTGGAGGCGCTGCCATGACGGCGGTCATGAGCCTGCTGCGCGAGCTCGCCGGCCTGTTCGTCGACGACGGGCGGCTCGCGCTGTCGGTTCTCGCCGTGGTGGCGCTCGCCGCGATCGTCTCGCGCGTGCCGGGCGCGTCGTTGGCGGCCGGCGGCGTGCTGCTGGTCGGCTGTCTGGCCGCGTTGATCGTGAATGTCGTCAAGGCGGCGCGGCCGTAATGGCGCGCGGCGGTTTCGGTTCGTAACGACGGATCAATCTGGCCGCCGCGGTTGCCGCCAGGATGATCAGGAACGGCTCGAGCGGCAGGCGGTATCGCATCGAGGCCGCCAGCACCATGTGGACCGCCGTGAGGCAGCCCGCGAGCAGGATGACGGGCGCGATCACGGCGCGCTCGCGCCAGCCCCACACCGCCAGATAGACGAGCGCGAGCCCCAGCACCGGCGCGAAGCTCACCAGCGACAGGATGACGTAGAGCGGCGTGGCGTAATCCTGCGCATAAGGCCAGGGCCGCCAGAACCGCATGAACTTGGCGACCGCGAGCTCGATGAAGCGGCCGGGATTTTGTTTGATATAGTCGGCGCCGGCGTTCCACATCGCGCGGTCGCGGATGAGCGGATCGGCGATTTTGTCGAAGCGCGTCGGGTCGCGGTCGGCCTCGAGCGCCCCGCCGGACCGGTTCAGCGGATTGTTGCCGGTGTAGAGCATCACGCCGGAACCGAGACTCAAGCGCACGAAAGTTCCGTAGGCCCGATAGTTGTGCAGCCACCAGGGCGACATCAGCACGCAATAGATCGCCGCATAGACGGCGAGCTGGCGCAGCGCGGCGCCGAGGGGCATGCGGTGGACCACCAACGCAAAGCACAGGATCAGGAGCGGGATCAGCGGATCGAGCGTCGGCCGCGTCAGGATCGACAGGACCGCAAGCACGGCCGCCGGCGTGAAGTATCCGCGATACCAGCAGTCGAAGGCCGCGAGCAGGAGCGCGATGTAGAGCGTCTCGGTCAGGCCGACCACCGCGTAGAAGACGAAGAACGGATAGACGGCGGCCGCCAGGGCCGCGAGTGCGGCGGCGGCACGGTCCCCGAACATCGCCAGCGCAAGACGATGGACCAGCCAAATCATCACGGTGGACAGCAGGACGTCGAGGGCGATCTGGCCCCAACCCGGCCCCGTCAGTCCGACCAGCACGGGATAGAGCGGCATGAACAGCGGCTCGCTGATCCGGCCTGTCGCCCATAACGACGCCCCGGCCGCCCGGTAGCCGATCGCATCGGGGAATTGCTGGTTCGGCACCACGATCGCCGCGGCGACGCGCAGTGCAAATCCCAGAATGATCGCGACAGGGAGGATCGGCAGATCGAGAAACCGGTTGCGCGAATCCGTCGGCGTCACGCGGGTGCCAGCCTCGCTCGGCGCGCCAGAGGGCCGGGTCATGTCCACGCGACGACCGCGATATCCTGGCGTCGGCATGCTTGCGCGAACGCCCGGTTCGGATTGACCGCATAGGCGCGTCCCACCTGGCGCAACAGCGCCAGATCGGAAACATGGTCGGAATAGCAGCTCATATCCGCCCATTCGGCGCCGTGCGCGACCCGGAACTCATCCATGTGGCGATGCTTGGCCGGACCATAGCAATTGCCGCCGACCATCCGGCCGGTGAAGCGCCCATCGGGGCTGCGCTCCAGGCGGGTGCAGACCACATGCGCGATGTCTAGCATGGCCGCCAGCCGGTCGACATAGATGTCGGGGCTGGCCGTCGCCAGCACCACGAGGGCGCCGCCGAGCTTGCGCGACGCGAGCTCCTTCAAGCCCTCACTCGCAAGCCGCGGCCAGACCGACCGGCGGAGAAAGCGATCGCTGTCCGCCGCCACATCGCTGTCGCGCATCCCGCCGATGACATGCCGCAGGAAAAAGCCCTTCAGCCAGGAATTGTCGCGCAGCCGCAGCGCATGCAGCAGCGCCGCAAAGCCGAGAAGGGGAATTCGCCACCAGCGCGCCGGATGGCGGCTCAGCATGAACAGAAGGAAGGACCGGAAGGTGTCGCCACGACACAGCGTCCCGTCGAGATCGAAGACCGCGATCGCCGGCATCGCGTTATCCGCGGGTCTTCTGGAAGCCGGCATAGGCGGCGAACAGCATGTCCTCGTCCGAATCCTTCGGGTCCCAGCCCAGCACCTGTGCGGCGCGGCGGATATCCAGAACGACGTTCTGGTCGGCGATCAGATATTGCTCGGGATCGAGCGGCGAGATCGTCAGGAGCGACAGGAAACCCAGCACGCTTTTGACCGCGGCGGCCGGCGTCCTGATCAGCCGCGAGCGCGAGCCGGCGCGCCGGATCAGGGTCGTCAACAGATCGTGGACGACGGGCGGATTGGCCGAGCCGAGATTCAGCTCCGTGTTCGGGCAGCCGAGTCCGACGGCCAGCAGCGACGCCCGCGCGCAGTCGGCCGCCGACACGAACTGAAAATGGTTGGCGCCGGATCCGATCAGCGGCACCGGCAGCCCGCGCGCGATCAAGCCAAAGAGCCGTTCCAGAACGCCGAGGCGCCCCGGGCCGATGATCAGCCGCGGACGCAGCACGGTGGCGTCGAGCCCGGCGGCGCGTGCCCGGAACACCAGATCCTCGGCCGCGACCTTGGCCCGGCCATAGGAACCATAGGGCCGGCGCGGATGGTCCTCGGTGCGCGGCGTCGTCAGCGCCGGCCCGTAGACCATGTCGCTGCTCCAGAAGATCATCTTGGACGCGCCGCGCTCCTGCATCCAGCGGATGACGTTGTCGGTGCCCGTCACGATGCAATCGGCGAAATAGGCGTCGCGGCCCCGGCGCGGCCGGTTCGGCACGATCAGCTTCGATGCGAGATGATGGACAATGTCGTCCGGCGCGATCTTCATCGCGCCCAGGCTGGCGCGATCGGTCATGTCGGCGCGCACATAGGCGATGTTCCTGGGATGGGCGCCGAGCTCGGGCGCGAGGCCGGCGTCGAGATCCGCCACCAGCACGTCACGTCCGTCCGCCGCAAGCTGGCGCGCCACCTCGCGGCCCAGAAAACCATTCCCGCCGATCAGAATGTGACGCACTGTGACACGACCCCCGGTTGGCTGATGGTGCTTGGCCGCGTCAGCTCCGGGCGATCAGCACGGTTCCGGCCACCACGAGCGCAACGCCGGCGACCCGCAGCGCGGTGACATTTTCCCCCATCGCCAAATAGCCGTAGAGCAGAACCAGCACATAGGCGATGCTGAGGAACGGAAATGCGAAGCTGACGTCGAAGCGCGACAGCGACATCAGATGCGTCACCATGCTGATCACCATGGTGACGAGGCCGCAGATGATGAAGATGTTGGTCGCGGCGCCGATCGTCATCTGACGGAAGCTCGCGCCGGAAAACTCGAACTTGCCGACCTGGGTCATGCCGGTCTTCATCAGGATCTGCGATGTGGCATTGAGCAGGACCGTCGCGAGAATCAGGCTGAAATATTTCGACATGACGCTCCCGTTGTGGCGCTATCTGTGGCGGATGATCTGGTTGTAATCGACGAAATATTTCAGGAACGGGATGTCGATGAACAGGAGCGCGGTCAGCATGCCGACCAGGATGCAGACATAGGCGGCGAATTTCCGTTCCTGATGCAGCCGCTCCGGGCTGATCGCGAGCGCGCGCGCGTCCATCGAGATGCCGAGATACCACGAGAACAGGAGCGCGAAGAACGGAAAGCTGACGAGGAACTCGAACCGGTATTTGACCAGAAAAATCCCGAGGAAAAACGCGGAATTGATCGCGTAGAAGACCGCCGAGATCAGCAGCTTCTTCTCGTCGTAATTCGCGAAGGATCGCCGGTAGCGCGCCGCCTGCGCGTGATCGTCGATCATCCGGAACTCGGCATATCGCTTGATCGCCATGAGATACGCGCCGCCCATCCAGTAGGACACCAGCACGCTGATCGGCGGGAGCGCCGAATCGATGATCGCGCTCCAGCCGAGCAGGAGCCGCAACGGGTTGTTGATCGACTCGCTCAGCACGTCGATATAGGCCTTGTCCTTGCTGCGGACCGGCTCGACATTGTAGACGAGCCCCATCACCAGCAGCAGAACCGAGAACACCACGAACACCGCGCCGATCGTGGCGGCCAGCGCCAATCCGGCGATCGCCAGCACGGCGTATTGCATATAGACCAGCCGGCGGTCGAGCTCGCCCCGCGCGGCCGGCCGGGCCGACTTGACCGGATGGAACTTGTCGAAGTCGGCGTCGAGCCACTCGTTGATGGTGTAGTTCGCCGACGCGATCAGGCAGGTCGATAGCAGGGCGATCAATGTCGACAGGACGTGGCGCGAGAACGAGCGGCCGGCGGCGAGTTCCGGATACAATGCCAGCGCGAGCGCGGTGCCCGGCAGCATGAAAATGTTTTTGATCCAATGGTCGGGCCGCGCGATCGAAGCATAGCGCTTCAAGATCGAGCCGGTCTCCGACGTCAGCCTGCGTTCCAGCATCAGGACGAGCGAGCCAATGAGCCAGTGTGGCGGCCGGGCACTATGCGCCGGGCCGGCAGGATCGGCAAGGACGCCTTTTTGGCGGCCTGATTGCGTCCGCCGCCACGCCGGTTACGCGGCCTTCTCTTTCCTGGCCGGGGCGAATCGCGTGTAGAAGCTCTCGCCCTTCTTGGCCATATCGAGGATGAGCGCAGAGGGCGCGAAGCGCGGCCCGTAGCGTTTCGCCAGCTCCGCGCACAGCTCGGCGAATTTCTTCGTGCCCATCATGTCGATATAGGAGAGCGTGCCGCCGCTGAATGGCGCGAAGCCGAAGCCGAGGATCGAGCCGACATCGGCCTCGCGCACGTCGGTGAGCACTTTCTCCTCGAAGCAGCGCGCGGTCTCCAGCGCCTGGATGGCGAGCAGGCGGTGCTTCATCTCGGCCACGTCGATCGTGTCGGGATCGAGCTTCTTTTTCTGCAGGTCGGCGAGCCCGGGCCACAGCTTCTTAGGGCCCTTTTCGGGGTAATCGTAGAATCCCTTGCCGTTCTTGCGGCCGAGGCGCCCGCGCGTCTCGACCATCTCGGCGAGCAGGGCCTTCTGGCGCGGATCGATCGCGTCGGCCCCGAGATCGGCCTCGGTGGCTTTCAGGATCTTCCAGGCGAGATCGAGCGCGACCTCGTCGTTGAGCGACAGCGGGCCGACCGGCATGCCCGCCATGCGGCCGACATTCTCGATCATCGCGGCCGGGATGCCTTCCGCGAGCATCAGATGGCCTTCGCGAATATACGTGCCGACCACGCGCGAGGTATAGAAGCCGCGCGCGTCGTTGACCACGATCGGGGTCTTGCGGATCGCCCGCACGTAATCGAGCGCGGTCGCGAGCGCGGCGTCGCCGGTATTTTTGCCGAGGATGATCTCCACCAGCAGCATCTTCTCGACCGGCGAGAAGAAATGGATGCCGATGAAGCGGCTCGGGTCGTCTAACTCGGCGGCGAGCGAGGAGATCGGCAGCGTCGAGGTGTTGGAGCCGAAGACCGTGTTGCGGCCCATCGCGGCTTGCGCCTTCTTGATCGTCTCGATCTTCACCTTGCGATCCTCGAACACCGCCTCGATGACGAGATCGCAGTCCTTCAGCGAAGCGTAGTCGGCGCTCGCCGTGATGCGGCCCATCAGGGCGTCGCGATCGGCCGCGCTGGCGCGGCCCTTGTTCACGAGGTCGCTGATGAGCTTGTGCGACAGCGCCTTGCCCTTGTCGGCGCTCTCCTGGTCGCGGTCGATCAGCACCACCTCGAGCCCCGCATTGGCGGTGACGTAGCCGATGCTCGCCCCCATGAAGCCGGCCCCGATGATGCCGATGCGCTTGAGCTTGCTGGGCGGCACCGCGGCGGGGCGGCGCGCGCCCTTGTTGATGTCCTGCAGCGACACGAACAGGCTGCGCATCATGTGGGCCGCTTCGGGCGAGCGCAGGATTTTTGCGAAATAGCGCGACTCGATCTTGAGGGCGAGATCGAAGGGCATCAGCAGGCCCTCATACACCACCTGCAGGATGGCGCGCGCCGCCGGATAGTTGTCGTGGGTCTCGCGCCGGTAGATCGCGTTGGCGGCCGGAAACGTCATCATGCCGGCCTTGGAATAGACCGGTCCGCCGGGCAGGCGGAAACCGTCCGTGTCCCACGGCGCCTTGGCCTTCGGGTTCTGCTTGACCCAGTCCTTGGCGGTCTTGACGAGATCGGCCGGCGGCACGATCGCGTCGATCAGCTTGAGCGCCTTGGCGCGCTCGATGCGCAGCTGGTCGCCCTTGAGCAGGAATTGCAGCGCGTCCGCCGGGGCGAGCATGCGCGCGACCCGCGTGGTGCCGCCGGCGCCGGGGAAAAGCCCGATCTTGACCTCGGGCAGGCCGAGCCGGGTGCGCGGATTCTGCGCCGCGACGCGGTGGTGGCAGGCCAGCATGAGCTCGAAGGCGCCGCCGAGCGCGGTGCCGTTGACGGCCGCGGCCCAGGGCTTTCCGGAGGTCTCGAGCCGGCGGTAGAGCTGCGAGAGCTTGCGGCTTTCGTCGAACAGCGCGGTCGCGGCAGCCTCCGGGCCCTTGGTCTTGCCCAGATCCTGGAACACCCGGCCGAGGCCTTCGAGCAGCGTGAGATCGGCGCCGCCCGAAAAGGTGTCCTTGCCCGACGTGATGACCGCGCCCTTGATGGCGGGGTCGGCCGCGACCTGCTCGACGATCGCCGAGAGCTCCTCGATCACCTTGAGGTCGATGACGTTCATCGAGCGCCCCGGACTGTCCCAGGTGATGAGCGCGATGCCGTCGCCGTCGATCTCGAGCTTGAAATGCTGGAAGGTCATCGGATCCTCCGAAGAGTTTTTTCACCTCTCCCCGGCGGGGAGAGGTCGGCGCGCGAAGCGCGCCGGGTGAGGGGAGCTCGCACGATCGAGGGTCCGAGAGCCCCTCACCCCGGCCCTCTCCCCTGCGGGGAGAGGGAGAAGAATGATCACGCCGAAACGCATCATCTTTCCGAGCCCGGATAGGGTTCGCCGGACTTGTGCAGATAGCGCTGGTCCCTGCCATCGCGCTCCGCCCGCAGGTCGATGTCGGGATAATTGGCAACTTC
>Ga0137415_10001274_pt1 | contig 24893 bp, 17 predicted proteins | sample CZODoug3_1_1_16f_FD_183082 | JGI IMG/M metagenome (GOLD analysis project Ga0137415, IMG submission 183082) | Vadose zone soil fungal communities from Angelo Coast Range Reserve, California, USA - CZODoug3_1_1_16fungal (Hybrid Assembly) | ecosystem: Environmental > Terrestrial > Soil > Vadose...
GTACGCGAATCCCAGGCGAACAGGTAACTGATCACCAAGCCGGCGACGATCCAACCGATCGTGCCCCACACACGAACACTCGAGAAGTGCTTGGCGGGCTCATCCATCTGCCGGAACGAGATGGTGTTAACCAGCGCCAAGGTCGGCATATAGAGAATCATGTACGCGAGCAGGCATGGATAGAAGCCTTTGAACCCTCGAGTGGTGGACAGCGCGTACAGCAATACGGCGCCTGCGATGTGAAAGGCGCCGAGCAGGCGCTCGGCATTGAAGTAACGATCCGCGATGAGCCCGACGATGAACGGGGCGATGATGGCACCCCAGGATTGCGTGGAATAGGCCAGCGCGCTCTGCGCTCCGTTCGCGTGCAGAGTCGACGCCAGGTAGCTGCCCATGGTAACGAACCACCCGCCCCAGATGAAGAACTGCAGAAACATCATTGCGCAAAGACGAAATCTGGTTAGTTGGGTCACTTGGCTCTATTCCTCAGGCATCGCCGCGGCAGGATGAACGCGGCTCAGGCCGCGCTGCAAATCGAACCAGGCGCTCGCGTTGCGCAGCTCGCTCTTTGGATCCTACAAGCGCAGCCAGACCGCCCCCGCCCGCGAGCTGGCGACCGCCTGGGCAATGAAGCGCAAGCCGCGCAGGCCTTCCGGTACCCCGGGGTAATCTCGCAGCGGTGGTTGACCCAGTTCCACTCGGCGCACGTCCTGCATGAAGCCACGGTAGATGTTCGCAAAGGCCTCGAGATAGCCCTCGGGATGTCCGGCCGGGATTCGAGTCACAGCTTTGGCCGAGGGGCTCAGATAGCTCTGTCCCGTCCGTAACCGCTCCCAAGGACTGCCGGCGCGCTTATAGATGAGTGTGTTCGGCTCCTGCTGATGCCACTCCAGCCCCGCTTGGGATCCATATACTCGAATCGAGAGCCTGTTTTCCTCGCCGCAGGCGACCTGCGAACAGACCAGGGTTCCCTTGGCTCCGCCACGGAGTCTCAGCAGAATATTGGCGTCGTCATCCAAGCGCCGGCCCGTTACCAAGGAGCTTAGGTCGGCACACAGGGCCTCGATCTGACAGTCCGTCACGAACTCGAGCAGATTCTGGGCGTGGGTACCGATATCGCCCACGCAACCACTGAGCCCCGCCCGTGCCGGATCGGTTCTCCAGGCGGCCTGCTTGTTGCCACGCCTCTCCAGCGGCTCCATCAGCCAGTCCTGGGTGTATTCGACCATCACCTTGCGAATCTCGCCCAGCTGCCCGCCACGCACCATCTCGCGCGCCTGGCGCACGGCCGGATAGCCGGTGTAATTGTGGGTGAGCGCAAACAGTGTCGTGCCGGCTTCAACGAGGCGAGCCAGTTCTTCCCCCTCGGCGACCGTTAACGCGAGGGGTTTGTCACAGATGACATGAATGTCTGCCGAAAGGAAGGCCCGCGCTACAGGGTAATGCAGATCATTCGGGGTAGCGATGATGACAAAGTCGATACCGTTCTTGTCGGCCGCCTCGGACGAGGCCATGGCTTCATAGGACGTATAGGCGCGCTCGAGAAACCAGGCGGCAGCGCTTTCGTGGGCGGTCTGGGGGTGAGAGGACATTGCACCCGCAACAACCTGTGCCTGACCGTCGAGTTCAGCGGCAATGCGATGCACCGATCCAATAAATGCGCCACGCCCGCCACCCACGATACCGGCACGCAGGCGGCGCAAGGGCTGGGCAACTGCAAGGTTACTCATATCAGACGCATCTCAAGGCATGGTCCGTATCGGTATCGCCATGCGCGGCGAACGCGAGACAGCAGAAGCTGATTACCTGCCGGATCATAAGCAAGAATTTACATCTTACTGGACATCGACTCCGTGGATGGGTGATTACGGCTGAAGTGGGGTGCCTCGCCAGGCGGAACCCCACGCGGAAGGAGTCGGGCCCATGTCGAACTCCAGCAGTCCGCCAGCCTCAATCTGTTGGTACGTGACGATCGGAATATCGATCGGAGTGCCGTTCAGTCTCGCCGCTTGAATGTAGAGGCTACCCGGGGAGTTTTGCGGTGCCGAGATGACGAAGCGTCTGCCGTTCTGCAGGGCGAGCGTGAGCTTCGTGAACAGCGGGCTGCCGATCATGTAGTCCCCGGAGACGGGATTCACCGGATAAAAACCCATCGCGGTGAACACGTACCACGCGGACATCTGCCCGCAGTCTTCGTTACCGGCTATGCCATTGGGTGTGTTGGTATAGTAGTCATTGGCGATCTGTCGCACCCGGGCCTGAGTCTTCCATGGCTGACCGCTAAAGTCGTACAGATATCCGTAGTGGTGGCTGGGCTCGTTGTCATGGTGATTGTGGCCATCCCTGAAATGCTCGTCCAGGGTCGCGTTGTACTTCTCCGGGCCGCCCATCAGAGCCATCAGACCTGGAATGTCGTGGAGCGGTGAATACGTGTAGACCCATTTGTCGCCCTCGGTCCAGCCGGCATCCGCATCCGCCCAGGAACCATCGGCGTTTCTTCCCTGCATGAAGCCGGTCGCCGGATTGTAGAGGTTGCGATAGTTACGCGAGCGATCGATGAAAAACCGATAGTCGGCATCCTTGCCCACCGCCTTCGCGACCTGTGCGACCGCGAAGTCGTCGTAGGCATCCTCCAGCGTGCTGGAGGCGGCTTCCGCGGTTTTGTCCACGGGCACATAGCCGATCTGCTTGGAATAGGTAAGGCCGGCGCGGGCCTCATACGGCACGTGTGCTTGTCGGTCGTGCCAGTCGCGTGTCGTGTCTCCCGCCGGCGGCGTCATGGCATCCTTGTAGACGGCTTTATAAGCGAGCTGATAATCGAATCCGTGGAAACCCTTGTTGATCGCCTCGGCCACGACCGAATCGGCATGCGTGGCAATCATGATGTTGGTATAGGAGGGGTTCGGCCACTTAGGCATCCAGCCGCCCTCCCGGTAGTCCTGTAACAGGGCCTGCACCATCGCGTCGATGCGTTCCGGGGCGAGCAGGGTCAGTAGGCTGTTTTCCGCGCGAAACGTGTCCCACAGCGAATAAGCCGTGTACGACACCCCCCGGTGCACCTTGTCATCGAAAGCGCTGTAGTAGCGGCCGTGCTCCGAGAACAGTTTTGGATAGAGCAGGGCGTGGTAGAGGGCCGTGTAGAAGATGCGGCGCTGATCCTCGGAAGCGCCTTCGATCGATGCAGCCGCGAGTTTCTGATTCCACGTCTGCCTAAGTCGGGCCCGCACACTCTCGAAATGCCACGACGGAACCTCCAGCCGCAGATTCCTGCGCGCCTGCCCGATACTGATAAAGGACGTCCCGACCTTCGCCTCGACGACCTGGTTTTTCGAGGTCTCAAATGTAACGTAGCCGCCTGCGTTCGGGCCTTGCGCGGTGCCCATGCCGCGGTGGACGTCCGCGCCTAAATACACACCGTGCGAGCGGAACCCCGCGTTGAACTTCACCACGAAGTAGCCCTTGAAATGGGGGAGTGCCAGGTCGATCAAATGGGCGTCCATGCGATCGGGGTTGTAGCCGACGATCTCGTGCGCTGCGGTGTCGATGTGCACGAAGCCCGGGGTGTGGGCGCGAGTGGCCTCGACCACGACACTTGGCTTCGAATGCGCAGGAAAGGTGAATCGCAGCAACCCGCAGTGATCCGTGGCTGTGACTTCGGTGCGGATGCGCCGCGACGCCCCGGCGTCCAGCTCGACGGAATAGTAGTAAGGGGTGGTGATCTCGTGCTCGCGCGAAAAGGGAAGCTTGCGCTCCTGCTGCGAGGTCTTGATGGCATCGACCTCGGGTATGAGCGTCACATAGCCATAGTCGCCCATCCAGATTGCAGGCTGATGCGTTCCGATAAACCCCGAGATGGTGTCGTCCTCAAACGCGTAGGAGCTCACGCTGATGCTGTTTTGGCGCGTCTGCGCGGTCCAGTTGGTGGTCCCGAGAGGCGTGGTGACCAACGGCATGGTCCCGCCGTAGTCCGAGCCACCGCCCCCGGTGCCGATGTAAGTGTTGACCCAGTCAACGGGGCTGGCCGCATCCGGCGTGCGCAGCGGGGCGGGCAATGCCACAGCGGTAGCGAGCGCCGCGGCTGCCAGGGCGGCAAACACACCTGCGCTGCGCATTTCAGCCCTTAATCCGCCACGCCTTGCCTTCGAATGCGTTCAAATGCAACCGCAGGCTGCCGTCTGCCCCGATATCCGACATCGGCGCTTGCGGATCGAGGACGTCGATCGCCTTTGCACCCGGCGCCGCGCCGCGAATGGGCACGGCCTCGTTGACCGCTCGATCCCCGAAGTTGATCGCCGTGATTTCAAGTCCCGAGTTCTCCGGCAGCTCGTGCACCAGCACCAGCAGCCCTTTGGCCTGCACGCCCGGTACGTCGGCCAAGCGTGCCGCGTACAAATGCAGATCCGCACGCACCTTGAGCAGGCGCGCCAATTGCGAGGCGAACGAGTCGGACTTCTTGAGCTGCTGCGGCAGCGAGCCGTACAGAGCCACGGCGCGCGGCAAACCCGCCGCCGAGCGCATCGCTCCCGGGTTCGAGCCCAGCAGGTCATAGGCGCCGCGGTTGATCCAGCGAGTATCGCCGTCGGCAAGCTGTTCGCGCACCGCCGCCGCCGGCAGGGTGAGCGCTCCGACCAGGTCCCAGCCCGAAAGGGCGAACACACCCGGCTGCATTGCGTTGTAGAAAGCGAGCAGCAGGTGCAGCCGCTTGATCTTCTCCACGTCCGCTGCCTTCAGCGTGGAGATGTCGCTGAGCCCTAAGGTGGCCGCAATGAGCGTGGCCGTGGTACACGCCACACCGTCGCCGAACTTCAGATTGTAGGGCGCGCGCTCACCCATGAGGCGGCCATACATTTCCCGATGCACCAGGTCGCGTAACTGCTTGCCCGTCAGCTGTGCGCCGCGAAATGGAAAGGACTCGTCCGCGTGGCCGGCGAAGTGCGCGAGTCCCATGGTCAGCTCGTCATGATTCTGCAGAGCGTGAATCAGCCGGGCCGGATCGATGCTGTAGTGGCGCATGAGCTGGAACACAAGGCGCAGGAATTCTGCATCCCCGGTCAGCAGCGCGTCGTCGTAGGCAGGCCGCGTCACGAAGTCGTAGGACAGATCCGGACCACCATGCGACATCTCGCTCATGTAATCGATTGGCAGCGCGAGCTCCTCGAAAGTAAATCCCCCCAGCTTCCGCACCATGTCGGCGATGAGCTGATTCGCCGTCAGCGACAAGGGATGGCCGGCCCACCAGACCCGTCCATTGGGGTCGCGCTCGATGCCGAGCAGGCCATTGGCATCGAGACGCAGCATTCCGTCCCCGAGTACGCCCAGCTCGTGCACCGCGTCACCGATCACGAGCCGTTCGGCGGCGAATGTCGGGTCAAGCCAGTTCAGCGTGGGTTGACCCTGCTTGAAGTAGTGCAGGTATACCCAGCGGCGCTGCACGCCATCGACGCCCCGCACGACATCCGTGGCGCTCCAGTCCGTGTCCTTGACTCCCGGCTCGTAAAATATCCCGGAATGGAGCTGTCCCACGATGTAGCCCTTGGCCTGCAGGGCGTCCACCGTGGCCGGACTCAAATTGACGGAGTCGTGTCCCGCGGGGACGGGAGGCAGCAATCCCCAGTCGGCAGGGTCGATACGCACCATGTGGTAGAGACCGGGGTAGTCGGCGTACGCCCTTTCGGCCAGGCGGAAGTCGGGTCCCTTGCCGGTGTGCCCCGGAACGATATCGCCGATGACGATAGCGCCATGGGTACGCGCGGCCGCGACAAGATCCTTGTATTGCGCCTCGGTGCCGAACGCCGGATCGATCTCGAAGCTGATGCGATCGAAATTGCCGTCGATGGAGGGCGTATAGGCGAGATCGCGTACGCCGCCCGAGCGCTTCATCGGGCCGGTGTGCATGCCCTGGATTCCGATCGCCTGGAAAGAGCGCCACAGCCGCTCATCGGCAAGAGTGGCCAGGACCGAGGTGCCGGGTGCCGCTGCGATGGTCGAGGCGGGATAGGCGGTGAACCACACCGACGCCCGGGACACGGCCGCCCGCGGCTGCGGTTTGCCGTAAGGGTGCTGCCACTGGAGGGCGTTGCCCGAGTAACGCTGCGCCAGCACTTGCGCCTGATGCAGCATCGAGCGCTCTTCGAGCCAGTGAATATAGGCCGTGGCATCGGCAGAGGCCGGCTGCCCGGCGGGGCTCTCCGCAGGCTGGGGCAGGCCAGCGCCGAGCGCCGGGGAAGCCGTAAATAGAAGTGCAGCGAGGCAGGCCCAGAGAGGCTTCATGGTAGTGCGGGGAGTGTGCTAGTCAGAGTCGGCAAATCTCAATACGACCTTGCTTCGTTGGTAGCTGCGCGGTTCCGTGTCCCGTGTGCGCGCACCGAGGGTCACACGATAGAGAGATGGCGCAACGGGCTCAAGGGCCGCACCCTGGATATCCTTGATGACCCAGCCCTGAATCTCAGCGCCACGCCACCTCGATCCGGTCCCGGATGGCTCGCCTTGGCAGCGCTACGACCGCCGTTGCCTGCGCGGCATCCCAGGTCCCCGGCCCGAGGGCCTTGCCGTCGACGGATATCGAGGCGGGTTTGTCGGCCGCGTGGATGTGTAGTTCGTATGAACGTGCCGGCAACTGGCCCTGAAATGAGCCCCGGGTGGGTTCGATGACGAGATGGTGGAGGCCATTGCTATCCGTGGCGTACCTCAAGGCCGTCACAGCGTACTCTTCCTTGTCGTAGGCAAGCGAAACCCCGTCATCTTCGTACAGATCGAAGCTGCCTTGGCCTGATCCGTAGACATTGAGGATGAGCGTGTCCAGGGGCTTGGCGTTGGAGTAGTCGCTTACGCCCTGCTCGGGGACGAGCGCTCCTTCGCGAACAAATACCGGTGTTTCATCCACGGCGTAGTGCGCGGTGAAAGTGCCGCCCCCCGCGTAGCGCCTGCCGTTGAAGAAATCGATCCACTGACCCGGTGGAAGATAGATGGTCTGATCGCCGCTCGGATCGTACACCGGAGCGACCAGCATCTCGTCTCCGAAGAAGTATTCGTGCGAATGGCGGTAAGCCTCTTCGAGCTGCGGGTACTTGAGGTACAGCGGCCGCAATATTGGGAGAGACTCACGGTGCGCCAGCCATGCGTACGTATACAGGTAAGGAATCAGTTGCGTGCGCAAGGTGAAGTACTTCTTCATCAACGCGACGCCCTGAGCGCCGTAGATCCAGGGCATGCGCAGGTTGCCCTCGCGGGGGTTGGCGTGAGCGCTGTGCATCCGCAGGAGCGGGCTGAAGCTGCCGAACTCGATCCAGCGCGCATACAGGTCGAAATCGATCTTCTTACCGTGAAATCCACCGATGTCATGACTGATGTAGGGAACCAGCACGTTGCCGCCACGGGCCGTGAACGCGACCTCGTAGGCGAGTACTGGCCACTGCGAATACGTGTCACCGGTAAAGAACGCCGGATAGCGCTCGCTGCCCCAGTCGCCGTAGCGGCCCAGGATGAATCCGCGCCGGCCAGTTTGCTGCTGCATGTAATCGAAGAAGACCTTGTTGGTCCATAGCTGCTTGTTGAGGCCGGGCATGTCAACCGCACCGCTGCCACCATCGACCCACCAGAAGTCCACGCCTTCCTGCATCAGCGGTCCATGCAGCTCGCGCATGAAAATCTCGGCCTGCTGTTGATTCGACAGATCGAAGTAGATCCGTATGGACGGCTCGACATCCCGGATCGCGACCGGGCCGAGCAGCAGTCCGCCACCCCTCTCGCCGGGTTCCACGCGCAGGACGATCTGGTTCTGCCGGCCAGCCATGACGTAGGGAGCAATGTCGGTGTAGGTCAGTCTTTGCGGCCAATGGACTTTGCTGTGTGTCGCCTCCTGGCCGTTGACGAATATCCGGTAGGTCTTCCCGACCTCGCCCAAATACACATACAGCTTTTCTGGGAGCTTGGCCGGCAGTCGAACCGATGCCCGGTACCAGCCAATGCCTTGATAGCCCTTGTAGCCCTGCTCTTGCCAGGGCAACCCGATGCGGATCGGCTTCCAGCGTGCCTCTTCGTGATCCGCCGCATACCAGTGATGACTCAGGCCCTGATCGTGAGGATCGGCGGAAAATCTCCACGCCTTTGAGATATCCAGGTCGAACGACGCCTGCGGGGGCGGCGGACGGCCGAGCGCTTTCAGCACCTGCGGTGCATGGCTGTCGCTGAACGACAGGATGCTCTCGTCAGTGTTGGCGTAGCCCGGATGATCGTTGAGGCTCAGCTTGATGCCCTGGCTGTGCACCCAGCTCGAGAACTCTTTGGGATGCGGGATGAGCGGGCTCCAGTCATAGCCGCCGTCCCACCCGTAGTTGTGCCACGCGAAATCGAGCACCAGGGTGTCGAACGGAATGAGGTTCTGGCGCAGCCGCGAGACCTCATCCTCGAGGTGCCGCTGGTTGTAGCGTTTGAAGTCCGGCTGCCGGGACTCCTCGGAGTCGGGAAAGTATTCGAAATTGAGGTCCGTCACCATGGGACCGAGGACGTATCGCGGAATCATCGGAATCGGTCCGCACAACTGCGCGTACTCCCGCAACACCTTCTGGTAGTCAGCGCTGTAGGTGAAGAGATACCAGTCCTGGGCAGTTGGCGGCTGCCGCGGCTCTATCCAGGTTCGGCGCGCATTCCACACCGGCGTCTGACTGTCATCAATGAAAGCGTAGCCGGAGCGGCTCAACAACCCGGGCTTCGCCTCGGCGAGCAGCACGTCAATCCCTGGAATGATGTCATTGACGGGGGTTTCCACATCCGAGCGCCCCGCGGGGAGATTGTCCTGGCTTACGTTGTCCAGCGAGTAGGGGAGTCCCCCGAGGTTGAGCGGGTCTTTGTCACCCGGATGCCACGCGTGCGCGGTGCCGGCGGAGTCGTTCCAGGTCACCTCGAGATTGGCAGCGGCAAATGCTCCCGATTGCAGGCGGTAGCGCACGGTCATGTCGCTGCTGGCCGCGATCAGCCAGCCATCCTTCTGCGTCGCCTGGACCGGAACCTTCGGCCAGTCCCTTTTCTGCACGACCGCCGTGGGCGCATCAACGAAGGCGCCGGAAGGTGAGTACTCCATACGCACCAGCGACGGTGTCAGAAACTCGAAGCGGGCATTTCCGACGACCAGGGTGGGGCCGCTTTCCGTTTTGGCGCAGCACACCAGGAGTGCCGGGGCGAGGCCGATGAACAGCCATTTCGCGGTGCAGCCGAGGATGCCGTGAAGGCGCATACGTGCTGTTGACTGGTTGCCCTCTCGGGTGGAAGGGTAGCACCGGGCCCACGCTGCGTGCGGCGCGAGTGCCAGTGACGAGGGCACTCCGCGCCACTTGACGCTGCTTACCAGCTAGTGTCTTTATTCCTGAGTGCTTCAGTAGAGTCGCACTCGAAATAAGATTATAAGTATCCCGGATGTATATGAAAACGTTCGAACCAAAGTGCCGTCAATCATCACAGGCGTGAGTACTCAACTGGACCTCATCGCGATCGGTCGGGTCAGCGTAGACCTCTATGGGCAGCAGCTCGGCAGCTCTCTGGAGGACGTCTCGACCTTCGCCAAAGCTGTCGGCGGGTGCCCCGCCAATGTCGCCATCGGAGCAGCACGTCTCGGGCTCAAGTCGGCGCTGATCAGCCGGGTGGGAGACGAGCCGATGGGACGCTTTGTGAGGGAGCAACTCACGCGGGAGGGAGTCGACGCGCGTAGCGTTGGGGTCGACACGCAGCGCCTCACGTCCCTGGTGCTGCTCAGCGTGCGCGACGACCACACTTTTCCACTCATCTTCTACCGGGACAACTGCGCAGACAGCGCGTTATGCGAGGACGACATCGACGAAGGCTTGGTCGCTTCTGCGCGGGCGATCCTGGTCACCGGCACCCATTTCTCAATTCCAGAGGCCGCGAGAGCGCAGCACAAGGCGATCGCTGTCGCCAGGGCGCACGGAGGCCGAGTAATCCTCGACATCGACTATCGACCCAATCTGTGGGGAATTGGCGGACACGGCGCCGGCGAAAGCCGCTACGCCCGTTCGGCAAGGGTCACCAATGCCCTGGCTGCGGTGCTGCCCGACTGCGACCTGATTGTTGGAACCGAGGAGGAGCTGCACGTCGCAGCGGGCCTCGAAGATACACTCGAGGCTGTTCGTCACGTCCGTGCGCTGTCAACCGCCGTCATAGTGTGCAAACGCGGCGCCCGCGGTTGCATCGTGTTTGCCGGCCGCATTCCCGATGTCCTTGAAGACGGAATCGTGGCAGCGGGGATGGACGTCGAGGTCTACAACGTGTTGGGAGCCGGGGATGCGTTTCTCGCCGGGTTTCTACGTGGCTATCTGCGCGACGAGCCTCACGAGGTGAGCGCACGTTTGGCGAACGCTTGCGGCGCGCTGGCGGTCTCGCGCCTTCTTTGCTCGTCCGAGTTTCCGACTCTCACGGAGCTGAATCACTACCTCACCAACGGCAGCGCGCACCACGCACTTCGCGAGGACTCACGGCTGAACCATCTGCACTGGGCGACGACCCGCAGGCGCGGGCCGCGCACCCTGCTGGCGCTCGCTATGGATCATCGGGAGCAGCTTGAGCCGATCGCGATGCGCCTGCAGGCACCGCGCGAGCGCCTCGCCAGGCTCAAACTGCTGGCGGCTGATGCCGCCGCGCGCGTAGCGGCCGGTCGAGAAGGTTTCGGAATACTGCTGGACGCGACCGACGATGCCGCCCTGCGCCACGCTGCGCGCAGGAACCTGTGGCTGGCCAGAGCCGTGGAACGGCCAGGCGCGAGGCCGCTCGAGTTTGAGCGGGCCGCCAGCCTCGGGGCGCATCTCATCGACTGGCCCGCCGGGCTTGCGGTCAAGTGCCTGTGTCTGTATCACCCGGATGATCCGCCAGAGCTGCGCCACGCTCAGGAGCGCAACCTGTTGCGGCTCTCCGCAGCCTGCCGCGCCCAGGGACGCGAGCTGCTGCTCGAAATCATCGCCGGCGAGCAGCGCGAAACGCGGCAGGACACCGTGGCACGGGTTCTGTCCCGCATCTATGAGCTCGATATTCGTCCGGACTGGTGGAAACTCGAGCCGCAAGCGAGCGCCCATGCCTGGGAGCGTTGCGCCGAAGTGATCGCGCGGAATGACGAGTTCTGCCGGGGAATCGTCGTCGGACTGGATGCGCCGATGGAGCAGCTGGCTCGTTCACTGACGCTGGCGGCGGCAAGTCCGATCGTGCGCGGCGTCGCCGTCGGGCGTACCATACTGGCGAGTGCTGCGCAGGCGTGGCTGTCCGGACAGATATCCGACGAGGCGGCAATCGAGGACATCGCCGAGCGTTTCAGGGCTCTGGTCGAAGTCTGGTCATCCGCCCGCGATCCCCGGCTCGATCGGCCGGAAAGGAGCGCGAATTGACGGCAGGTCGGCTCACCGTCGCGCAAGCTCTGGTCCGCGCCATGGCGGCGCAGTGGACCGAAGTCGATGGCGAGCGCCGCAGATTGTTCGCCGGCGTCTGGGCCATATTCGGACACGGCAACGTGGCCGCACTCGGCGAGGCGCTGTACGCCGCGCGAGACGTCCTTCCCACACTGCGAGCTCACAATGAGCAGGCGATGGGCCATGCGGCGGTCGCCTTTGCCAAGGCTACCTACCGCCGCCGGATGATGGCGTGTACGACGTCCATTGGGCCTGGCGCGACGAATCTGGCGACCGCTGCAGCCGTCGCGCACGTCAATCGACTGCCGGTGTTGCTGTTGCCCGGAGATGTGTTTGCGACCCGCGCACCCGATCCGGTTCTGCAGCAGATTGAGGACTTCAGCGACGGACTTGTCACGGCGAACGATTGCCTGCGCCCTCTGTCGCGGTACTTCGACCGCATCACGCGACCTGAGCAACTGGTGGCCGCCTTCAATCGGGCGATGCAAGTGTTGACGGATCCGGCAACCTGCGGTCCCGTAACGCTGGCGCTGTGTCAGGACGTGCAGGCTGAGGCGCTCACTTGGCCGTGCAGCCTCTTCGAGGAGCGATTGTGGTGCCCGCGCCGCGCCCCGCCCGCACGCTACGAACTCGAACAGGCTGTGAAAGTGCTGTCCCTGGCGCGTCGGCCGCTGATCGTTTGCGGGGGCGGCGTGTTGTATTCCGAAGCGGGCGCCGCGTTGCGGGAGTTCTGCGAGCGGCACGGTGTTCCCAGCGGCGAGACTCAGGCCGGCAAGTCCGCGTTGCCGGCAAGCCATCCTCTGAATCTCGGCGGCATCGGAGTAACCGGGACCGCCGCCGCCAATTCGCTCGCCGCGGACGCAGATGTGGTTCTGGCAGTGGGCACCCGACTTCAGGACTTTACGACGGGCTCGGCGACACTGTTCCGCGGAAAGGGCCGCCAGATGTTGGCGCTCAATGTCCAACCCCTGGACGCCTATAAGCACCGTGCAATGCCGCTGATCGCGGACGCCCGGGAGGGGTTGCGCGAATTGAGTGAGGCGCTCGGTCACTGGCGAGCCCCGGATGCCTGGACGCAGCGGGCGCACGCAGAGCGAAGCAAGTGGCGGACGATGGCGGAGTCATTCACAACCGCGGGCGATGGGCCGCTGCCATCAGACGCCCAAGTCATCGGTGCGGTCCAGAGAGGTGCGCAAACATCCGACATCCTGGTCGGCGCTGCGGGCGGCTTGCCCGGCGAGTTGCATAAGCACTGGCAGGCTGAGCATCCGGGGGGCTATCACCTCGAGTATGGCTTTTCCTGCATGGGCTACGAGATAGCCGGAGCATTGGGCGTGAAGCTCGCCCATCCGCAGCGCGAAGTCATCGTCATGGTCGGCGACGGGTCCTACCTCATGCTCAACAGCGAAATCGCCACCTCCGTGCAAATGGGCCTGAAGCTCATCATCGTGCTGCTCGATAACGGCGGGTTCGGCTGCATCGAGCGGTTACAGAGGTCCACCGGGAACGCGAGCTTCAATAACCTGCGGACATCCTCGAAGAGCGTCCAGGACGGGCTCGACCTCGTGGCCCACGCGCGCAGCCTTGGGGCCCTGGCCAGCAAAGTGCAGGGCGTCGCGGAGCTCGCAAGCTCCCTGTCCGCCGCGCGCAAGGCCGACCGTACGTCTGTCCTCGTCATCGAGACCGACGCCGCCTCCAGTACCGAAGCGGGAGGGCATTGGTGGGACGTACCGGTGCCTGAGGTCTCGGATCGTACAGAAGTCAGATCGGCTCGCGAGGGCTACGCTGCTGCTCGTCAACTGCGGGCGGATGATGACTGATCCATGAGCATTCGTCTGGGCGCGAATCCCATCATCTGGTCCAACGACGATATGCGGGAGCTGGGCGCAGAGACGTCGCTGGAGACCTGCCTGGCCGAGGCCCGCCAGATCGGCTTCGAGGGCATGGAGCTTGGGCATAAATTCCCGCGGGACGCGCGCGAGCTTGCGGCGATACTCGACCGATTCGGACTGGCATGCGTATCGGGGTGGTATTCGGCGGAGCTTCTCGCCAGAGATGCACGTGCGGAAATCAGCTACCTGCGTCCACATCTTGACCTCCTCAAGGCTGTCGGAAGTTCGGTGCTGGTTTTCGCGGACGTCAGCGGGGCCATACACGGCAACTTCCAGCGTCCGTTATCCGAGCGTCCGCTCCTGAAGGGCAGTGAATGGCGTGAATTCGGCCGACGTATCACGGAAGTGGCCGCGGTGACGGCGGCGGAGGGTGTGCGCCTCACGTATCACCATCACATGGGGACGGTGGTTCAGAGCCAGCAGGACATAGACACACTGATGGATGCCACCGGAGCCGAGGTGGGCCTGCTGCTGGATACCGGGCACGCGACGTTTGCGGGGGCCGATGCCGCTGCCTTGGCGCGGTGCTATGCCTCAAAGATAGGGCACGTGCACGCCAAGGATGTCCGTGCCGTCGTGTGCGAGCGAGCGAGGACCGAGAATTGGAGCTTCCTGCGCGCGGTGCTCGAGGGCGTGTTCACTGTCCCCGGTGATGGCAGTGTCGCCTTTGAGCGGGTGTTCCGTGAGCTGCGCAACTACTCCGGTTGGGTCATTCTCGAAGCTGAGCAGGATCCCAGGATTGCCGATCCGATGACTTATGCCTCGATCGGATACAACAACCTGCGGCGTCTCTTGTCCGAGAGCGCGCCATGACCGTATCGCTCCTCATCAAGCCGGACTTATCGGCCGCCGGCGGTCAGGTGCACCGGATCACTCCGCAGAGCGCGGGCTGGCGTTATGTCGGGTTCGAGGTTTTCGATCTGCTCGCGCGGCAGAAGCTCGAGCGCGAGAGTCCGGACCGGGAGCAGTGTCTCGTTCTGCTCTCCGGCCGCGCCTCAGTCAGCGTCAATGGGCAGGACTTCGGCGTGATCGGCACACGGCGTAATCCGTTCGATGGCAAGCCGTTTGCGGTCTACGCACCGGCGCGATCGCAGTTGACGGTTGCGGCGGAAACGACTTGCGAGCTCGTGGTGGGCTCTGCACCGGCTGAAGGCCGCCTCCCGCCGCGGCTGATCCAGCCGGACGATATCGGTGAGGAGGTCAGAGGCGCGGGCACCAATACCCGTTACGTTCGCAACGTGCTGCCTGCAAGCGCGGCGGCCGAACGGCTCCTGGTCGTGGAGGTGCTTACGCCCGGCGGCCACTGGTCCAGTTATCCACCGCACAAGCACGACTGCGAACTGAGCGGGGAGACGCAACTCGAGGAGACCTACTATCACCGTCTCTCGCGCCCGGGCGGCTTCGCCTTCCAGCGTGTCTACACAGCCGATCGGACACTGGACGAAACCATGACCGTGGAGGATCGCGACGTGGTCCTGGTGCCGCGTGGATACCACCCGGTCAGCGCAGCACATGGATTCGATCTGTACTACCTGAACGTCATGGCAGGGCCCGTGAGACGATGGCAATTCACCAACGCGCCCGGCTATGAATTTCTCACCAGACCGCCCTGATTGCTGCGGCTGAACGGAGGCCCTGATGGTTGGCATTGCAGTGCTCGGCTGTGGCCGCATTGGTCGAATTCATGCACGAAACCTGGCACGGCACCCGCGCGCCCGACTTCTAATGGTGTTCGACGTCCTCGCCGAGGCCGCGCAGCAGACGGCGACGGAGTTGGGCGTGAAGATCGCCCGCAGCGTGGATGAAGTCCTGTCCGCCGGCGACGTCGGTGGCGTGCTGGTGGCAACGCCCACCGATACCCACGTGCCATTGATCATGGCCGCGGTCAGGGCCGGCAAGGCAGTGCTCTGTGAGAAGCCTGTCGATCTGGATATGGAGCGTGCGCGGGCCTGCTGGAGCGAGATTGCCGGCAACAAGCCGAGGGTGATGATTGGCTTCAACCGGCGATTCGATCCGTCCTTCAGAGCACTGCGTGAGCGGCTGCAGGGCGGGGAAATCGGCAGGCTGGAACTGGCGGTGATCACCAGTCGGGATCCCGCGCCGCCTCCAGCCACGTATATCAAATCCTCGGGTGGCCTGATGCTGGACATGACGATTCACGATTTCGACATGGCGCGCTGCCTGGCGGGTGATATCGCGCAGCTGCACGCCTTCGGCGCGAACCTCGTCGATCCACAGATCGGCAGGCTGGGTGACATCGATACCTGCACGATTTCGCTGCGTGCAAGATCGGGCGCGCTGCTACAGATCAACAATAGCCGCCGTTGTGCCTATGGTTACGATCAGCGCATCGAGGCCTTCGGATCGAGTGGCATGCTCCAGGCGGGCAACCAGTACGCTACATCCGTCGAATCCTGGAGCGCCGAGCGCACGGCCGCGCGGGACCCGCTGCTCAATTTCTTCATCGAGCGCTATCGACAGGCCTATGAAGCGGAAGTGAATGCGTTCGTCGCCTCGTTGGAGGAGGGGCGCCCAATGAGCCCGGACTTCACCGACGGACTGGAAGCGCTGCAGCTGGCCGTGGCGGCCGCGGAGAGTTTGCGAAGCGGCCGGGTTGTCGACGTCGGCGTATCGCGCTAAGCGCGCTGGCCGCGGGCTTTCTGTCGATACTGGTCTGCAATTACGGCCGCGATGATGATTGCCCCTTTGACGATCTCCTGGTAGTACGCGTCAATTCTCAGAAAAGTGAAACCCGAAGTCACGACGCCCAGGATCATCGTGCCGATGACCGTGCCGGTGATGCGCCCGATGCCCCCCGAGAGAGATGCGCCGCCGATCACCGCTGCGGCAATGGCATCGAGCTCGTACATCATCCCCATGCCGGCCTGACCTGACACGGCACGCGCCGAGGTGACGATTCCGGCCAATCCCGACAGCGTTCCCGCGATCGTGTACACCACGATCAGATGCCTGGCCACGTTGATTCCCGAAACCCGGGCCGCCTGCGGATTTGCGCCGATTGCATAGGTGAACTTGCCGTAGCGCGTGTAACGCAGCACGAAGTGAAATACCAGTGCAGTTCCGAGAAAGATCATTACCGGAACCGCTGCGCTGCCAATGTCGGCATAGGCATCTGTAAGCATGCTGACCGGCTGTCCACGCGTATACCACTTGGCGATTCCGCGGGCGGTTACCATGACACCCAGTGTCGCAATGGACGGAGGAATGGACGTCCAGGCGACCAGTGTGCCGTTGAGGAGACCGGCGGCTGCTCCGACCGCCAGCCCCGCCACCACCGGCACGAGGACCGGCAAATCGGTGAGCGACGGGTATACGGCCCTTACCGCGTCTGAGGACTGAGCCAGGCTCGCCGCTACCATCGCCGTTACAGCCACCACCGAGCCGGAGGACAGGTCGATGCCACCGGTGATGATTACCTGGGTCACGCCGACGGCAATGATGCCGATCACCGAGACCTGCAGGATCATCACGACGAGGCGCTGCTGATTCAGGAGAAAACTTTGCCTGACAAGGATCCAGCCGAGTAGCTCAAAGGCCAGCGCAAGTCCGAGGAGCACCATCAGGATGCTCGCTTCAGGGGGAAATCTTCGCGAGCGCCTTGCGGGGCCGGCATGGGCGGTTCGCTGTGCCAGTGCCTGCGGCATGCTTTCCCTTCCGCGGTCTAGCCTAACGCGCGGCGAGGTCCATGATCTTCACTTGATCCGCCTGCTCGCGGTCAAGGATTCCGGTCACGCGCCCCTCATGCATCACCATGATTCGGTGGCTCATGCCGAGAATCTCCGGCATCTCCGAGGAGATCATCAGGACGGCGGCGCCTTGGGCGACCAGACGCGCAATGAGCTGGTGGATCTCGGCCTTGGCGCCGACGTCGACCCCGCGCGTCGGCTCATCGAGAATGAGAATCTTCGGACCGGTGAGCAGCCAGCGGCCGAGCAGCACCTTCTGCTGGTTGCCTCCTGAGAGATTCTCGATGCGCTCGTGCAGATCGGGCGTTTTGACGCGCAGCAAGCGGCTCATCGCTGCGCAGGCCTGCGTAACGGCGCGCTGGCGGACGAACCCGAAGCGGACGAAGTCGCGGTTGAGCACCGAGATCTCCAGGTTCTCGAGCACACTGAGCGCGAGGAAGCAGCCGGTCTCCTTGCGATCTTCGGTGACCAAAGCCATGCCGCGCGCCATCGCCACCTGCGGCGAATCGACCCTCACCTCGCAGCCCTCGATCAAAATCCGCCCGGAGCTCGCCGGCGCGAGGCCGAACAGGGCCTCGGCGAGCTTGCTGCGGCCGGATCCGACCAGACCGGCAATTCCGAGAATCTCCCCCGCGTGCAGGTCGAAAGTGATGTCGTGGAACTGTTGCTCCAGGGTCAGCTTGCGCGCGGACAATACGACCGCGCCCGGGCAAGCCGGCTCCCTGGGGAAAATCCGCGCCAGCTCGCGGCCCACCATCATGCGAATGATCTCGTCTCGGGTCAGGTTGAGAGGACTCTCCGTTCCAATGTATTTGCCGTCGCGGAACACGGAAACCTCGTCCGCGATCTCGAACAGCTCGTCCATTTTGTGGGTGATGTAGAGGATCCCTTTCCCCTGCGCCTGCAGCTCGCGAATGATCGTGAACAGGTGCTCAGCGTCCCTCTCGGTCAGCGCGGAGGTCGGCTCATCCATGATGAGCAGCTCCGACTCATACGAGAGGGCTTTCGCGATCTCGACCATTTGACGGCCCGCGATCGACAATGTGCGCAGCTCGGCCTGCGGATCGATGTCGATCCGCAATCGCTCGAGCAGGGTGTGCGTCCTGCGGCGCAGCTCGCGATGGCTGATCACTCCGCACGCGTTCACAGGCTCGCGTCCGATCCAGATATTCTCCGCCACGCTCATGGAGGGCATCAGGTTCAGCTCCTGATGAATCATGGCGATACCGTTCTGCAGCGCTTCCCGCGGAGAGCTCAGGTGCAGCGTGCGGCCCCGCAAGCACAGCTCGCCGGCATCCGGGGTGTAGATTCCCGCGATGATCTTCATAAGGGTCGACTTGCCGGCGCCGTTTTCGCCGATGAGAGCGTGAACCGTGCCGCGCTTGAGCCGCAGGGAGACATCGTCCAGGGCCACGACTCCGGGGAACGCCTTGCTGACGTTCCTGACTTCCAGCAGGCAGCCATTCGGCGCGTCGGTGGCCAGGCTGCCCATGACTGCTCAGTGCCTGCCCAGGTAATTCGTCAGATTTCCAGGCGTCACCAGCTCGAACGGAACCCAGACGAAGCTTGGAACGTTCTCACCCTTGGCGAGCTTCAGCGCAGCGTCGACGGCCCCCGTGCCCTGGGCGGGGGCGTTCTGAAACACGGTCGCCTTGAGATCTCCCGCTTTCATTGCGGCAAGCCCATCGGCCGTGGCGTCGATTCCCGCGACGATCGTTCTCAAGAGCAGTTTTGCCTGCTTCAGGGATTGAATGGCCCCGATGGCCATTTCATCGTCGTTGGCTACTACCGCCTGCGGACGCAAGCCGGCGCTCAGCCAGTTCGTCATGAGGTCGGCGGCCTCGGTGCGCTTCCAGTTGGCAGTCTGCTTCTCCAGAACCCGTATGCCACGGCACTGCGGTCTGGCAATCACGTCATAGATGTCCTGCGTGCGCTGGCGAGCAGCCTGGTTCGTCAGCTCGCCGATCAGGATGACGATCTCGCCTTTGCCTTGCAGCAGCCTGCACACCTCGGCCATCTGCAAAGTGCCCGATTGAGCCTCGTCGGACCCCACGAAGGAGACTCTGGGCGGGAGCCGCTTGTCGCCAGGCATGCGGTTCACGTACACGAGCGGTATACCGGCGCGCACCACCAGCCCGGTCATTTTAGGCGTCGCGTCAGTGTCGACGGGATTGACGATGATGGCGTCGACCTTCTGCGCGATGAAGTTCTGGATCTGGTTCAGCTGCCTGCCGATGTCGTTCTGCGCGTCTTCGAACTGAATCCGGACGTTCAGCTGCTGCGCCCGCTCCTTCATGCTGGCACGGACCGCAGTCAGGAAGTTGTCATCGAACAAAGCCATGGAGACGCCCAGCGTGGCCGCGTGCGGGGCTGCAGACAGCGCCACCAGTGCAACGGCGAGCGACGCCGGAGAAATGCGCTTCATCCCACATCCTTTTGCTTCGGGCGGCTCGCACGAAGTCTAAGCGTCAGGCAGGCGGGATGCGATAGCTGCAGAAGATGACGTCCGTCCCGTCCTTTGTTAGTGTGTGCAGGCACCTCCGGCGCGGGCACGAGAGGGTCACCTAAGCAACTTTGATTCCGGGTTTGCGGAGAAGGGCTTCGCCGCCATCATGGAACCGTCGGGACTGAGTGGCGCTCCGGCCCGGACCGCCGCATGAGATTTTTGCCGCTCATCTGGTCCGGCATCTGGCGCAAGCCGGGACGGACCATTCTCATGTTCCTGCAGATCAGCGTCGCCTTCGCGCTGTTCGGCGTGCTGCAGGGGCTCAAGACGGGCGTCGAACACCTGGTGGCGGCCGCCCGTGCCGACCTGCTGATCGTGCACACCCGTGCGAACCTTTTCTCTCCCCTGCCACTCGGGCTGCTGGAGCGGATCAAGTCAGTACCGGGCGTGAAGATGGTCGTGCCGGTGGAGCTCTCCGGCGCCACCTATCAGAAGCCCGATCAGCAGCTGGGCATAGTCGCGGTGAGTACGGAGGGGGACTGGCTGTCGGCCTTCACCTTTACGGTGACGCCCGAACATGCCGCCGCGTTGCGCAACACCCGCACGGGAGCCCTGATCCTCGAGGCGACGGCGAAGAAGTACGGGTGGAAGATCGGCGATCACATCCCGCTGATGACGCGTACCGTGCTACTGGGCGCCTCGGCCGCCTGGGAGTTCGAGGTGGCGGGCACGTTCTCGGACAGCGATATCGGCGGCGGCGGAGACAAGATCCTGATCAACTTTTCCTACTACAACGAGGCGCGCCAGGCCGGCAAGAACACCGTCAACCATTTCAACGTCGCGGTCACGGATCCGAAGCTCGCCGTGAGCGTGGCGGATGAGATCGACCGGCGCTTCGCCAATTCCTCCAACGAGACGAAGTCGGAGTCGCTGCGGGAGCTGGCGCAGCTGGAGCTGCAATCGATCGGTGACCTGAACTTCCTCATCCGGGCGATCGTCGGCGCCGTGCTGGTGGCGCTCTTGTTCGCCACCTCCACCATGATGATGCAGTCGATCCGCGAGCGCACCGCGGAGCTCGCGGTGCTCAAGACGCTCGGCTTCACCGATCGCGCGGTGTTCCTGCTGATTCTCGCCGAGGCCGTCGTGGTGTGCGTCGTCGCCGCCGCCTGCGGGCTGGCGCTGGCGCTGTTTGCCTTCCCGTTCGCCGCGCGCTTCATCAGCGGACTTTCGATGCCGCTCGTCGTGGTCGAGATCGGGCTGGCGAGCGCGCTGCTGGTGGCGCTGGTCAGCGCCGGCGTTCCGGCCATACTGGCCGCGCGGCTCAGGATCACCGAAGCCCTGGCCAGCCGCTAGAGCTGCTGCATGCGCCTTATCCGCCAGTTCTTCGCTCTGCTGATCATGAGCCTGGCGGGAATTCCGCAGCGTCTGGGCTCGGTGCTGACGATCATCATTGGCGTGGCGTGCGCCGTCGGCGTGCTGGTTTCCATGCTGTCCATGGGCGCCGGGGCGCGACAGCAGGAGCAGGCCAATGTGCGCGCCGACGGCGTGGTGCTCACCAGCGTCGGCGCGCGCGTGTTTCAAAGCAGCGTCGCGCGCGAGGAAGCCGCGGTCATCCGTGAGATGCCCGGCATTCGCAGGGGGACCGACGGCGAGCCGATCGTTACCTTTGAATCGTACTTTCCGATGGAGGGGCGCAGACGGGTGACCGGCAAGCGGGTCTTCATGCCGCTGGTGGGCATCAGCGAGAGCGTGCTCCAGTACCGGCCGCAGATGCACTTCACGTCCGGACGCATGTTCCAGCGGGGGCTGCGCGAGCTCATCGTCAGCAATGCCTGCGCCCGGCAGTTCACGGGATTCGAGATCGGGGATCGCCGCTCGCTTCCCGGCGGCGATTGGACCGTCGTCGGTCACTTCGACCAGGGGGTCGGACAGCCGTGCTCGGTGTATGCCGACGTCGACATCCTCATGTCGACATTCGCGCGCAACAGTTACTCCACCGTTTCGGTCGTACTGCGCTCGGCGTCGGACTACGATGCGTTTCGCAAGGCCGTGCAGACCAACCCGACGCTGCACCTCGAGGCCCGCCACGAGAGGGAGGTGGTTGAGGACTCGTTCAAGCAGCTGAATGCGCTGTTCGACTTCGTCAGCTACTTCGTCGGCACGATCATGGCTATCGGGGCGACGCTGGGGGCGGTGAACTCGCTGTACTCGATCGTCGACGCGCGCCGCCGTGAGCTCGCGACCTTGCGCGCCATCGGCTTCGGCTCCGGCGCCATCACGGCTTCCATACTCTGCGAGTCGGCGCTGCTGGCGCTGCCGGGCGCGCTCCTCGGGGCCGGCCTGGCGTGTGCGCTCTTCAATGGATTGTCGGTGAGTCCCTTCGGCTACAGTTTTCAGCTCGAGGTCACCCGCTCCCTCGCGCTGACCGGCGTGGTGTGGGCGCTGGCGATGGGTCTGTTCGGCGGACTGCTCCCGGCGCTGCGCGCGGCGCGAGTGCCGGTGACGACGGCACTGCGCGCCACTTGATGAACAATTCCGTAGGCTTTCGCGATGGATTCGCAACTGCGCGGCAAAGAACAATTTCCACGGGAGACTCGAACATGAAATGGATAGTCTTTTATTGTGCGACTCTCGTCGCGGGATGCGCGAATTCCCCGCCCCAGGACAATCGATCGGCTCCGGGTGCGGGTCAGCCCGCCGTGGACGAAAGCCGCGAAGCTCGTGCGCTCGAGCAGGCGGAAGCTAACTGCGCGCGTCAGGGTAAGCACGCTGAGGCCAAGCGTGTCGAGGGCGCCACTGTGTACAATTGCGTCGAACGCTAGCGACGACTATCTCTCACGCGATACTCGCGGTGCCCAAAAGTCATTCGACCTGCAAGGCTTTCAATTCCCCAAGCATCGTCGGAAGAAGCTCACTGACGGTAGGGTGAATGTGCACGGCCCGCCTGACCAGCGTGTACGGCGCGTGCGCATACATGACATCAAGGAGGGAGTGCACAACCTCGTCTGCGTTCAGCCCGAGTAACGCAGCTCCCAGAATCTCGCCGCTGTCCGCAGCAACGACAACTTTCATGAAGCCCTGACTTTCGCCTCGTTCAACGGCGCGGCCGACGCGGCTCATGGGCCGTAGGCCCAGCAGCGCCCTGCGACCTGTCTTCTTCACTTCCATTTCCGTCATACCGACCCGGCCCAGTGGTGGGTCGGTGTACAGCGCGTAGCACGGAATACGGTCGGACAGCTTGCGCGGATCGTTGTCCAGGAGATTTGCGACGACGATCTCGAAGTCGTTGTACGAGGTATGCGTGAACGCCCCGCGGCCATTGCAGTCGCCGAGTGCCCAGATGCCGGGCACGTTCGTGCGGCACTGTTCGTCAACCTTGATGTATCCGCGCGTATCCGTTTCCACGACGGCCCGATCAAGTCCGAGATCGTCGGTATTGGGAATCCGGCCAACCGCCAGCAGCAGGTGCGAACCTTCGACTTGTGGTTCGCCCTCCCGGCAGTCAACTCCGACGATGACCCCCATCCCGTCCTTCGCACGCTTGGTGCTGATGCAGTTGGCGTTCAGACGAACTTGGATGCCCTCACTCTGCAGAATTTCGCGAATCGCATCTGATACATCTTCGTCCTCCCGAGAAATCAATCGCGAGTCCTTTTCTACCACCGTGACCTCGGAGCCGAAACGGCGGAACATTTGCGCGAATTCCAATCCGACGTAGCTGCCTCCGACAATGATGAGGTGCCTCGGTAGAAAATCGACTTCCATCATCGTCGAGTTGGTCAGAAAGGGGGTCTGCGCGATCCCGGAGAGCGGAGGTACGTATGCCCGTCCTCCGACGTTGATGAAGATTTTATCCGCCCGCAACGTGTCCGCGTTGACTCGCACCGTCGTGGCATCCTCGAATCGTGCCGCGCCGAGGAAAACAGTCGCGTTCTTCATCTGACGCAGCCAGTCTTCCAGGTCGCGGCTCGAGCCCTGGGAGATCGCATCCTTACGGGCTTTCACGGCTTTCATGTCGACCGTTACCGCTCCTCCGAGGTTGACCCCGTAGGTGCTCGCTCGGCGCGCTGTTTGGGCGACATACGCGCTCGCGATCATGGTCTTGGTCGGGATGCACCCGGTATTGACGCAGGTGCCACCAAAACGATGCCGTTCGATGATGGCAACGCGCATTCCGGCCCCGCACAGCCGCGCTGCGAGAGATGGACCGGCTTGTCCGGTACCGATCACGATCGCATCGAAATGGGAAAGCATGCAGCGACCCTCCGCGTCTTGCCCGGCGCGCGCGACCGTGGACAATCATATCGCCGGCCTAGAGGCCGAGCCGATGCCGCCCCGGGGATCAAAGTTGCGGGGCGCGGTCTTGTGTCGGCGTCCGTTGTTGCAGAGCACCATCACCACGGCGACGCGCCGGCAACCGCTGCCCGCGGACGCGGCGGCCCTCGAACAGAAACAGCTTCGCCAGGTTTATGTCGTAGTGACGCGACCGGAAGCGCCCAAGCGAATACTGTGCTTCAATGTTCACAAGCGGTGGGTGTACCTCATGGATCGGCGCGAGTTCCTCGAAGCGATCGCCGGCATTTCGGCCCTGGTACCTGGGCTCTCGCTGCTCCCGGGGTCGTCCCAGCAGGCGTTTGCCCAGGGGGTGCATGCGCGCGCTAAGGCGGCGGCAAACTTACGAACACTGAGTCCGCAGCAGGATGCCACCGTGACCTGCATTGCGGAGCTCCTGTTGCCGCAGACGGATACGGTCGGGGCGACCGCCGTGGGGGTGAACCGATTCATCGACCTGCTGCTCACCGAGTCGATGCTCGAGGCGTATCGGGATCGCTTCCTTGAGGGTCTGGCGGCGATCAACGCGCGCAGCCAGCTCCTGTACGGCGCGCCATTCATATCCGTGCGAAAGGAGGAGCAGGAATCCCTGATGCGGGCACTTGATGTTCACCTGCCCGAGCCGCATCCGACACCCGCCGAGGCCGCGGCGCTTGCCAAAAAGCCCATCACTGCCGAGGGCGGTTTCGCGTTGCTGAAGCAGCTGGTGGTGCTCGCGTACTTTACTTCTGAGCCCGTGGCCAAAGAGCTGATCAAGGCTCCGATCATTCCCGGAAGGTACGACGGTTGTGTCCCCGCCTGAGCCCAGCTCTTTGGAATTCGACGCGATCGTCGTCGGCTCCGGAATTTCCGGCGGCTGGGCCGCCAAGGAGCTGACGGAAAAAGGCCTGCGAACCCTGGTGCTTGAGGCTGGGCCGCCGATCGTGCCGGCCAGAGACTATGTGGAGCACGTGCAGGCGTACTCCCTCCCGTATCGGGGTTACGGGAATCTGCGCAAGCTCCGCGAACAGCAGCCGATTCAGTCGCTGACCGGACCGTGCAACGAGTGGGGGTCGAAATTCTTCGTGAACGATCGGGAGAACCCGTACCACAACGATCCCGACAAGCCCTT
>Ga0137415_10001276_pt1 | contig 24883 bp, 21 predicted proteins | sample CZODoug3_1_1_16f_FD_183082 | JGI IMG/M metagenome (GOLD analysis project Ga0137415, IMG submission 183082) | Vadose zone soil fungal communities from Angelo Coast Range Reserve, California, USA - CZODoug3_1_1_16fungal (Hybrid Assembly) | ecosystem: Environmental > Terrestrial > Soil > Vadose...
TTGACGGCGTCGCCGAGCGCGGTGAACACCATGTGGTCGCGGTAGCCGATGTCGCCGACGATCACCTCGCCGCCGTGAATGCCGATGCCAAAGCGGATCGGCTCGTGCAAATCGTGGCTCAGGAATTGATTCAATTCGTCGATATTGGCGCCGATCATCGCCGCCGCCCGCAGCGCCTGCCGGCAGGCCTGTTGCCGGCCGGCGCTCAGCCCGAACAGCGCCAGCATGCCGTCGCCGACGAACTGGTTCGGCCTGCCGCCGCATTCAAGCACAGCCTGCGACACCGCGCCGAGGAAGCGGTTGACGATGAAGACCGTGTCGAACGGCAGGCGCTTTTCGGCCAGCTGCGTCGAGCCGCGCATGTCCACGAACATGCTGACGAGATAGCGCTCCTGGCCGATGCGCGCCGGGTTCGACGCATGCGAGTTGGCCGACGTCGCCTGCGGCAGGAACAGCTGAAAGAACGACAGATCATTCGTCGGCCGCAATTGGCAAGCAAGCCGGATCGAGGGGTCGGCCGTGCCGACGCGGCCGAGCACGAATGCCTCGCGCTGCGACGGCGCGGGGAGGCTGCTGCAGTCTCCGATGATGCGGATGCGGCAGGTCGAGCAGCGCGCGCGGCCGCCGCACACGCTGGCATGCGGGACATTGTTGCGCAGGCTTGCCTCGAGCACGCTCAACCCCTTCGGCACCCGAACCGTCCTTCCGTTGCCATAGGACAGGTTGATCGCGCCGCCGCGCCGTTCGATGAGGGCGCGCGCGCCTCTCGCCAGCAGGACAAAACCGAGCAAGCCGAAATAGCCGATCATCATGGCGCCGGTGATCCGGTCCAGGACCTCCTGCTGCGCGACCGTCCCGACCTGGCGCTTCGAAAGATTGTTCGCCCGCCAGTCGAAGTCGTCGCTGTCCGCGATGACGCTGCGACCGCCCTGATAGACACCCAAGAGCGCCAGCGTCGGAATCAGCACCGCGGCGGCGAGCAGAAACGGTGCTGCGCGCTTGAAGAACGCCTTCATCCGCAGCCAGAAATAAAGCCCGATGCAGCCGTGCACCCAGGCGATGACGAGAACCGCGAGCATCTGCCACAGCCTGTTCTGCGCTGCGATCCAGAACAGATAGAGCTCCTGCGGATAGAGCTTCTGATGTCCGAACAGGGTCTGGCCGAGGCGGATCCCGACGATGTGGGCGATGATGAGCATGGGGATGCTAAGGCCGAGCACGAGCTGCAGCGGCTCGATGGCTTTCCAGTGAAATTGCCGGCGCTGGTACAGCGCCCATACCCCGAGCCCGGTGTGGATGAAGCAGGCGCCGTAGAACAGGATCGTCACGGGGGGGAACTGCCAGAACGCGATGTGAACATGAACGCCGCTGGCGAGCGCCTCCATCGAGATATTGCCGAGCGCGTGATTGAGGAAATGGCTGACCAGATAGGCGAACAGCACCATGCCGGTGACGATGCGGACCTGCCGGAGACTGATGCCGCGGATGAAATTCATCGGCTGTTCGAAAGATGAGGCCATGCGATCCACAAGGTAGCTATCGGCGATGATAATGCTTTATTCCGTCGATGAATACCTTACACGTCGTCCCGGCCTTGGCCGGGACGACCCTGGGAGGGAGCTGGGGCGACACATTGACACGCCGCTATCAGTCGAGGAAAAGCGCGCCGTGACGATCATCTCGCCCGATAACCGCAGCACCAAACCGGATCGCCTTGCCGCGCCGCGATGGCCCGCCATTGTCGCGTTGATCGCCGTGCTGACGGCGATGCGCCTGGTCTATGCCAGCGTGCTCGATCTGCGCACCGACGAGGCCTATTACTGGACCTGGTCGAAAGAGAGCGCGCTTTCGTTCCTGGATCATCCGCCGATGATCGCGTGGTTCATCCGCTTCGGCACGGCGATCTTTGGCGATACCCATCTCGGCGTCCGATTCGCCGGCATATTGGCGATGCTGGTCACCCAGCTGCTGCTCGCCGACATCGTCCGGCGGGTGACGCATAATCACCGTGCGATCGTACTCGCGCTGCTGATGCCGGAAGCCGCGCTTTATTACGGGCTGTTGATGGCCAAGGTCGCGCCCGACACCGCGCTGATCCCGTTTGCGGTCGCAATGCTGTGGTCGCTGGTACGGCTTGCCGAGAGCGGCGACGGGCGCTGGTGGCTGGCGGCGGGGCTGTTCGCGGGCCTTGCGTTATTATCGAAATTCACCGCGATCATGCTGCTGCCGGCGGTGCTGGCGTTCGCGCTGGTGCCGGATTGGCGGCGGCGTTGGCTCTCCAGTCCCTATCCGTGGCTCGCGGCATTGATCGCGATCGTCGTGTTCTCACCGGTCCTGATCTGGAACGAGCAGCACGACTGGGCATCATTTCGTTTCCAGGCGGTGCGGGCCACCGCGGTCCGTGAATTGTCGTTGCGCACGGTCGGAGAATTCATCGGGCTGCAGCTCGGCCTTGTCGGGTTCGTGCTGCTGCCGGTGGTGCTGTCGGGCGTGACGCTGACGGCGTGGCGCGGCTATCTCAGGCGCGAGCCGGTCGCGATCCTGCTGTCGACGGCGGTGATCGTGCCGTTCGGCTATTTCTGCTGGAAATCGCTGAGCTTGCGGATCGGCGATACCTGGCCGATGTTCCTCTGGCCGGCCGGCTTTGCCGCCGCCGCCATCAACATCACCATGCTGCCGCGCGAAAACTGGCCGGCCTGGATGGTCAAATCGACCGTCTCCTGGGCGCGGATCGCGGTCATCTCCGGCATCGCCTTTGTGGTCGGCGTGTTCTTCTATTACGTCGCGGCGCCCTGGAATCTGATCGGCCGGACCGATCCGGTCGGCGGCGAGGCGGGCTTTGAGCAGGTCGCGGCGCGCGCGCAGGATCAGTTGCAAAAAACTGGAGCTAGCTGGATCGCCACCACGGATTATCGCACCTACGCGATGCTGCGCTGGCATTTCAACGGCCGCGTGCCCGTGGTCCAGATCAATGAGCGCGGCCGCTTTCAGGGTTTTCGCGACCCCGGCATGAATCTCGTCAAGGGCCACACCGGCCTCTATGTCGCGCGCGAGCCGGATAATATGCTGCCGTTGTGGCGTGAGACGACGGCGGCGCGGCAACCGCTTGAACGTGTGGAAAGAAGCTGGCGCGGCGTGGTGATGGATAGCTACGCGCTGGAAAAACTGACCGGCTGGACGCCGGAGCTTGCGCCGCCGCCGGGGACGCCGCTGTTCCGCTGGCACGTGCTGGCGGGCTTGATCGGATCTGACGCGACGCCCGGCTGACGCTCACTCCTCGCCGTCGCGCTTGCGCAGCAAATCCTTGGCGAGATCGGCGAGCGCCGGGCGCGGCAATGCGGTGAACGGCAGCGGGCGAGTGACGTCGATCGCGGCCAAACCGAGCCGCGCGGTGAGCAGGCCGTTGAGCATGCCTTCGCCGAGCCGCTGCGAAAGCTTTGCCGCGATGCCGTGGCCGAGCATCTGCTGGATCAGGCTGTCGCTGGCCGCCATGCCGCCGGTGATGGCGAGATGGCCGATCACGTGGCGCATCAGGCTGACCATGCCGAGCGCGCCGGGACGGCCGCCATAGAGCCGCGCCAATTGCCGGATCATCCGCAATGACGCCACGAACACGAACAGCACGTCGATCAGCGCGCGCGGACTCACCGCGGTGACGATCGAGACGCGTTGCGCGGCGGAGGAGACCAGGCGACGGGCCTCCTGGTCGAGCGGGGTCATCAATTCGCGTTCGGCGAGCTTGATCATGTCGGCGCCATCGATGATGTCGTCGGTGTGGCCCTGCAGCGCGGCGCGGGCGCGGGCCAGTTGCGGATTCTGGTGCGCCAGCTTGAGCAGATCATCGACGATCGCCCGGCTGGCGGCGCGGTCGTCGCTCAGCAGCACCTCAGTGGCGCGCAGATGCAGCTTTTCGATTGCTGCAAGCCGCGCCAGCCCGAACGCCTCGCGCGCAGTCACGACCATCAGCGCCAATGCTGCGACCAGCGCGAAGCCAAGCCCGAGAAAGCCGAGGCTGTCGCTGCGGGTAGACAGATCCTCGATCAGGTTGACGACGCTAAGCCCAAGCCCGAGCAGGGTGAGCCCGCCGACCGCACCCCAGAACAGCGCGCCCCAGCGAAAACCCCGGCGCGCGGGGACGAGCGGCGCATCGATCGTTACCGGCAACAGCGCGGGGTCGGCTTCCGGGGTGATCCGGACCGTGCCGCGGGCGGGACGGCTGGAATCGTCCGGGTCCATCACGATCACGCCGGGATCGTCGAGCTTGAACGTCGCCGGCCGCCGGTGGGGCGTCTTGTCGTTCATTGCAATCTGTCTCCGATCAGGAACTGGAGGGCGCGGTCAAGGCGGATGTGAGGCAAAGCCGGCTCCTCGCCGCCTTCGCGCTCCAGATTTGGCGGCCGGAAGCGCAGGAAGCGGTAATCGGCCTTGTCGGCGGCGGCGCTGGAGAGGCCGCGAAACGCGCCCTTGAACAGTTCCTCGGGGTCAGCGGGCAGATCGCCCGGAAAGGTCGCGACTTCGGTCTCGCCGTCGAAGGTTTCGCCATTGGCGACTTCGCCCGGCGCCGGCGTCCCCAGGATCGAGGGCAGTTTTTCCCGGCCGCGCGCCACCGTCGCCTCCCTGGTGGCACGGATCGCGGCGAGCGCCACGACGTCGATCGCGGCACCGGCATATTCAGCGCGGTCGGCGGCCTTGGCCACGGTTCGCCGCAATATCGCCTCTAACCGGTCATGGCTCGAATGATGCAGATGATCGGCCTTGGTGGCGGCAAACAGGATGCGGTCGATCCGCGGCCGGAACAAATTGCTGAACAGCGTCCTCTGGCCGATCCGGAAACAATCCAGAATGCCGGCCAGCGCCGCTTCGAGATCGTGCAGCGCTTCCGGCCCGGCGTTGAAGGCGGCGAGCGCGTCGACCAGCACGATCTGGCGATCGAGCCTTGCGAAATGATCGCGGAAGAACGGCCGGACCACGACGTCCTTGTAGGACTCGTAGCGCCTTCGCATCATCGCCCACAGCGAACCGTCGGGCGCCGTGCCGTCCGCGGCCAATTCGAGCGGCGCGAACGTCAGCGCCGGGGTATCAGCGAGATTGCCTGGCATCAAGAAGCGGCCGGGCGGCAACAGGCTCATGGCAAAGCGTTCGTCGCGGCAGGCGCGCAGATAATCCGTGAACAGTTTCGCGGCCGCGCGCGTCGCCTGCTCGTTCTCGCGGCTCTCGGCATCAAGTGTCTTCAGATGCTCATGCCATGGGCTTGCGAGTCTTGCGCGAAGCGCTTCGCGCGACAGAGCGAGGCTCTCGGCCGACCATTGCTCGTAGGTCTTGCCGAGCAGCGGCAGGTCGAGCAGCCACTCGCCGGGATAGTCGACGATATCAAGCGTCAGCGTGCGATCGGCGCCATTCTGCCGCTGATAGTCGATGACCAATCGCAGCTCGCTGATATCGACGGTCGAGTTCGGCCAGCGCCGTTCTCCGATCAGGATGCCGACATGGTTCTCATAATCGAAACGCGGCACCGCATCGTCCGGCTGCGGCTCGAGCCGGGCGCGGGCGATCCGCCCCGAGGCATACGGCTCGAACACCGGAAACCGGCCGCCCCGGGTCAGGCCGTGGACCAGCGCGGTGATGAACACAGTCTTGCCGGCGCGCGACAGGCCTGTGACGCCAAGCCGCAGCGTCGGGTTGAAGAAGCTGTCGCCGTAATCCAGCAGCGCCCGCGCCGACAGGCGCGCTTCCTCGATGATATCTTGAAAACTCGGGGCCATGCAGGTGAAGTGGAAACCCGGCGTGAGGGGCCAATCGGCGGGACAATCGTCCCGAAAGTGGCGATTGGCGGCCCAAAATCAAGCTTCACATTTCGGTCGCGATTGCGCGCGAAGGGTTTTTGAACCGTTCATTGACCTCGCGATACCTATGTCTTATCGCTCCCTGATCCAAGCGCGCCGGACCCCATGACGATATTTCGACTGAAGCAGCTCGCCTCAAACTCGATTCACGCGGCCGGTGCCGTGTTGTGGAATTACGACCGGGCCGAGCTGATCGCGGACGGTATCGTGCACGTTACCGGCATCTGTTTCGGGCTGGTCGCCGCCACCGTCCTAATCGTGCTCACGGCCGTCTACGCCAGCGCGCTCGATGTCGTGGCGGTATCGGTCTATGTCGCGGGCCTGTTGGCGATGCTGGTGCTGTCGGCGACCTATAATCTCTGGCCGGTATCGCGGGCCAAATGGGTGCTGCGCCGCTTCGATCATTCGGCGATCTATGTGCTGATCGCGGCGACCTATACGCCCTTCATCATGGAATTGAAGGACAGCTATTTTGCCATCGCGCTGCTGATCGGGGTGTGGTGCGTGGCGATCGTCGGTGTCGCGCTCAAGTTGGCGTTGCCGGGACGCTACGACCGGCTCGCGGTGGGGCTCTATCTCGCCATGGGCTGGAGCGGCATGATGCTCTATGGCACCGTGGTCAAAGCACTGCCGACCATGGCGTTGGGGTTCATCATCGCGGGCGGCGTGTTGTATAGTCTGGGCGTGATCTTCCACGCCTGGCAGCGGCTGCGCTTCCAGAATGTGATCTGGCATTGTTTTGTCTTGCTGGGCGCAGCCTGCCACTACACCGCGATCCTCGATCTCGTGCTGACAAGCTGAAAAAACCATAACCCCAGGGGAGGGTGGCCATGCAGGTGGCAGGTAAAGTCGTCGTCGTCACCGGCGGCGCCAACGGCATCGGCAAGGCGCTGTGCGAGGCCTTGCATCGCGCCGGCGCCGCCAAGGTCGTTGTCGCCGATATCGATCCCGCAGGCGCGCGAGCCGTCGCCACCCCGATCGGTGGGGCGGCCTTCAAATGCGATGTCGGAAAGGAGAACGACGTCCGTCACGTCATCGAGGAGACCGAGCATCAATTCGGCCCGATTGCGCTGTTCTGTTCCAATGCTGGCATCGGAGGCGGCTTCGATCCATTGTCGGTCAATGCCGGCGGGACCTCCGACGAACCCTGGTCGCGCAGCTGGGCCGTTCATGTCATGGCGCATGTCTATGCGGCGCGGCATCTGATCCCGCGCATGAAGGCACGCGGCGGCGGCTATTTCCTCAATACGATCTCCGCGGCCGGCCTGCTGTCGCAGGTCGGAAGCCCGGCCTATTCGGCCACCAAGCACGCCGCGGTGGGGTTTGCTGAAAATCTCGCGATCTCGCACCGCGCCGACGGCATCAAGGTGTCGATCCTGTGCCCGCAGGGCGTCGATACCAACATGCTGCGGTCGATTCCAAAGGGCCCGCAATCCGGCGACGGCGACCTGACGCCGGAGCAGGTGGCGCAGGATGCGTTGAAGGGGATCGAGCAGGAGACCTTCGTGATCCTGCCGCACCCGCAGGTGCTCGGCTATATGCGCAAGAAGACCGAGAATTACGACCGCTGGATCGCGGGCATGGCGAAGATCCAGGCCAGGATGCGCGAGAGTTACGGGAGGTAGGCGAGCATGAGCAGAGATGGCGGCCGCGCCTAGGCCGTCAGCTCCGTCAACCCGGTTTCGGTGTCGCGCGCCGCCCCCAACGCACGTGCATAGATCATAAGTCCCTCGCGCACGATCGTCCATTCGGTCTCGCTCAGCTGCGCGAGGGCGCTGGAAACCTGCCGCCGGCCGAAATCGTGGAGGGCGGAAAGCGTGCGCCGCCCCTTCGGCGTTAGCGATAGCGGCTTGATCCGGGCATCGTTCGCATCGGATGCCTCCTTCAGCTCGCCACACGCGATGAGCCTGTGAACCATGCGGCTGACGCTGGATTTCTCCAGATGCAGGAATTCGGCGAGTTGAACCGACGTCATCGGCCCGCGGGTGCCGATCTCGATGATGGTATGAACGGCCGACGGCGCATAATCCGTCGCGGCCACCGTCGCTTCCATGAAACCAAGTTCACGAACCATCTGCCGCGAGGCGGCGCGAATGTCGTCGATGAGGGGCAGCTCTGCGGCAAGCATTTCTTGACTCCGATGATATAGTTGTATCATACAACTATCTGCCGGCGCAAGGTCCGGGAGTTGGGTGTCATGAACGAGCTATTGGCGGCAGACGGGCCTGTGAACACGGGCGCGCGCCGGATGACGGGAAGAGTCTGTCTGGTCACGGGCGGCGGCAGCGGCATTGGCCGGGCGTCGGCGCTCAAGATGGCCGGCGAGGGCGCGGCGGCGGTCGTGATCGCGGGCCGGCGCGAGGCGGAGATCGAATCCGCCGCGGCCGAGTGCCGGTCTCTGGGCGCGCAAGCGCTTGCGGTCAAGACCGACGTCACGCAGGAAGACGAAGTGGAGCGCCTGGTCCGGACCACGGTCGAACACTACGGCAGGTTGGACGTCGCGCTGAACAATGCCGGATTTCAGGAACGACGCGCGCCGATCGAGCAGCAGGCGAGTCACGTGTATGACGAGGTATTCGACGCCAATGTGCGCTCGGTGTTCCTGTGCCTCCGTCATCAGCTGCCGGTGATGTTCGCGCGCGGCGAGGGCAGCATCGTCATCAACGCATCGGTCAGCGGCGTCAGAAATCCGAACCTTGGCCTGTCGCTTTATTCCGCCTCGAAGGCGGCGGTGATTTCGCTGATGCGTTCAGCGGCGCTCGAGGCCGCGCCGCGCGGCGTCCGCATCAACGCGATCGCGCCGGGCCGCGTCGTGACCGACATGATGCTCCGCTCCGGCGTTGGCGACATGGGAAGCGTCGCTGCGGGACTGCCGCTGCGGCGGATGGGAAAGCCCGAGGAAGTCGCCGAAGCCGTGGTCTGGCTACTTTCCGACACCGCATCCTATATCGTGGGTCATGTGTTGGCCGCGGACGGAGGCTTTTTGGCCTCCTGAGTCCGTAACGTTTTCGGGCGAAAGCCTGCCCTGAGCGCGCCCTTCATTGTGCGGTCGGGCGCTTGATGCCGACTGCCTTGTCGGGCGCCGCTTTCTGTGGTCCGCCAAAATCGAGTGTTTTCTGGAGACCGACCTGCAGGTTCAAGGCCCACGGCTGGACCTCGTCGGGACGCCTGACCTGCCGGACCGATGCCCCCGCGGTGCCGATGAATCCGTCGCCGAAATTGTGCGCGAAGTCGATCCCGGTGAGGAACGTCGTGCTCCACAGACCGACGCCGAGATAGTCATCGCGCCGAAACCGCGCGAGTAGACTGACGGCATTATTGTCGTCGAACTTGTAGCTGACCGAGGCCTCGTGCGCCAACGCCTCGTCCAGCGACGCAAATGACAATGTGGTGTCCTGGATGGTCCGCGACGATCCGAGGCCGACCGTCCAGGGGCCCGTCGGATATTTGAGCTTGGCGGTGTAGAGCAATTGCCGGACGGGGTCGAAATCGGTCGTTTCGTATCTGGCAAAGAACGGCGACAGCGATCCTTCGAGCTCGATGCCGCTCACCTTCGCCGTAAAGAAGGCATTGGGCTGGAGGATATCGTGGCTGCGGTCCAGTCCAAGAATGTCGGGCGCGAAATAGGCGACGCGCGACAGCGCGACCGAGGTGCCGATTTCCCCGGCCTCGAACTTGTAGGCAAAGCCGGGCATGATCGTGGTCGTCGCAAAATTCTCGTCCGAGGGCAAGAATCCGCCTTGGGTAAAGATGTTGCGTTCGTTGAGCGCGTTGAGATTCGTATCGAGATTGGCAAAAACCCGAAATCGGGTGGTGTCGTATTCGATGCGATTGCGCAATTGCACGGAGTGCGAGCGACGCGCCCAGTTGTCGTCTATCGTCGTCGTCAATGTCGTGCGCCAGCTCAGGTTCGGCGCCAGCCGCAGCGCCGCGGTGGCTGCGGCGAGGACATTTGTGCTGGGGGCGGCGACATTGGGATCGTAGAGTGTGTCTATCGCCCGGAACTTGAGCCCTATTCCCTCCTGCAGCGAGCCACGCAAATAATCGTAGTTCATCGTCTGCGTGACGAACAGACTGCCGTGCGCTCCCAAAGTATCCGTCGGATTGGAATCGAAGCCGCTGCGCAGGCCGATTGATCCCGTGCTCACCGTCTCCGATGGGGCGGTCTGCGCCATCCCCGCCGAAACGCCAAGCCACGGGACAACCAGTGCCACCAACAGCGTCCGCCGAATCATGCACGCTATCTCCACGTGCAGGCTCGGCATTCATGGTTAATCGCGGGTTAAATTCGTCAATTACGGGTTGATTTAGAAGATCGAACGGTTTTCTGCCCGACGTTACTTTTGATAGAGACATCAACATCAATGCGGTCATCAGACAAATGGATAACATGGTTAACACTAAGTGTTAGAGTTAAAATCTACTTAAAGTTGTCAATACTGGCGAAAGGAAGATAGTGCTCACGCCAAGCAAATAATTGCTTTGAGCAGAAAAGAAATGGAGAGCGTCATGAAGTATATCGTTACTGTGTCTCTTGCCATGCTCTGTGCTTCACCCGCCTTTGCTGGTGGACACAGAGGTGGATCGCTCATCGGTTCGATCGTGGCTCCGATCACGACCGCCGTCTCGGCGCTGAACATCACCGCACTCAACAATGTGAGCGTGTTGAATGGCGGCATCGGTGTGTTGAATGGCTCGAACGTGTTGAGCGGCAACAAGACCAGCGTGTCGGGCATTCTGCCGGTCTCCCTCAAGAATATCAACATTCTCTCCGGCATTCTTGGCGGCGGCTCGCACGGCTGCGGCTGCAACTAAGCGAACAAGTCGGGGGGCACGTTGTGCCCTCCCACTTCTGCGAGCGAGAGGAGCCCTGGCGACCTGCATCTGCAGGCGCCCTACTCGATTCTCGTTCAGCGAACGAACATCATCGGATACACTCACACTCGATCAGTTTTCCGTCGCGCGGACGGCGCAACCATGTAGGGCGCGCCGCGAGATGCAACTTCAGGTAGCATCTCCGGCCGCTTGATGCATCGGGCCGGTCAAGGCAGCAGCGCCGCAATCCTCCCGAACCAGCGCGAGCAGATCCGGCGTTCCAACCCCGCCCGTGTTCCGCGCGTGGCTCGATTATTCCAGGCTCAATTCTTCTGCGCGTAGAGCAGCGGCACTGCGGAATCCACCATCACCTCGATCAGGCTGACCCCCGCCTGCGACAGCCCGCGCTTCAGCGTATCAGCGAGTTCGGAAGCCTTCGTTACCCGCATTGCATCGCAGCCCAGGCCTTGCGCGATCTTGACGAAATCGATGCCGGGCAGTTCGAGGCCCGGCACGTTGCGCACCTGCATCACCTGGCTGAACGAACGCATCGCGCCGTAGCCGGAATTGTTGATCACGACCACCGTCAGCGGCAGCTTGCGCTGGGCCGCGGTCCACAGCGCCTGGATCGAATACATCGCCGAGCCGTCGCCGATCAGGCAGACGATGCGGTTATTCGGCCGTCCCAGCGCCACGCCGACCGCGGCCGGCAGGCTATGGCCGAGGCCGCCGCTCGCCATGGTGAAAAAACTGTCCTGGCCGCGCATCGGCATGAATTTTTGCATCGCCGGGCGATGCGAGGGGGCTTCCTCGACCAGCACAGCGTCATCGGGCATGGCGCTGAAAAGCGAGTGCAGCAGATATTCGGCGAGAATCGGATCGGTCGCAGCCGGCACCGGCGCTAGCGTGCGGCCCGTTGGCGCGGCGCGTCTCGTCTGGGGCAGCAGCTCGAGCAGCATCGTCAGGGCCGGCTTCATGGTGGCGATGATGCTGGTGCCCGATGGCGTTACCGCCGCCGCGGTCGGATCATCGGTGATCTGGAAGATCGTGGTCGCGCCATCGAAGATCGCGGCGTGGCCTTCGACATGGAACGTGAACACCGGCGCGCCGATCACGACGACGAGGTCATGATCGCGCAACGCGTCCGAGAGTTGTCCGGGCGAGGCATGCAGGAAACCCGCGAATTGCGGGTGGCGTTCGGGAAACGAGCAGCGGGCCGAAAACGGGCTGACCCACACCGCAGCCTTTGTCTTCTCCGCAACCTTCACCATCAACGCGACGGCCTCGGCACGGTCGACGCCGGGGCCGACGACGAGCGCAGGGCGCTTGCTGTTCGCGAACGCTGCGACCAGCGCCTTCATCGCCGCCAGGTCGGGCCCGAATTCGCGGCTGACTTGGCGCGCCTCGACCGGCTGCGTCGGATGGGTCCAGTCGTCGATCGGCACCGACACGAAAGCCGGTCCGCAGGGCGGCTGCATCGCGACGTAATAGGCGCGCGCGATCGCCGCCGGCACGTCCTCAGGCCGCGCCGGCTCGACGCTGTATTTGACATAGGGCCGCGGGAACTCCGAGGCGCGTTCGGCATAGAGGAACGCCTGCAGCGGCAAAATGCTGCGCGCCTGCTGGCCTGCGGTGATCACCAGCGGCGTCTGGTTGCGGTGCGCGGTATAGATGTTGCCGAGCGCGTTGCCGACGCCGGCGGCGGAATGAAGGTTGACGAAGCCGGCATTGCGGGTCGCCTGCGCGTAGCCGTCGGCCATGCCGATGACGGAGGCCTCCTGCAAGCCCAGCACATAATCGATATCGTCGGGCCAGTCGCTGAGGAACGGCAATTCGGTCGAACCGGGATTGCCGAACACGCGTCTGATGCCGAACGCGCGCAACAGGCCGAGGGTGGCGTCCTTGACGGTGACGGATTTGCTGGTGGTCTTGGCTTGCTTGCGGGACACGCGACGTCCTTAATAAATGCCGTAAAATGCAACGTCATTGCGAGGAGCGAAGCGACGAAGCAATCCACACCTTCCGCGCGGACGGATGGATTGCTTCGCTTCGCTCGCAATGACGGATTACCACGTCGCCGTACCCTTCATGGTCGGCTGCCCCTGCGAATTCGCAGTCCACAGCTCCATGCCGGCGTTACTGTCGTTAGCGTTGATGGAGAATTCGCTGCCTTCGAACAGCGGCTGCACGCCGCGATAGCTGAATTTCTTCGGCGGCGTGCCGCCATGGAGTTTGGCGGCGAACTCGACGATGAAGGCCGCCTGCAGCGGACCGTGGAAGATCAGGCCAGGATAGCCCTCGACCTTGGTGACGTAATCGCGGTCGTAATGAATGCGATGGCCGTTGAAGGTCAGCGCCGAGTACCGAAACAGCAGCACGGGATCGGCCATGTGCCTTTCGTGGTGTTTTGCGACGGGCGGCGGGGGCGGCGCCTTGGCCGTTGTCGCCGCGCTCGACATGTCGCGATAGACGATATCCTGCCGCTCGCGAATGGCGGTGCCGCGCGCCGTCGTGATCAGATGCTCGACGGAGACGAAGCACAGCACGCCGGTAGAACCGGTCTTCATCGTCACGTCCGAAATGCGCGAGCTGCGCTTTGCTTCGTCGCCGACACGGAGCGCATCGAAAAACTCAAGCTCGCCGCCGGCCCACATCCGGCGCGGCAGCGGCACTGGCGGCAGGAAGCCGCCGCGGGTCGGATGGCCGTCCTGGCTGAGCTGCGACATCGGGAACACTGGCTGCGCCAGGCACCAATGCGTGGTGAACGGTGCGGCGTCGCCCGTCTTGGGTTCACCGATTTCCTGGAACAGCGTGGCGCGCAAACCCTTCACCAGTTGCGCGGTGACGATGTCGGAGGCCTCCGTGGTGCGGCCGATCCATTGCCGCAAATGATCGATATCGAGTTTTTCGGCGAGTTTTTCGGTCATGACGATTTGGCCCGGGCACGAGGAGTTTTCGGAAGTTCGCTGTGGTCGCCGATGCCGGGCACCGCGCCGTAGTGGCGTGGCTCGCCCACGAAGATCGCGGCGGGCGCGGGATAGCTCACCTTGCCGTTCGGCGTATCGACCTCGATACGGCGCAGATGCGGGTGCACGGCGAGATCGGCCATGGTGTTGACCTCGGCAAACGCAATGTCGGCCTCCGCGAGCTTCTTCAACAGTTCGTCGCGGGTCAGTTGGGCAAAACTGTCGCCGACCGTCTTGTCGGTGAGCGCGCGGTTGCGAACACGTTCGACCATGTTGGCGAATCTGGGATCATTAGGCAGGTCGGGCTGGCCGAGTACGTCAGTGCAGAGCTTTTCCCATTCCCGTTCGCTCTGGATCGAGATCAGGATGCCCTTGCCGTCCTTCGAATGGAACACGCCGTAGGGCGCGATCGAGGGATGCGCAAGCGCCATCCGCCTCGGCGGATTGCCGGCTTCCGAATTGATCAGCGGCACCGCCATCCAGTCGGCCATCACGTCGAACATCGAGATCCGGATGTCGGCGCCCACGCCCGTGCGTCCCCGCGCGATCAGCGCCTCGAGGATGGAGGCATGCGCGGTAGCGCCGGTGGCGATATCGACGACGGAAATGCCGACCCGCGAAGGCCCCTCCGGCCCGCCGGTGATCGAGGCCAATCCGCTCTCGGCCTGGATCAGAAGATCGTAGGCCTTGCGATCGGCGTAGGGGCCGTCGTCGCCATAGCCCGAGATGGTGCAGCAGATCAGCGCTGGATAATCGTGTCGCAGGCGATCCAGCGAAAAGCCGAGCTTGTCCATCGCGCCGGGTTTGAGATTCTGCAATAGCACGTCCGCGCTTGCGATCAGCTGTTCCAGCGCGGCGCGCCCCTCCTTGGTGGCGAGATCGATCACCACGGAATCCTTACCGCGGTTGAGCCACACAAAGTAGCTGCTCTGTCCCTTCGCGGCAGCATCATAGCCACGGGCGAAATCGCCCTCGGGACGCTCCACCTTGATGACATGGGCGCCGGCGTCCGCCAGCCGCGAACTGCAGAATGGGGCGGCAACCGCCTGTTCGACGGCGATGACGGTCAATCCCTCAAGCGGCAGCATGATTTCTTCTCAGTACGAGCGGGGCATGCCGAGCACATGCTCGGCCACGAACGACAGGATCAGATTGGTCGAGATCGGCGCCACCTGATAGAGCCGCGTCTCACGGAACTTGCGCTCTACGTCGTACTCTTCCGCGAAGCCGAACCCGCCATGGGTCTGCACGCAGGCGTTGGCCGCTTCCCAGGACGCGTCGGCCGCCAACATCTTGGCCATGTTGGCCTCGGCGCCGCAATCGAGCCCGGCCTCGTATTTGCGGGTGGCTTCCTTCACCATCAGTTCTGCCGCGCGCATCGACGCATAGGCTTTTGCGATCGGGAACTGAATGCCCTGGTTCTGGCCGATCGGGCGGCCGAATACCGCGCGCTCCTTGGCATAGGCGGTGGCTTTGGCGATGAACCATTTGGCGTCGCCGATGCATTCGGCCGCGATCAGGATGCGCTCGGCGTTCATGCCGGACAGGATGTAGCGAAAGCCCTTGCCTTCCTCGCCGATCAGATTTTCCGCCGGCACCCGAAGATCGGTGAAGAAAACTTCGGTGGTGGAATGGTTCATCATGGTGCGGATCGGGCTGATCGAGAGTCCGTTATTCTTGGCCGCCCTCATATCGACGATGAACACCGACAGGCCGTCGGTGCGCTTTTTGGATTGTTCCTTCGGCGTGGTGCGCGCCAACAGGATCATCAGATCGGAATATTCAGCGCGGCTGGTCCAGATTTTCTGGCCGTTGACGATATAGCTGTCATTGCCATCGCGCCTGGCAAAGGTCTTCAGCGAGGAGGTGTCAGTGCCGCTGGTCGGTTCGGTCACGCCGAACGCCTGCAGCCGCAATTCACCGCTGGCGACCTTCGGCAGCCATTTTGCCTTTTGTTCGTCGCTGCCATGCCGCAGCAAGGTGCCCATGGTGTACATCTGCGCATGGCAGCCACCGCCATTGCAGCCGGCACGCTGGATCTCCTCCAGGATTGCGGCTGCTGCGGACAGTTTCAGTCCGGCGCCGCCGTATTCCTCCGGGATCAAGACCGAGAGATAGCCGGCCTTGGTCAGTGCATCGACGAAGGCGCTGGGATAGGCCATCTCGCGATCGAGCTTGCGCCAATACTCGCCGGGAAATTGCGCGCAAAGCTTGGCGACGGCGTCGCGGATGTCGGCAAACTCATCATGTTCTGTTGCGGTCATCGGAACTCGGCTGGCAGATCGAGCGCGCGCATGGTGGCGGTGGCGAAGGCACAGAGGCGTTCGGAAGTATCGTTTTTGGTGAAGACCTCGACGGTAGCGACGCCGATCGACCCTGACATTTTCAGGGTTTTGGCGCGGGCCACAAGCTCGCTGCCGTCGGCCGGCGAAAGGAAATTGACCTTGATCTCGACGGTGACCCCGATCCGCCCCGAAGGCAAGCCTGAGGTGACGGCGATTCCGGCCGCCTGGTCGGCCAGCGCGGCGATGACCCCGCCGTGAAAATGACCGAAGAACTGTACCAGGTCGTCCCGGCGCGCCAGGACGACTTCGGCACGGCCCGGCTCAACCGCGACGATGCGGAAGCCGGCGGCGTGGCTAAAACCCCTCGCGTTGATGGTCTCGGCAAGGCTCGGCGGGTTCAGGGTTGCGCTCACGGTGCTGGTCTATCCATGTCGGTATATCATGATCCGGTGGGCGGTGGGCACGGCGCGAAGAGCGCCTTTGCCCTCCTTACGATCTCGGCAGGTAGGGGTGGGCAAAGCGCAAGCGTGCCCATCATCAAGCTGGAATGCGCACCGGCAAGGATTCGATGCCGCGCACGAAGCTCGAATACACCCGCTTCGGTTCGCCCACCACCTCGATGTTGTCGAAGCGCTTCAGCATCTCCTGCCATACGATCTTCAATTGCAGTTCGGCGAGCCGCATGCCGACGCAGCGATGGATGCCGAAGCCGAACGACAGATGCGTGCGGGGCCGGGCGCGGTCGATGATGAAGTCGTTGGGGTTGTCGATACCCTCTTCGTCGCGATTGCCCGAGACGTACCACATCACCACCCGGTCGCCTTTTCGAATGGTCTTGCCGCCGAGCTCGGTGTCGACCAGCGCCGTGCGCCGCATATGCGCCAACGGCGTTTGCCAGCGAATAACTTCCGGCACCATGGAATCGATCAGCGCGGGATTGTCGCGCAATTTCTGATACTGGTCGGGGTGTTCGTTCAATGCGAGCACCGATCCGCTCATGGTGTTGCGAGTGGTGTCGTTGCCACCGACGATCAGCAGGATGATATTGCCCATCAGGGTATCGGCGTCCATGTGCCGGGTGGCGTCGCTGTGCGCCATCATCGAGATCAGATCGTTTTTCGGTTCGGCATTGACGCGCTCGTTCCAGAGCTTGGTGAAATAGGCCGCGCACTCGTCCATCTCGGCCCGGCGCTGTTCCGCCGATTCGACGATCATGCCTTTTGGCAACGCGGTCGAGACGTCGGACCAGCGCGTCAGCTTGCGGCGCTCCTCCCAGGGAAAGTCGAACAACGTCGCCAGCATCTGGGTGGTCAGCTCGATCGACACCCGGTCGACGAAATTGAAGGTCTCGTTACGCGGCAGCGCGTCGAGCACCTTGCCGGAGCGTTCGCGGATCAGAACGGCGAGTTCGTCCAGATGCGTCGGCGTGAACATCGGCGACACGGTTTTGCGCTGGGCCGAGTGCCGCGGCTGATCCATTGCGATGAAGCTCGGCCAATCATAGCCCGGAGGCACGTCCCGGATCGAGATGCCGCCGAGACTGACGTCCGAGGAGAAGATGCCGTGATTGGTGTCGACATGCATGATGTCGTTATATTTGGTGACCGACCAATAGGGTTCGATCGGCGCGTTGGTGCAGTAATGCACCGGCTCTTCCTTGCGCAGCCGCTCGAACCAGGGCCACAGCGTATCGTCCTGGAACAGTCGCGGCGCGCCGGGATGAAAATCCTTCAGCGGCGTGGAATAGGCCTCTTCGCGGGCCAGGCGCTGAAGCTCAGCCTTGTCGGCTTTGACTGTTGTCTGCACGTTCATGGTCGATCGATCCCAAAATAGGCGGGGCGGCGGTCAGCCGGCGATGCGCACCGGCAGGGTTTCGTAGCCTTTGACGAAGCTCGAATACACCCGCTTGGGCTCGCCGACCACCTCAATATCATCGAAGCGCTTCATGATTTCTTCCCAGATAATCTTCAGCTGCAGCTCGGCAAGCCGGATCCCGACGCAACGATGAATGCCGAAGCCGAACGAGATGTGGGTGCGCGGCCGGGCCCGGTCAATGATGAATTCATAGGGACGATCGATGACCTCTTCGTCGCGGTTACCCGAGACGTACCACATCACGACCTTGTCACCTTTCTTGAACCGTCTGCCGCGGAACTCGATGTCTTCAAGCGCGGTGCGGCGCATATGCGCCAATGGGGTCTGCCAGCGGATCACCTCCGGCACGAAACTGTCGATCAGATCAGGATTTTCACGCAGCTTCCTGTACTGATCCGGATTCTTGCTTAGCGCATAGATGCTGCCCGACAGGGTGTTGCGGGTGGTATCGTTGCCGCCGACGATCAGCAGGATCAGGTTGCCGAGGAAATTCTTCGGGTCCATGTCGCGCGTGGCTTCGCTGTGCGCCATCATCGACAACAGATCGCTCTTCGGCGGCTGATTGATGCGCTCGTTCCAGAGCTTTCCGAAATAGGTCGCGCATTCCAGCAGTTCGACCTGCCGTTCGTCTTCGGTCGCGACGACGCCGTCCGGACCGGGAAGCGTTGTTGCGACGTCGGACCAGCGCGTCAGTTTGCGGCGGTCCTCCCAGGGGAAGTCGAACAGCACCGCGAGCATCTGCGTGGTCAGTTCGATCGAGACCTGATCGACCCAGTCGAACACATCGTTCTTCGGTAAATTGTCGAGACATTCAGCCGACCGCTTGCGGATGTTGATCGCGAGCTCGTCGAGATGGGTCGGCGTGAACATCGGCGCGACGGTCTTGCGCTGTGCGCTGTGGCGCGGCTGATCCATGGCGATGAAGCTCTCGCGACGCAGGTCGGGAGCGATGTCGCGGACGGTGATGCCGCCGAGCGATGCCGCCGACGAGAACACCGAATGATTGGTCTCGATATCCATGATGTCGTTGTACTTGGTCACCGACCAGTACGGCCCGAACATGCTGTCCTTGCAATAATGCACCGGGTCTTCCTGGCGCAGCCGGTCGAAATACGGCCAGAATGAATCGGTCCTGAACAGCTCGGGGTGGCTGACGTCGATATCCGCCAGCGGAATCGAATGGGCCTTGTCCCGAGCGGCCGCCTGATGGGTATCCCCGGCGAGATCGACTGTTCCGTGCATCGGACGTCTCCTGCTTGTCCCGTCCGCGATTGGCTCCGGCGGGCGATTATTGACCGAATTACATCCCGTTGTCTGCGCCGGGGCAAGGGACAGTTTGTTGCATTCTGTCGCACCGCAACGCCAATCCGGCGAATGCTCCCTTTCCAGCACCTTTGGCCCGTGACAAGCTTATTTCCAGAGAATAAGGCTCTGCGCAGGACCAGTGCCATTTGCCCGGAGGCAGCCCGCCCATGATTTCCAACGCGCATCGGATGTTCAATTTCGATCTTGGCGAAACCGCGGACGCGATTCGCGAAACCGTTCACGATTTTTCAAATAACGAGATCGCGCCGCGGGCCGCCGAGATCGACAAGAGCAATCAATTTCCCCGCGACCTGTGGCCGAAGATCGGCGCGCTCGGCCTGCACGGAATAACCGTCGAGGAGGAGTATGGCGGTTCGGGGCTCGGCTATCTCGAGCACTGCATCGCGCTCGAGGAGATTTCGCGCGCGTCGGCGTCGGTTGGCCTGTCCTACGGCGCGCATTCGAACCTTTGCGTCAATCAGATCCGCCGCAACGGCAATGAAGCGCAGAAGCGGAAATATCTGCCGAAGCTGATTTCGGGCGAACATGTCGGCTCGCTGGCGATGTCGGAACCTAACGCTGGCTCCGACGTGGTGTCGATGGCGACCCGCGCCGAGAAGAAGGGCGATCGCTTCGTCATCAATGGCAGCAAGATGTGGATCACCAACGGCACCGTCGCCGATACGCTGGTGGTGTATGCCAAGACCGATGCCACCGCTGGCTCGAGCGGCATCACCGCTTTTATTATCGAAAAGGGCATGAAGGGATTTTCCACCGCGCAAAAGCTCGACAAGCTGGGCATGCGCGGTTCCGACACCTGCGAACTGCTGTTCGATAATTGCGAGGTGCCGGAAGAGAGCGTGCTGAGCGAGGTCGGCCGCGGCGTCAACGTGCTGATGTCCGGCCTCGATTACGAGCGCGCGGTGCTGGCCGCGGGCCCGCTCGGCATCATGCAGGCGTGCATGGATGTGGTGATGCCCTATGTGCACGAGCGCAAGCAGTTCGGCCAGCCGATCGGCACCTTTCAACTGGTGCAAGGCAAGATCGCCGACATGTACACCACGATGAATGCGTCCCGCGCTTACGTCTACGCTGTGGCCAAGGCCTGCGACCGCGGCGAAACCACCCGCGAGGATGCCGCCGGCGCCATCCTCTATGCATCGGAAAAGGCGACGCAATGCGCGCTCGACGCAATCCAGCTGCTCGGCGGCAACGGCTATATCAACGACTATCCCACGGGGCGGCTGTTGCGCGACGCCAAGCTCTATGAAATCGGCGCCGGCACCAGTGAAATCCGGCGCATGCTGATCGGACGGGAGCTGTTCGAAAAATCTTCATAAAAGTCGGTGGAACCCGCATCGCCTTTTGGCCGACACATCTCTAATCTATGGGGTCATTCCGATTTGCTTGCCGATTTGCTTGTCCTGGGGGGAGTCGATCCGTGAATCAGATGAATCTTGTGCCGCCGCATCTGCCGCCGATGCCGGCGCCGGTGTTGTTTTCAGGCAACCGCGGTGAATTTTTCCGGCTGGTGACGCGCGGTGCCGGGCTCGAACTCATTACCGTCGGCTTTTATCGATTTTGGCTCGCCACCGACATCCGCCGTCATTTGTGGTCGAACAGCCATATCGACGGCGATGCGGCGGAATACACCGGCCGCGGCAGGGAATTGCTGATCGGATTTCTGATCGCGCTGGCGATCTTGGTGCCGGTTTATCTGGCTTACTTCCTCGCCGGCCTTGAAGCCGAACGCTACAAGGCGTTCGCCAGCATTCCCTTGCTGGCATTTTTCTATCTGTTCGGACAATTCGCGATCTACCGCGCGCGGCGTTATCGCCTGACCCGCACGGTGTGGCGCGGGGTGCGGTTCTGGATGAGCGGTTCGGGCTGGGCCTATGCGGCGCGGGCGGCGCTCTGGGGCCTGCTGATGATACTCACCCTCGGCCTGATATTGCCATGGCGTGAAGCGGCGCTCGAGCGCTACAAGATGCGGCATTCCTATTACGGCGATCTTCAGGGCAGCTTTGAAGGACGCGGCTGGGAATTCTTCAAGCGTGGCTGGTGGCTATGGCTGCTGGCGCCGATCGCCCTCTACGTGTCGCCGCTCGCGCCCTTCGTCTATGCCGCGTTCAAAGCGGTGGAGTGGCGCTGGTGGCTTTCAGGTATCCGTTTTGGCGGTGTGCGTCTGGAATCGACGATGCGCCGTGGCGCGCTGATCGGCCTTTACTGGAAAGTCATCGGCTGGGTTCTCCTGCTCGCGGTCGCGTTTGCTGCCTATCTGGGACTCTGCGCCGCTCTGGTGGCGAGCATGAGCGGCACGCCGCTCGATCAGTTCTTCACGCCGCAGGTGCTCTTGAAGAGCATTCCGTTGCTGGTGCTGGCGGGACTGGGTTATCTGGTGTTCGCGCTGGCGATCAATGTGGCGATGCGTGTCTATCTGTTGCGCGATCTCTGGGTCAGGGTGCTGGCCTCGACCACCGTCCACAACATCGAGGCGGCGGCGAATGTATCCGCGAGGGGCGAACTCGCCAATGCGCTGGGCGAGGGCTTTGCCGACGGGCTGGATGTCGCCGGCTTTTAGCGCATGAGCATCTTTTCGATGGACAGCGGACCGCAAAACACCTCGGCGTCGTCAGGAGCCAGCGGCTTTGCGATTTATTTCGACGGGACCTCGAGCCGCCGCCGCCTGGTGACGCTGGAGTTCAACGACCGGCTTGAAATCAGAGAGTATGAACACACGCTTGCCGCGTGGTCCTATGCCGATGTCCGCCTTGCCGACAGCCCATCCGGTACCCTGCGCGTAACCTGTCTGACGGCGCCGGAGCTGGCGCGGCTTGAAATCCGTGACGCGGCGGTTGGCGCGGAGCTGACCGCCCGCTGCGCCCGACTCGATGAAAACATTCCCGGCCGGCACGGCATTGCGAGAATTGTTGGCTGGTCATTGGCGGCGACGGTTTCGATCGTCGCGGTGGTTCTGTTCGGTGTCCCGCTCGCTGCGGACCGTTTGACACCCCTGGTGCCGCAAGCCTTCGAACGCCGGCTGGGCGATGTCGCGGAAGGGCAGGTCAAGACGATGTTCGGCGGCAAGATCTGCGATAACGCATCAGGGCAGGCTGCCTTCACCAAGCTCGTCAATGCCGTTCGCGAGTCCGCTGGCCTGGATACGTCGATCCAGTCGCAGGTGTTATCGAGCCCGATTCCCAACGCGTTCGCGCTGCCCGGAGGCAAGGTCTATGTATTCAACGGGCTGCTGGCCAAGGCGGAAAACGCCGATGAGATCGCCGGCATCCTGGCGCACGAGCTTGGGCATCTCAGGCATCGCGATGGCACGCGCAACCTGATTTACAATGGTGGCACGTCGTTTCTGATCGGGTTGCTGTTCGGCGACATCACCGGATCCGGCGCGTTGATCTTTGCTTCGCGCTCGCTCGTGACCGCGTCCTACTCGCGCGAGGCGGAGCAAAATGCCGATACATTTGCAATCGATGCGATGCACAGGCTTGGCCGCTCGCCAAAGCCGATGGGCGAATTGATGTTTCGCGTGACCGGGAAAGAAGGCGACAAGAGCTTGTCCATCCTGGCGAGCCATCCGCTGACGGAGGACCGCCTGGCGCGCATGAGCAACGAGGATCAGCCGCCGAGTGGCCCACCGCTGCTGACGGCGGTCGAATGGGTGTCGCTCAAGGCAATCTGCAGCTCAAGGAATTGATTTAATTATTTCAGCGGGCGACCGGGTACTCTCGTCATTGCGAGGAGCGAAGCGACGAAGCAATCCAGTAACTTTGGTATCCATCTCTGGATTGCTTCGCTGCGCTCGCAATGACGGCTAGCTTCTTCACTCCGCCAGATTATTGACCTTCTTCACCCAGATGCGGACGTCGGCCAGCACTTCGGGGAGCACGGCCTTGACCTCCCCGACGGTCATGCCGGCCTTGATGCGTGGATCGTACAGGACATTCAGAATGTACTGGTCGTAGACGTCGAAAAATCCCATCGAGACACTGTCGTTGAACATGGTCCAGGGCACTGAACTGGTATCGTTGATGGGTCCCAGCGACTGCAGCAGTTCCTCATAGGCGCAGTCGAAGAAGATGAAATCGCCGTTGTCGACCGTGAGGATCACGTCCGAGTGCTCGATCTCGAATTTTTCGTTCTTGCGAAAGCCGGACAGGCATTGCGGATCGAGCGAGCTGCGAATTTCCCGGGCTCGCTCGCTGCCGTAGAATGTCGAGATGGTGCGATAGAGATCGCGGTCGCGCACCAGTTTGACCACGATATTGGCGCCGTCGCTGGTTTCCGCCATGGCGATATCAAGATGCTGAACCCGCGCGGCGATATCGGCCACGATTTTGGCCAGTTGCGCCTTTCGATCCGGACGATTGCCATCGGCGAAGACCCGCACCGGTGCATCGTATTTTCTGATCCGGTCGACCCGTCCGGCAAGCTGATACTCGGCGCCGAAGGCGGTCTTGAAAAATCCGTCCGTTATCTCGCTGTCGGTGAATGTCTTCTTTTCGGTACGTTGGCGTGATGCAATGCTGGGAATTTCGGCCGACGCAGCCGGCAGCCAGGCAACGCTGTTGAACGCGATGCCGGCGAGCACAACCGCGAATATCCGCAACATATGCGAAGACGAGTCGAGAGCACACATTGCATCGACGCTGCAGCAATCGGCGAGCGCGTGCAAGGCTGACGTACAACGCTTGACGTACAAGGCTTGATCGGCCGCCGATCGATCGGCGCGGGTTCTCCAGCTCAGAGCCGGCCTAGCGCGGGATGACTTTTCTTCGAATCGTCATCCCGCTCTATCTTTTTGTTGGACCATGATCTTTTCGGAAAACCGGTACCCACTTTTCCGGATCATGCTCTAGTTCCTCACGACGACGGTGGTTCCCACCGCGACGCGGCTGTAAAGATCGGTGACGTCGTCGTTGGTCATGCGGAAACAGCCGGAGGATACGGCCTGGCCGATCGTCTCCGGCTCATTGGAACCGTGAATTCGATAAAGCGTCGAGCCCAGATACATGGCGCGGGCGCCGAGCGGATTGTCTATGCCGCCCGGCATGTGGCGCGGCAGATCGGGGCGCCGCGCCAGCATCTGCGAGGGCGGCGTCCAGGCCGGCCATTCCTTCTTCGCCGATATGCGGTGAACGCCGCCCCAGCGAAACCCGTCGCGGCCGACGCCGATGCCGTACCGCAGCGCCAGGCCATCGTCCAGCACCAGGTAAAGCCGCCGCTCGGCGGTGTCGATGAGAATGGTGCCGGGCCGGTATCGGCTTTCAAATCGCACGGTCTGCCGCGGAATCGGGTTCGACGCGCCGATGCTGAAATTGGGGCCGCCTCCCATGATATCGTGCATGTCGACGCCGCCCCGGAATCCTTGGAATTCCTGCGCGCGCGCATGGCCGGCGCCGGCCAGCAATGCCACCGCCGCAACAAGCAAAGCAAAAGCCCGGATCATATTCTGCCTCGTGGGACAAATCAGTTTCGCTGCGAGACAGGCCATAATTGACGCGGTTTCGCAAGCCACGGCGACGTGAGGCCGGCGATTTTCAGGCGTTGCGGTAAAAAAGCCATCACGCCCTTGGCGATGGCTGCAATGTCCGCGAAAGCTTTGACGAACGGCGCGGGGGATGATTGATCTGCCAAGAGTGCTTTTTTTGAAAAACGGCGCGAACGGGAGTGGAATGATGAACGGTGCGGAAAGTCTGGTGCGGACCTTGGTCGCGGGCGGCGTTGACGTCTGTTTCGCCAATCCCGGCACCTCGGAGATGCATTTTGTTGCAGCCCTTGA
>Ga0137415_10001279_pt1 | contig 24853 bp, 23 predicted proteins | sample CZODoug3_1_1_16f_FD_183082 | JGI IMG/M metagenome (GOLD analysis project Ga0137415, IMG submission 183082) | Vadose zone soil fungal communities from Angelo Coast Range Reserve, California, USA - CZODoug3_1_1_16fungal (Hybrid Assembly) | ecosystem: Environmental > Terrestrial > Soil > Vadose...
GTCCCATCGACCCGTCGCTTCGCCGCACTCGTAGCTCCAGGTTTTCCACTTGATGTCCGTGTGCCGTCGTGTCCAGCGCCGCGTCAAAATCTTCCTGGTGCGAAGCCTCCACCCAGTCCACCAGCCGGTGTCCGATCAATTCGCCTTCCTGGTAGCCCGCTTCATAGCACCGCCGGTTCGCGTAGCTGATCAGTCCTGCCGTATCCAGCACCAGAATCATGCTCTGCGTCGTGTTCAGGATTTTCTGATTGAAGTCCCTTTCCCGCTGCAGTTGCGATTGAAAAGTCTTCTGCTCCGTAACGTCCAGCATCAACCCGCGAATCTGAGCGATGCTCCCGCGAGCGTCGCGCACCGCCGTGATGTTCTGCAGCGTGTGCAGCAGCGTTCCATCTTTGCGCCGCAGTGTCTCTTCGTAATTCCGCAAAACTCCTCTCTCGGAAAGGGCCTTGAGGAATTTTTCGCGCGCTTCCGGCACTGGGTAAAGATGCGGGCTGACGTCTCCGCGCAACAATTCCTCCCGCGATCCATACCCCAGCATCCGCACCATCGCATCATTCACGTCCAGAAATCTCCCGTCCGGCGTCGCAAAAAACAATCCTTCCTGAATGCTGTCAAACAGCTCTCGATACTTTCGTTCTGCTTCCCGCCGGTCGGTAATGTCCTTCAGAACGTGAATCGTTCGCGTATCGTCATCTGAAACGCCGGGCGTCCGCGAAGTCGACACCAGAAAGATGCGCTCCGCCGACGCCGCCACGTACTCTTCCCTCGATCGCTGCGTATCCCGGCAAAACGGGCACGGCAGGTCGCTGCCCGTTTCCGCAATCTGCCGCAAGCTGCTCATCGCCTCGCCAACCAGCGCTACCGGCGGCACTCCCAGATGCGTTGCCAGCGACCGGTTCGTTCGAACGATGTTCCACGCGCGGTCGTGCACCACGATGTAGTCGCTGATCGCGTCAATGTCTTCCACCCACTGCCGCTTGGAGCGTTCCAGTTGCGAGAATCGCCGGAAATTCTCCAGCGAAAGCGCCGCATGGCTCGCCAGCGCATGCAGCAATCGTTTTTCATCCGCGCTCAGTGTCTTTCGCTTCCGGATCAGGCAGAGCGTTCCCAGCTTTTCGCCGTCGCTCGCCGCGATCCGCACGAACGCAACCGCCCCCGGCTCTTTTGCAAACTCCACGGTCGCCGCAATCTCCTTCGTCACAGTTCGCGTTTCCACATCGTTTTCGCTGGCACGCGCGCACGAAATCAGCCAGTCTGCCACCGCTTCCGTTGTCGCCGCTCCTCCCGGCATGGTGTGAAGTTTCGTTTCGCGCCCTCGATAAACGGCCACGCCTCCCCAAATGGCATCCAGCATTCTCGTCGCACGCAGCGCAAACTGTTCCAGGAAATCCGGCAGATGCCGGGACTGCGCCGCTTCAACCGCCAGCTCCATTAATTCTTCCGCGTGTCGCGACATCAATGAACGAGGCTCCGCCCTGCTGCGCTGCCGCGTGGGATGCTGCGACGGTGTTGTCTTTATTCTGCGCATCGACCAGAGGGAAGCGCCGCGCGTCTCAAGTTGCGAGGCGCTACTCTCCCACAACCCTACCGGGGAGTCTCAATGTGAGTCAATTGCCAGCGGGCTTCGTGTAGCGAAATCGCCTACAGCTCCGGCTGCTTCTACTCTCTCTTCGTCTCAGCCTGAGACCTCAACCTCTTGTGCCCCCATCGCCTGAGACAAATCCTGCTCCGAACGCCGCTCGCCAACCTCTTCTGAATGTTTCATAACTTGCTGGTCTTCTGTCACTTACCGATACTCCACGCCTTCCCGTTCAACGATTCCTCCACCTCTCCTCCATGGCATCCCACGTGCCTTCTCTTACGCGGGGCATCTTCCTATCCCATGAGGAGTAGTGTCGATGAGAATTAGCAGATGGCGGAAGTGGGCTGTGGCTGCGACGGTGGCGCTCGTTTTTTCGGGCGTTTCCGCATTTGCTCAGGCCGGTTCGACGGACGAATCCAAACGCAAGATCAAGACCAAGACGGCGCCGCAGTATCCCGACCTCGCCAAACGCATGAACGTTACCGGCAGAGTCAAAATCGAAGTCGTCATCACGCCCGACGGACGTGTGAAAAGCACGCGCGTCGTCGGCGGGCACCCTTTGCTCGTTCAGGCTTGCCAGGACGCTGTCAAGGAATGGAAGTTTGTGCCTGCGCCGGAGGAGAGCACGCAGGTTGTTGAATTCGAATTTCATGCCAACTAACGAATCTCTTGAGCATCGGTTGTTCCGGCAGAAGCGCCCATCTCCACGCCGCCCTGTCGGGGTGAGCGGAGGCAATTTGCAATGACCATCGGAAAAAAGCTTTATGCGGGTTTCGGCCTGATCCTGGGCATCCTCTCGCTGCTGTTTATCGTGAATCTCTTCACCGGCTTCAGGGAGAAATCGGCGCGCGACGATGCCGGCAAGGCTATTGAGAGCGTTAGCACGGTCGAATTCGTGCGCTACCAGATCATGTTGAATCGCCTCAACATGAACAATTTCCTCCTCAGCGGCGATCCCCGCGACGAAGAGAAAGTGAACAAAGGTTTGAACGATATCACCGATCTGATCAAGCGCGGCGAAGCGAATACTTCCAGCGAAGCTGTTCGCACCGCTCTGATCCAGGTGGAGAGCACCGAAGCCAGCTGGGCTGACAACTTTGCCAAGCCGCTCATCGCCAAGCGCCATCAAGTCGATTCTGGAGACGCTACCGTTTCCGACCTGCAGATTTTTTACCTCCAGAAGGATCCATCCTCATGGTTGACCAAGTCATCCGTCGTTCTTGATCAAAGCAATGCGGAAATCAAGAAGTTCCGGGACGACACAACAAAATCCGCCGACCGCATGACCACCTTCAGCATCTGGCTTACCAGCGGCGGCACGTTTTTTGCTCTCATCGCTGGCGGCTTAATCGCCTGGTATACCGCCAAATCTATCACCGAGCCGCTCACGCATCTCATCACCGTCGCGCGCGAAATCGGCGACTCGGGCGACCTCGATCAGAACATTGACATCCATCGCAACGACGAAATTGGCGCCCTTGCTACCACGTTCAACAATATGGTCGCCTATCTCAAGGAAATGGCCAGTGTCTCCATGTCTGTCGCCGAAGGTGACCTCGCCGTGGAAGTCGTCCCGCGTTCCAAGCGCGACACCCTCGGCAACGCTTTCCTTCGCATGTCCCACGGTTTGCAGGATCTTGTCCGCACCACCCGCGATTCCGCCGGCCAGGTCTCCGCCGGTTCCAATCAAGTCGCTGGCGCCGCCGATGAATCCGCCAAGGTCAGCGTCCAGGCCTCTTCCGCCATCGAGGAAGTCACCAGCACCATGCACGAGATGAGCATCAACGTCCAGAACGTCGTGAAGAATACCCAGGTCCAGGCTTCCAGCGTGGCGGAAACCTCCGCTTCCATCGATCAGATGGTCACTTCCATTCAGCGCGTCGCCGATACCGCCAAGGTCTTGCTCGACATCGCCAACCGCTCGCGTGAGGAAGTCGTCACCGGCATTCAGACCATGGAGAAGGCCACCGACGGCCTCAACCGCACCAACAAGGCCATTCAGTCCTCCGCGGAAATTATCAATATCCTCGGTCACCGCGCCGATGACATCGGGAAGATCATTGAAGTCATCGACGATCTCGCCGAACAAACCAACCTGCTCGCCCTCAACGCCGCCATCGAAGCCGCTCGCGCCGGTGAGCACGGTCTTGGCTTCGCCGTCGTCGCCGATGAAGTTCGCAAACTCGCTGAGAAGTCCACGCAATCAACCAAGGAAATCGCCGACCTTATCCAGAGCATTCAGCGCGAAGCCCGCCAGGCCGTCGAAAACATGGAACGCAGCACGCGCATCGTCGAGGAAGGCCTCACCCTCGGCAACGACCTCGGTTCCGCCCTGCACAAGATTTCCAACGTCGTCACCGAAGTTTACAAGTTCTCCCAGGAAATCGGCGCCGCCACCAACGAACAATCGGTTGGCTCTTCGCAAATTGCCAAGGCCACCAGCCGCCTCACCGAAATTACCCAGGAAATCAGTTCCGCCGTCGAGGAACAGGCTTCCGGCGCTCAGGCCGTTGTCCGCGCCATGGATAAGATGCGCGAACTGGTGCAGCAATCCGCTTCCAGCTCCACCGAGCTTTCCGCCGCCGCTGAACAGATGCTCAAGCTTTCCCGCAACTTGCTCGACAGCATGGACCGCTTTGTGATCGAGCGCGCCGATCAGCCTCGCCCGCGTCGCGGGGATTCCTTCGCCGGCCATCGCCGTGGTTCGGGCTCCGGCCGCGCGCAAGAAGTTGAATACGCCGAAATGGCGCGTTCCTAGGGGGCCGGAGGCCTCTCGATGGAAAAAGACCTTCAAGTCGTCGGTTTTCGCATCGGCAACGAAACGTACGGCGTTCGTATCGCTGCCGTGCGCGAAATTGTGCGTGTTCCCGAGATTACCGCCGTTCCCAGCGCTCCCGATCTGATTGAGGGGGTCATCAATCTGCGCGGGAAAATCATTCCCGTGATGGACCTCCGTAAGCGCTTTGGCCTCACCGAGATTCTTCCCGATAAGAAAAACCGCATTCTCGTCGTCGAGCTGGACAACAAGCTGATCGGCCTTATCGTCAACGCCGCTTCCGAAGTGCTGAAGATTCCTCCCTCCGACATCGAGGCCCCGGGCAGTGTCTTTGCTGAAGGCGAATCCGGATACGTCACCGGTGTCGGCAAACTCAAGGGGCGCCTCATTATTCTCCTGGACATCTCGAAACTTTTGCATCGCCCGGAGTACAAACGACTTGAGGAGGCCGCGGAACCCGTCGCTACCGCAAGGTAATGCTCTTTCCGGCTTGTCACTAAGACCGCCGGACCGCCGGTCCGCTTCACGAATACAACATGGGAACGATTACTGCCCAGGTCCAACTCACGGAAGCAGAGCTGAAGCTCCTCCAGACCCTCGTCTATCAGGAATGCGGCATGTTTTTCGATGAGCGCCGCTCGCACTTCCTGAAAGATCGCCTGCAACGCCGTCTGAAAGCCTGCCAGCTCGAATCTTTCTACGCTTATTACCGCTTGCTCACCAGCAGGGAAGGACGGGCCGAACTCGCACTGCTGCTTGAGAATCTGACTGTCAATGAGACGAGTTTCTTTCGCAATCGCCCGCAGCTCGATCTCCTTCAAAAATCCATTCTCGAGGAGATTCTGCGCCGCAAGCAGGAGCGCCGCGATTACACCCTTCGCGTCTGGAGCGCTGGCTGCTCCGCCGGCCAGGAGCCCTACACCGTCGCCATTTTGATCTGCGATGCGCTTGCCTACTACTACCTGCGCAATCCGCTTCCGTTCGACATGCCTTCCCCGAAACCCCTCATTCCTCCTCCCTGGAGAGTGGAAATCGTTGCTTCGGACATCAGCTATGCCAGTCTTCGCGTCGGTCAGGAAGGCCTCTACACCGAGCTGCAGATGGAACCCGTCGACTACACCTGCCGCCTCCGCTACTTCGAAAAATCCGGTGACAAGTATGCCGTCAAGCCGCAATTGAAGGAACTCGTCCAGTTCGACTTTCACAACTTGAAAACGGAATTCTTGCCTCGCCGCAACGACATCATTCTCTGCCGCAACGTGATGATCTATTTCGACGAAGCCGAGCAAAAGCGCTTGATTGAAAAGTTTTGGCACTGCTTGAATCCTGCTGGATACCTCTTTGTCGGCCATGCCGAAAGTCTCTTCGGCCTGACCCAGAAATTCCGCATGATTCATGAGAACAACGGCACTGCCTACCAGCGCAACGAGGTCAATTCGTGAGTCGTCCTCCCGAGGATCGCGGCGGCGAGTTGCGCGCTCTCTTCTTCGAGAGTGCCAGCGAACTCCTTCAATCTCTCAACGAGGCCGGCCTCGAACTCGAGTCGCGTCCTGCTGACGAAGAAGTGATTCGTAATGTCCGTCGCGCTGTGCATACCTTGAAGGGTGATTCTGCGGCCTCTGGATTTCACAAGCTCGGTGAGCTGGCGCATGAACTCGAGGATGTGCTCACCCCGCAGATTGCTCTGGCGCGCGGCGCGGACCTCGCCGAGCTGGTCCTCACCGCGGCGGATAGTTTTGGCGCCATGCTCGCCGCCTATCAGCGCAAGGCCGAGCCGCCTCCGGTGGAAGCTCTCCACGTCATGATTCGCAAATTGCTCGAGGCGCCTCCCGCCGAGAACCAGGCCGTTCCTGCGCCGCCTCAATTGCCCGCCCACTTTGCCTGGACGGAATACGAACAGCTCATGATTTCGGAAGCCGTGCATCGCGGCGAGATTGTTTACAACGTCGCTCTTCGCATCGATCCCAACAGCCCTATGCGCGCCGCCGCTTTCCAGCTCATTCGCAACGTTCTTCACGGCAGCGGCACCGTCATCGCTTTGCGCCCGGAAGACAATGTGGCTGCTGCCACCGTTGAAATTGTCGAAGCCGCCTTGGCGAGTTCCCAGCCGGAACAAAGCCTTCTCCAGCGCTGCCGCATTCCTTCAATTGTTTCCGGCGTGCGTCTTGAGCGCGCTTCCACTGCGGAAACGCCCGAACATGAATTACTCGGTGATTTGTTGGAGGCGCAGGCGGCGCAATTTGTCGCCGGGGCCGCCGACACCCCCGAAAACGGCCCAGCAACCAATCCCGCTGCTGCCGGTTCGGCTGCTGCCACCGTTGCCGAAAGCACGCTTCGCGTGGACGCCACCCGCATCGATGCGGTCATGAACCTTGTCGGCGAGTTGATCATCGGAAAGTCCATGCTCAATCGCACGCTCACCGAGTTCGACCAGAAGCACGCCCGCGATCCCTTGCGCGCCAAGCTTGCCGACGCCATGGCCTTTCAGGCCCGCATCCTCGATGAACTCCACAAGTGCGTCTTGAAAATCCGCATGGTTCCCGTCGAGCAGCTTTTCCGACGCTTCCCGCGCGTCGTCCGCGACCTTGCCAAGCAGTGCGGCAAGGATGTGGCCTTGGAACTCTCTGGCCAGAACACCGACCTCGATAAGGGCATTCTTGACGCTCTCTCCGAACCGCTCATGCATCTCGTCCGCAACTCGGTGGACCATGGCATCGAGCCCGCCGACGAGCGCCTCACTGCCGCCAAGCCCGCCCGCGGCACTGTTTATCTCAACGCCTATCACCAGGGCACCCAGGTCGTCATTGAAGTCCGCGATGACGGCCGCGGCATCAACCCTGCCCATCTTCGCCAGCGCGCCGTTGAAAAAGGCATTCTGAAATCCGAAGAAGCCCGGCGTCTGACCGATCAGGAAACTCTCAATCTTATTTTCGAATCCGGATTCAGCACCGCTTCAGCGGTAACCGAAGTATCGGGCCGCGGCATCGGCATGGATGTCGTTCGAACCGTTCTAGACCGCCTCAAGGGCACCGTTCACGTTTCTTCCCAAAAAGGCCGCGGCACGACCATTCAACTTCGCGCCCCGCTCACTCTTGCCAGCATTCAAACGTTGCTCTTCCGCGTCGGCGGCCGTCTCTTTGCCGTCCCGCTCTCCTCCGTTGTGGAAATCACTCGCATTATCGACTCCGAGATTCACCGCGTGGACCAGCGTGAAGTGCTGCGTCTTCGCGATCAGATTCTCACCCTCGTTCGGCTGGATCACCTCAGCCGTTTGCGCAGCATCGATACCCAGCCCGTTCGAAAGAAACATTTCGTCATCGTCATTGGCGCCGCCGAGAAACGTTTCGGTCTCCTCGTGGACAGCCTCGTCGGCGAAGAGGAACTGGTCATAAAGGCGCTGCCCGCCGAAATCGTCTCCAGTGACTTGGTCAGCGGCGCATCAATTCTCGGTGATGGCACGGTTGTCCTCATCCTGAACGTTCCCGCGGTCCTCTCCCGCCTTGCTCGCGCCACTCCGCTTGGAGCTATCGCATGAGCGAGCGCATCCGGGTTCTCGTCGTCGACGATTCCGCCCTCATGCGGAAATTGATCCCCGCGATTCTTGCGCGCGAATCTTCCATCGAAGTTGTCGGCACCGCCATGGACGGCGCTTTTGCATTGAAAAAAATTGAAGAGCTCAAGCCCGATGTCGTGACCCTCGACCTCGAGATGCCGCGCATGGACGGCATGGAGACGCTGCGCCTCATCATGCGGCGCGCCCCGTTGCCGGTCGTCCTTTTCAGCACTCATTCGAAAGAGGGCGGTTACGCTACCTTCAAAGCCCTCGCCATGGGCGCCGTCGATTTTCTCGCGAAACCAAAAGACCCCGCCGGCCGCCTCGACGACATCGCCGATCAGTTGATTGCTAAAATAAAAGTCGCCAAGCGCGCCGTCGGCCGCAAACTTCCTCCCGCCGTCATCGAAGAAGTCCCCGCGCCGAAAAAAAGTACCCGTGCCGCTTTGCCTCCGCGCCGCGTCATCGCCATCGGTATTTCCACCGGCGGCCCAAACGCTTTGCAGTTTGTCTTGTCTCAAATCCCCGCGGATTTTCAATCCACGATTCTGATTGTGCAGCACATGCCCGAAGGTTTTACCGAAATGTTCGCCAAGCGCCTCGACGAATGCTGCGCTCTCGAAGTTCACGAAGCGCGTTCCGGCGATCTGCTCCTCGCCGGCCGCGTTCTGATTTGCCCCGGGAATCGCCACATGATGGTTCGTCGTATGCCGCGCGGGGACATGGTAATTCTCTCCGATGGGCCGCCCGTGAATGGACATCGTCCTTCCGCGGATGTTTTATTTCATTCCGTGGCGCAGGAGTTTGCGCTCACCGCCGTGGGGATTTTGATGACCGGCATGGGCGATGACGGAGCGGAAGGGCTTGGCGCGCTCAAGGCGGCCGGCGGAATGACCATCGCGCAGAGCGAAGATACTTGCGTCGTCAGTGGCATGCCGCGCGCGGCGATTCTTAAAGGATACGCCAACAAGATTGTTCCACTCGATGGGCTCGGTGCGTACTTGATCAGCAATTATGGCGCGGAACGCGGCGCCAGCGACAAAGTCGAGAAAAACGAAAAGCTCGAAAAGAACGAGAAGAACGAAAAAAACGAACGGACACCCGTATCATCCCAGCGCTCGTGAAAGCGAGCGCGGGGATAAGGAGAAGGCCATGAAACAATTTGCCGCCCTACTTCGGAAAGACAATCAGCCGGTTCGCTACCTGGTGGTGGACGATTCCGTCTTCGCGCGCAAGAATCTCATCAAAATGATCGAGATGTTCGGCGGCGAAGTGGCCGGCGAGGCCGGGGATGGCCTGACGGCCATCGCGGAATTCAACCGCATTAGCCCGGACATCGTGCTCATGGACATCACCATGCCGCAGATGGAGGGGATCGAGGCGGTGGAGCGCATCGTGCGGCAGCACGCCAGCGCGCGCATCGTCATGGTCTCTTCGGTCGGATACCAGGAAAATATTTTGGCGGCGCTGCAGAAGGGCGCGAAGCACTTCGTGCAGAAACCGGTGAAGCCGGAGGTCCTGTACGAAATTCTCCGGTACGTGCTCAGCGATGATCCCAACGCCGTCGGCGCGCCGGTGGCGATGGCAGGGGAGCACAGCTCATGAGAATGGAATTGATCCAGCCGTTCATCAACGCCGCGGATGCGGTCTTCGCGGAGTCGCTGCAGGCGCCGACGAAAATCAACGACCTCTCGATGGACGAGGACACCTATCGGCGGAAGGGCGTTGCGGCGCTCATCGCCATCAAGGGCGACATTGAAGGCCGCGTGATTCTCGATCTTTCGCCGGAAGTGGCGATGAAGGTGGCAAGCCAGCTCGCGGGGGCGGAAGTCGAGGCGAGCGACCAAGTGGTGCGGGAAACGGTTTGCGAGATGGCGAACATGGTCATCGGGAATTCCGTGACGCTGCTGAATGACCAGGGATTTCATTTCAAAGTGCTTCCGCCGGAAATTCACATGGACGAAACGGGGTTGGGCGGCAGCGCGGACACGGAAGCGCTGGTGATTTGCATCGAGACGCCCTGCGGCAACGTTTACCTGAACATTGCGATGCACTATCTGCACCGGCGACGCAGCGAACGGAACGCGGCTCCGGTACTCGACTGAGCGAGTGGTCCGTGAACAGTTTTCAGTTGTCAGTAATGAAAAAGCGAGCACACTACTGTTGTTTCCGGTTGGCGATGCTCCTTTGCTCTGGGTATTGAGCAAGTGGCTGGGATTCAGATGTATAGCCGGGCAGTTAAAGTTCTTCTTTAGGAATCTCACTGATGCACCCCCTCCACCCCCCCATTCTATGGATGACTATGAAAACAAATGGCTTGCAAAGTGGGCATTTCGTAATTACTTGAAAGGAAAGAGAATTCGTATCCGGATTTATCGTCCGGGCCACCGGCCCTACTTTCCGCCCGAAGAGGTCTCACTACTGCCGAAGGCAAGCAAATTTGTCCTGCAAGAAATCCCGACTCTTAAGCTAGGCCCATCGGGTGAGGGGTCGATTTCACTTGGGTCCGCGTCAGCCGGCAGAGGAACTCCTTGCGGAGTCGCAGTCGTTCTATTCGGGTTGATAGTTTCGAGTCCTTCTTCAAGGTCTTGAGAAGACTTGAGGTGGAACGCGCCGCGAAGAGCAATGGGGGTCAACAGGGTGGTCAGAAGTACGACGGCGACCATTACCGCCACTTCAGATCGCCCGAAAATTCCGGTGCTTGCACCGATCGCGGTGACGATCAGACCGACCTCCCCACGTGAAATCATTCCGCAGCCAACTCGGAGGCTGCGCACCCAGTCCATGCCGGAGGCAAGCGCGGCAAATCCGCAACCCACCAGCTTGCCGATGACTGCGACGAAAAGGATTACCAGCATGAGTGTCCAGTGACCTGAGAGGGCACGATAATCGCTGGAGAGACCGATCGAGACGAAAAACAGAGGGATAAGAAGTCCATGGCCTAGCGCGTAGAAGCTGCGCTCCACATCTGCCTTGAGCTTGGATCCAGCGAACACGTATCCCAGCAAGTATGCGCCAGTGATGCCAGCCACGCTGCCTAGCCACTCAGCCGAAATCGCGTACACCAAGACCAAAGCAAAAACACAACTTGGGACCGCCTCGTTGGCAGTGAGTTTGCGCAACTGAAGAATCAGTGGATCGAGCCAGCGCTTAGCCGCCCCGTACCCGACGACAAAAAATATTGTCACGCAAACGCTGATGGCCATCATTTGGACAATCAGTGGGTGGCTCGCGGCCGGAGCCAGATGCTGCTGCAGCCACATGCTCGCCATCGGCGCTACGCCAAAGGCTTGGCCCGCAGAATTGGTGATCGACGCAGCGAGGAAGGCAAGCACAAACAAGCCCATCACGTCATCGATGACCGCCGCTCCCAAAATCACGGTGGCTTCGGGAGAGGTCATCTTTCCCGCGTCCATTAAAGTTCGCGCGGAAATGGAAACACTTGTGGCCGTCAGCGCCCCGCCCAAAAAACAAGCAGTTGTCCAGGAAAGGCCGAAAAGATGGCCAACGCCAGCTCCCAGCAGGAACGGCCAAATCACGCCAGACAGCGCAACCACGAAGGCTGTCACGCTGGCCTCGCGCATCCGGTCGATGTCCGTTTCAATGCCGGCAATGAACATCAGGACATACCCGCCGACCTGTGCGAAAAGCAACAGCGCGCCGGTCGCATGCCCGCCTTCGAATAGATGGAGATGCAGAAGGTTGAACGCGCCCGGACCGAGCGCCACACCAACCAAGAGTTCACCGAGTATAGCCGGAATTCCGAAGCGGCTGCAGAGGGAGGCCGCCATCTTCACGGCGGGGAGCAGGATGGCCACTAGCAGCGCGAGTTGTAGCGCTGGTTGCATCGTTAGCGGATATCCACGGTGGCTAGGGCTTCGGTTTCAGCCTGGTCCCGCGACCAGAGCCTCCGCAAACGGCTGACCAAGTACCATGGGCCCATGTAGCTAAAGCTACCGCGTTTGATGCCGTTGTGCATCAGTGTCCGAATGATGGCCGCCTGCCTGCGCGCCAATTCCGATTGCGCCAAGTTCTGCGCCAGCTTGGCGGCCTGACGCGTGTGCTCTTCGGCTTTTTCGGAGACCCGGAGCCGCATCCAGAGCTCGCCCATTTTCAGGTGGGCGATGAAGCTATCCGGGGCGAGACGCACGCTTTCGCGAAGTTCCTCGATGGCCTCTTGCACTTTCAGGTCTACGCAGAGCGCCATGCCAAACAGGACCCGAAGTTCCGAGACATTGGGGTGGAGTGCGACGCACTCGCGCAAACCCTGCACGAGTTCGGCGCGCTCGTCTTTTTCCAGCAGGTAGGGATCAGCGAACATACGCAGCAGCGAGCCTTGCGTCCTAGCTGGCACGCGCGCGAGCACGGAAGAAGAAGATAGCGGGGCGGCAAGTGCTTCTGTGTTCGGTGGGCTTGTTACCAATCCTGTATTCATAAGAATATGCCTCGTTGGTGTTTAAGATTTTCTTCAATTGCGCCACCGCGGTCACTTCGTAAATGGGATTGGCAAGGCGCGACATCTTGGCAATGCGCGCCTTGCCAATTCATGGCCTCTGCCGATCAGGCTGTTCCCATTGCAGGCTCCGGTCGAAAGACGAACTCCGGATAACCAAGCTGGCCCATCTCAGGAATATCGAGACCCGCCAACTCCGTCTCCACGGAAACTCGCTGTCCCACGAAGAACTCGAGGATGAGGTTGATGACGAAGCTGAGGGTAAAGACAAAGCCCATCAGCGTGGAGATGCCAATCAGTTGCGCGGCAAGCTGGCTGGCATCGCCGTAAAACAGGCCGGTGACTGAACCAGTGACACCGTTCCAGCTTCCTCCGTAGTTGCTGGTTCCGTCTGCGAAGAGCCCTACTGACAGGACGCCCCACAGGCCATTGGTTCCATGGACAGAGATGGCGCCGACGGGATCGTCGACCTTCATGAAGTTTTCCACGAACGCGCAGCTCACGCAGACCAGTACGCCTGCGACGAGGCCGATAATGGCTGCCCCAGCCGCGCTGACGAAGCCGCTAGGGGCGGTAATGGCGACGAGTCCCGCCAGCAAGCCGTTGCCGCTCATGGACGCGTCGGGTTTCCCCTTCAGCGCCCACATGTAGATGATTGCGCCGAGTGTCCCCGTGCAACCGGCCAGCATGGTGTCAACGGCGATTGTGCCGATGCGCAAGTTTCCAGCCGCCGAAGCACCGAGCGTGCTGCCGGGATTGAACCCGAACCAGCCGAATGCCAGAATGAAGCATCCGATGAGCACCGCCGAAATGTCGTGACCAATGATTGGATTGCTTGAGCCATCGCGATTGTATTTGCCGATGCGCGCGCCAATCATCATCGATACGGCCAGTGCAGTCATCCCTCCGACAGCGTGTACGACGCCCGATCCAGCAAAGTCACAGTAACCTTTGCCCAGACCGACGTTTGTGCCGAGTTGGGAGAGCCATCCGCCGCCCCAGGCCCAGTTGCCGTAGATTGGATACGTAATCGCGCCCATGATGACCGAGGAGACGGCGAAGGTGATGAATTTCCACCGTTCGGCGCAGGCGCCGGTCACGATTGTGAGGGCCGTGTCCATGAACACCATTTCGAAGAGAAAGATGACCATCACGCCCACGTCATATGTGTGCCCGGCGAGAAAGTATCCGCTCTGGCCGAAGAGGCCCCAGGTTTTCCCGAACAAAGTGATTGCATGTTCGGACGCCAAGGGCTGGAGACCACCCAGGTTGCTGTTGCCGGCTGCTCCGCCCATTTGTATGGCGAACCCAAGTATCCAGTACGCGAACAAACCGCACGTATACACGAAGAAGTTCATCATGTAGGTATGGTTGGCGTTCTTCACCCGGCACAAGCCCGACTCGACCATGGCGAATCCCGCCTGCATGAACATGACGAGAAAACCGCAGACGAGCGTCCAGACAAAATTGACGGCGATTTTGTTCTGCCCCACTTGGTTGGCGACGTCCGGAAGCGTCACCCCCGCTTTTGAGTCAGCCGCTGGGACATCATTGATGGTCCCGGTGATCGTGCCACCTGGATCGCCCTTCGCCAAATCGGCGGTTGTGGGCGCTTTGCCGGCGGCGTCCTTGAGTTGGGCGTCGGCGGGGGGTACCGTTGGAGCCGGAGCGGCGGCAGCCGCGGTAGCGGGAGCCGCCGGTGCCGCCGTTTGAGCGTGCGCCGTCAAGCCAAACGCTAAAACGAACGCAAGGATCCAATGGCTGAGACAACTATTTCGAAGAATTGTTTTCATCGTGAGTGCTCCATAGTAGTTTTGGCTGCCACGGGAATACTGGCGTGTTCAGATGCAAGTGAGTCCCCTTTCCAAACCGCGTTCTTATTGAAGGCCGCGGGCAAAATGTAGATCATTCCGACCGCGGTCACCCCAATGCCCAGCAGGGCAAAAACGATGCGCCCGCCGGTGCTGGAGGTCAGATGTATGCCCGTTAACGTAACAACCCATCCGAATAGGCAGATGGCAGCGCCAACCAACTTCATCCCCTCGGGACTTGGTTTAAGCGCCGTCCTTCCCTCAAGCTGCTTGATCCCCAAGAACCCGAACAAACTGCCAACAAAAGCTATCGCCCCCAGCGCGAACAATGCCTTGCCGGTCCCGCTTCCAAAATAGGCGAAGCCGGCACAAAGCACCGTTGCCGCGCCTAAAAATAAACCGAAGTAACTTCCCTGAGATTTATTTGCTGCCATTGCGAATTCCTCCTCGACCCGGCTGGGTCAGTCATTAACTGATGAATTCTTCTCTTCGATCCTCAACCTGCATTGGCCTCAAAAACCCGTCTTCAAGACAGAAACAGAACCCGTACAACTTCGCTCGCATTACGAGGGAACTTACTCTGAACACGGCCGGAGCTTCCCTGGAAACCGTGCCAAGGATGATCAGTTCGGGTGGCTCGCGCGCGGGCTGACGAAAGGCCCGCAGCACAGCGCTTCCAATATTGGGCAGCGCGTCGAAGAGCAGGTTGTGTATGGATATCGCGTCCGCCAAGGCTTGCAGCGATTCGTTGCGGTCTCGCTCCGGACGGCGCAGACTGGCGTCCCAAACGTCCGGGGGGCGCGCCATCCAGTCGCACTCCGCTATGTTTTCGCGCAATTCCACACGGAGCAGCCGCAACGGAGCGCGGGAGAACTCGCCGAACCGCATTTGCCTTCGCAGCGTGCGAACGAAGTCAGCGACTTCCCACAATGACCGCATTTACGCTCCTTCTTTTTTTTTCCTCTGGCGCTTCCACCCTGGTCGGGAGCGCCATAAAGATCAGGAGCTCCACAGCAACGATGGCCTCCAGGACCAAGGGCGATCCTGCTTGCAGCCGGACGACCAGGAGCAGCGCCACCATCGAGAACCATTGCCATCGCGAGCGGCGCAATCGTTCGATGCGCCCAGGAAGTCTCAGCAGATCGCCGAATCTGAGTTTGTCTCCTGGCGCCGCCGGCACGCAGGCACGAATACATGCCACAGCAAAGAAGCCAGCCAGGATCGCCTCAACCAGCATCATTGGCCAATTCATAGACACCTTCCACTTAGCTGCCGAAACACAAATCCCGCGACCATAAAGCGGACGTTCGACAACGGCAAAATGCGCCTGTGCGTCCAGCGCAGTTCCGTGAGTCCTCAGCGGCTCATCTCCGAGCGCTATGTTTCTATTGTTTGGACACGGCGTCGTGTCCGAGACGAACAAACCAGCGTGAAGCTCGCATGGCGGCTCCTCGTTTCGTCGGCGAAAAGAGGAGTTCAAAGCACCGATGCGATTTCTTCACTTTCACGCGGAGTCTGCAGAATTCGCCTAGGAGAGTCAAATTCAAACTTTCAATTTACTCGATTCGAATCGTACGTGTCCGCACGCGTCACCATGCATCGAGCCGCCAGTGCATGGGCGAATGGTTACTCAGAGTTGCGTTTCAGTTCGTCGTTCAAAATAACGGACTCCGAGATTTCTTTCATAGACTTGCGCATTTGCTGGCTCTGCCGCCGCATGGTGCGATACGCTTCATCCTCGCTGATTTTCAAGTCGCGCTGCAGGATTCCCTTGGCGCGCTCCACAAGCTTTCGGGTTTCCAGCCGGCCTGAAAGGACGGATTTTTCGCTCTCCAGCTGCTCCCTCTGGCGTTGATTCTCCTGCAGCTCGGCAATTGATTTTTGAAGTTCGGCAGTGCGCTCGGCCACTCGGACCTCGAGTTGGTCACGGGCCTCCCTGAGTGCCTTCTCAGTTTTCCTTTTCGATGAGCTCACCCAGCTCGCAACCGCGGCGCAAATAATGAACGCGACAAAATACGCACTATCTGTGGCATTGATGACGAACGAATGGAACGGAGGAACAAAGAAATAGTCCACGGCCAGAGTGGCGAGGAGGACCGCGAAAAGGCCGGGCACTGCGCCACTAAACCACGCGCTTATCATGACCGCCGGGAAGAACAGGAACAAGAACGGGTAGGGAAAAAGGGGCTGGAGGAGCAGGGTCGAAACAAGTGCTGCTGCGACACATGACAATGCTATCCCGCTGCGCCGGATCACGGATCCAACCAGCAGCCTGAACGACCGGTCTGTTTCAAGAGCCTGCGTTGTTTCCTGTAGCATGTGACCTGCTCCCCTCAATCCGCAGAGAAGTGTATATGATTCTGCGGAACGAAGAGGAGCGTCATGTCGAAGGGGAAGCACCGCGAAGCGGAGATGATCGGGGCGTCGAAGCAGATGGAAGCGGGACGGACGGCGTAGGACGTGGTGCGGTAGCTGGGTGTCTCGAAGCACACGGGTCTTCCGGAGAAGAACCGTCGGGAAGCAAAGAACGCGAAAGACCCGCCACTACACAAGGCGAAGCGTGAGACTAAAACTAAAGCAAGAGAACCGGCCTAAAGGCCGCCGCTACGGTTGCGAGTCGGGGCGACGCTTCAGGGTCGGGCGATCGTCGTCGGTGCTGTTGGGATCGTTGCCGGTGGGCTGCTTTTTGGATTGCTCGGTTTTGGTGCGCAGGCTGGGTTTGCCGGGGCCATTGTCCGAGACCTTGCGCGTGAACATGATGTTGCGGAGGCGGGCCTTCACGGTATCGAATTCGGAGGTGGTGACGATGTATTCCTGCCTCGCCGGGAGGATGCGAGCGATTTCTTTTTGGGTGTTTTCGATGCGCTCGGGCGTGGGTGGATGCGTGGAGAAAACCTTGGGGATGGTGCCGGGGCGGCGCTTTTCGTCGGCTTGGATGCGCTCGAAGAAAGTGACGTAGGAGTTCGGGTCGTAGCCGGTCTTGTACATGTACTGGATGCCGAGATAATCAGCTTCGCGTTCGGCGTCGCGGCTGAACTTGAGGTAGGTGACGGGGATGGCGAGGTTCAGGCCCTGATAAATGCCATAGCCGGCCCAGCCGCCGGGGCCGAGAAGGATCAGCGGGATGGTGGCGAGCTGCATCAATTCGCCCTTGGTGGCGTTCTTGGTGCCGTGGCGCGCGCAAACATGGGAAATCTCGTGGGCCATCACGCCCGCGAGCTCAGACTCTTCCTGGGCGCGGAGAATGAGGCCGCTATTGACATAGAAGAAGCCGCCGGGCAGAGCGAAGGCGTTGACCTCGTCGGAATCGATGACCTTGATGGTAAAGGGAACCCGCGCATCGGAGTTGCGGACGAGGTTCTGGCCAACGCGGTTGACGTATTCGGTGACGACCGGGTCATCGATCAGCTTGGAGGAGCGCTCGACTTCCTGGGCCAATTGCTTGCCAAGGGAGATTTCACGTTCCAGCGAGTAGAGATTCATCCCCTTTCCGACGCTGCGGTTGCCGATGGCCTCGACGTCTTCCTTGGAATTCTTGGGAGTTACGGTGTCTTTTTGCTGGACCGGCTGGGAACCGGTCGGCTGCTGAGTCTGCTGTTGGGCGGGCGGCGGCGTCTTTGAGGGATCCTGGCTCTTGGGATCTTGACTTTGGGGGGCAGCGAAGGCTGAACCCGCCAAGAGGGCGCTGACCAGCGCCAGTTTCAGGGCATGCCGCAGAATCTCTTGCATATCGTGTACCTCCGCCTACCCGCAATTATACACCTGCAATGGCCGGGCAGGCCCCTAGGATATCCAGATGACTACTAGGATGTAAGACAGTCCAGGAAGGTTTCCTATTCCCGGGAATGCGCCAGGCGGTTTCAGGGAAGAGAGTCCCGCCCGAGGCGTACTGAGTGAATACCACCGGCTTGGGGGGCAGTTGACACACTTCGCAGCGCACTCTAGAGTCAAAGCCGGTCCTCTATGAGCGTCTCGAAGATTCAGATTGGCCAGCTTTGGAAGAAAGACGGCACTGGCGATGTCTATCTTGTCACGCGACTGTACTCCGAAGCATTGAATACCATGGTGATCTTGCGCAAGTCCGGGGCCGAGGGAGAGGCGCAGCTCCGTGTGCGGGTCGAGCGCGCCGCCGGAGGGCAGAACATTCCGGGTTTTTCTCCGGCCCAGGAAGATTAGAAGTTCCAGGTTCAAATCGACCGAACTTCCATCTTTACAACGTCATCCACCTTCATGAGCTCCTTTTGCAGGAAGGGCTCCCCGTAGTCCACGCCGATCAACTGGCCGTAGTGCCGGGCTAACTGGTTCATCTCTGCTTCCAGGCGGTCGGTGGCAAGATGAACGTGGCTTTTCTTTTCGGGCTTGCTGGGGCGGAATTGCGACGCGAAGGCGAGGATGGCCTTGCGGCGCCGCTGGTATTGCGCGGTGATGTCCACGACGAAGGTGGGCCGGACGTCGGCGTAGTAGGAGGTTGCATAGAGTATTTTGAAGGGGCGGTAGGCCTCGCCTTCGATGGGAAGCTGTTTCAGTCCCGCCAGGAAGCACGCCTCGTAACCGAGAGTTGAGGCATGGTAGTGGTCGGGATGCCGCGCTTCCCAGTAGGGAAGAATTACCGTCTTTGGCCGGAGCTGCCGGATGACGGCGGCGAGGCGCAGCTTGTGCTGACGGGAAGGCTGGACGTCGGAATCGGGCACGCCGAGGGTGCCGTGCCAGTTGACGGACAGGAACTTGGCGGCCTTGGCGGCTTCTTTGGCGCGAGTCTCCGGGGTGCCGCGCGTTCCCATTTCGCCAGCGGTTAAATCGAGGATTCCAGTCTTGTATCCGCGCTGGGCCATTTTCAGCAGCGTGCCGCCACAGGTAAGTTCCACGTCGTCGGGATGCGCGGCGATGGCCAATACATCGAGATTCATTCGTCCTCCGGGTTGCGGCGATTGTAGGGTAGGACAGACAGTTTAGTTTGTCGCGTGTAAAGTGGAACGCAGCAGGAATGAGGACAGGCAAGCATGCCTGTCCAGCGGGAATATGCTACGGTTTTCAGGTTTGAAGATGATGGAAACTGGAAATAAATCGGGGGAGCCGTGGCACGGGCGCGTGGCTCTTGTGACTGGGGCCGCGAAACGGCTGGGGCGGGCGGTCGCGTTGCGGCTGGCGGAGGAGGGCGCGGACGTCGTCATCCACCATCGCTCCTCTGGCGCGGAGGCAGCGAGCGCGGTTGCGGAAGTCGAAAAGACCGGGCGGCGCGGTCTTGCCGTGGCCGCGGACCTCGGCAACCTTGCTGACATCAAGCGGCTGTTCGATGAAACGGAGAAACAGTTTGGGCGGCTGGACATCCTGGTCAATAACGCCGCCAATTTTCTCCACGCTGAATTCGGGAGCACGACGGAGCAAACCTGGGACGCCGCTTTGGACACCAATTTGAAGGCACCGTTTTTTTGCGCGCAGGCTGCCACGCCGATGCTCAAGAAAAATCAGGGAGTGATTATTAATTTCGCGGATGTCGGCGGAATTCTTGGCTGGACGGGGTACATTCCGCATTGTGTTTCGAAGGCAGGGGTCATCATGCTCACGCGCTGTCTTGCCAAGGAGCTGGCTCCCGAAGTGCGCGTTAACGCCATTGCTCCCGGCACCATCACCATGCCCGGCGACCCGCCGGAGTGGGAGGCGGACTTCATCAAACGCGCACCGCTGCGCCGTTCCGGAAGCCCCTCCGACATTGCCGACGCGGTATTGTTTCTGGTGCATGCGAAATTCATTACCGGCCAGGTCTTGGTGCTCGATGGCGGCCGCACGTTGTGATGGGCGGGAGAACGCGGGCCCATCGCCGCCCCTCAACATCGCCGCCCCTCAACATCGCTCAAGATTTCTTCCATCCGGCCGTGCAGAGAATCTCTCCGCGGTGTATTCTATTCTGCTTATGGCTTGCATAAATTAGCCGCGCTCGCCGCGGGACATCCGGACAATCAAAGGACGAGGGACCAACCGAAGTTATGGACAACGAAATATCGACCCAGCCTCACGGAATGGCAGACGTTGAGATTCAGGAATGGCTTGAGTCGCTGGATTCCGTTTTGGAATCCAGCGGACCCGAGGTGGCCGCGGAAATTCTCGAGCGGCTTCGCGCGCACGCCGCGGTCAACGGCATCGACCTGCCCTTCAGCGCGAATACGCCTTACGCGAATACGATTCCGGTGCGCTTGCAGCCGCTTTTTCCCGGCGACCAGGAGTTGGAGCGCCGCATCAAGAGCCTTATCCGCTGGAACGCGCTGGCCATGGTGGTGCGCGCGAACCGCGTGGAGCACAACATCGGCGGCCACATTTCCACCTATGCTTCGGCGGCGACGCTCTACGAAGTAGGATTTAACCATTTCTTCCGTGCGCGCAGCGAGCAATTCGAGGGCGACACGGTCTATTTTCAAGGGCACGCCTCGCCGGGGATGTACGCCCGCGCGTTTCTGGAAGGCCGGCTCAGCGCGCAGAAGCTGGAAAATTTCCGCCGCGAACTGAAGCCCGGCGGCGGGCTTTCTTCCTATCCGCATCCGTGGCTGATGCCGGATTTCTGGGAATTCCCAACGGTTTCCATGGGCCTCAGCCCGCTGATGGCGATTTATCAGGCGCGCTTCAACCGCTACCTCGAGGACCGCGGCATGAAGCCTGCCACGGACGCCAAGGTGTGGGCGTTCCTGGGTGACGGCGAAACCGACGAACCGGAATCGCTCGGAGCGATCACTCTGGCTTCGCGCGAGAAGCTCGACAACCTGATTTTTGTCATCAACTGCAATTTGCAGCGCCTCGATGGCCCGGTGCGCGGCAATGGACAAATCATCCAGGAACTGGAATCCGCGTTCCGCGGCGCTCGCTGGAACGTGATCAAAGTTCTCTGGGGAAGCGAGTGGGACCCCATCTTCGAACGCGACACCGAGGGGTTGCTGGTGAAGCGCATGGGCGAATTGGTGGACGGCGAATACCAGAAGCTGGTGGTTTCCTCCGGCGCGTATGTTCGCGAACATTTCTTCGGCAAAGATCCGCGGCTGCTCCAGCTTGTCGAGCCCATGTCCGATGAGAGTTTGCGGCGGCTACGGCTCGGCGGGCACGACCCACGCAAGGTCTATGCCGCATACAAGGCGGCGGTCGATCACAGGGGCTCGCCGACAGTCATTCTCGCGCGCACCATCAAAGGCTACGGCCTGGGCGAAGCGGGTGAAGGCAAGAATGTCACACACCAGCAGAAAAAACTCAACGAAGACGAATTGCGGGAATTCCGTTCACGTTTTGGCATTCCTCTGAACGACGAGGATTGCATCGAGGTTCCGTTCTACCGGCCTGCCGAAGACAGCGTCGAGATTCAGTACCTTCGCGCGCGGCGCGAGGCGCTGGGCGGCTACGTTCCCAAGCGCAGCATTCGTTCGAAACCCCTGGTCGCCGACCATGACGAACTCTTCAAGGAGTTTCTGGAAGGCAGCGACGGCAGGGAAGTCTCCACGACCATGGCGTTCGTGGGCATGCTGCGCAAAATGCTCAAGGATGCGGAGATTGGGAAGCTCGTCGTGCCCATCGTCCCGGACGAAGCCCGCACTTTCGGCATGGAATCGCTGTTCCGTACCGCCGGCATTTATTCCAGCGCCGGACAGAAGTATGAGCCCGTCGATGTGAATACGCTGCTCTACTACAAGGAAGCGAAGGACGGCCAGATTCTCGAAGAAGGCATCACCGAGGCTGGTTCGATGGCCTCGTGCATCGCCGCAGGCACCGCCTACGCTACGCACGGCATCAACACGATCCCGTTTTTCATCTATTACTCGATGTTTGGTTTTCAGCGAATTGCGGATTTCATCTGGGCGGCCGCCGACATGCGCACGCGCGGCTTCCTGCTCGGTGGCACGTCGGGACGCACCACTCTTTCCGGCGAAGGCCTTCAGCACCAGGACGGCAACAGTCACGTCCTCGCCCTGCCGGTCCCGAACATCAAGGCGTACGATCCAGCGTTTGCTTATGAAATCGCGGTCATCATCCAGGACGGCATTCGCCGCATGTACAAGGACGGTGAGAACGTTTTCTACTACATCACCGTGATGAACGAACCCTATGCCATGCCGGCCATGCCGGGCGACGTGAAGGACGGCATCCTGCGGGGGATGTACCGCTTCCGGCCCACGGCAAACGCGAAGGCCAAGCTGCGGGCGCAATTGTTCGGCAGCGGCGCGATTCTCAACGAAGCGTTGCGCGCCCAGGAGATTCTCGAGGCCAAGTACGGCGTGGCCGCCGATGTGTGGAGCGTGACCAGTTACAAGGAGCTTTATAACGACGGCATTGAGTCCGAGCGCTGGAACCGTTTGCATCCGGGCGAGAAAGCGCGGGTGCCCTATGTCACCAAGTGCCTCGCGGACGCGCCGGGAGTGCTGGTGGCAGCTTCCGACTACTTGAAGACTTTGCCCAATATGATCGGCAAATGGATGCCGCGCCGCCTGGCCTCGCTCGGCACCGATGGCTTTGGGCGGAGCGAAGGCCGCACCTCCTTGCGCGACTTCTTCGAGGTCGATTCCCGCTTCATCACGCTGGCCACGCTGCATGAGCTTTTCGTCGACGGGAAGATTGAGCGGTGCGTCCTCGACAAAGCCATCAAAGACTTGGGCATCAACACCGACAAGCCCAATCCGGTTGTTTCGTAGGGAAGGCCGTGCCTACGTTTCGCTTCAGACTCAGCTTCATACGGCTCGCTCTTCTTATGCTCTTACCGGTTCTGGGGCTCTTGGCGTCCGCGCGGCTGGAGGTCACGCAATCCAATTCCATCTCGGAATCACGTCGCCGTGAGTTTCTGAAGAACCTTGTTGCTGCCGCCATCGAACGTACTCACCACGTTATTCGCTACGATCCAGCCTACGTCCGCATTTCTTATCCTGGTGGAGACGTGCCTGCGGACACCGGCGTATGCACGGATGAAATCATCCGATCCTATCGCCGCCTTGGCGTCGATCTGCAAAAGGAAGTTCATGAAGATATGGTTCAGAACTTTGGTGTCTATCCGCGAAGTTGGCGATGGCTACTGAGCCGCACCGATCCGAACATCGATCACCGGCGCGTGCCGAACCTGATGGTCTTCTTTGCGCGCAAGGGAGAGTCGCTGTCGTTGTCCGGCCGCGCCGATGACTACACGCCGGGCGATCTTGTCACTTGGGATCTGGGTGGGGGCGTTCCCCATATTGGTGTTGTCGTGGACCAAAAGTCCGCGACGAGCGGCCGTTACATGATTGTCCACAATATCGGCCAAGGCCCGCGCATGGAAGATGTTTTGTTCAATTGGAAGGTCACTGGCCACTACCGCTACTTTGGTCCGGCGTTGTAGCCCGCGGTTCGCCGCGGTTCGATTCCAGAATTTCTGACGGTTTAATGCGGCCAGTGGCCAGTTGTGCGATTAGCTCCCGGTTCGCCGCCAGAAAATCGTACTCTCCGAGTTCTTTTGGCAAGGCCCAGGCAATCTTCTCAAATGTGTACGGCATCGCGTCTGTTTCCGCGATTGCTGCGGCATAGAAGCGGATTTCAAGCTCCTCGAGTGTTTCCGCATAGTGATGACGCACGCGGCCAAGCTCAACGCTTTTCACCAGGGTCACGCCGAGTTCTTCCCGCAGTTCTCGCGCGAGTGCAGCCTCGGGCGATTCGCCGTCCCGAACCTTCCCGCCGGGAAATTCCCACTTCAGCGGGGAACTGTCGTTTTTCCGGCGCTGGCCGATCAGCAATCGCCGGTCGCCGCGCTCAATGACTGCCGCGACGACAGTCCTCATGCCCGCCCTCGCGTTCGATTCCCGGGATAGAAGATATTGTAGAGTGCGCGCGCACCCTCGATCAGCGGGGGCCCCGGGGTGTTCAGAAGTTCATCGCTGATTACGTAGACCTTTCGGTTTCGAACCGCCGCTACATCTTTCCACGCCATGACTTTATACGCCTGCTTGAGGTCGGCTTTCGCTCCCGTCGCCGCCCAGGCGAGAATAATGACTTCCGGCCTGGCCTCCGCGACTTGTGCTTCGGTGACTCTTTCCCCGGCGGAAACCACCATCTCGCTACCGCAGATGTTCACCAATTCCGCCACCCAGGGCGGGGAAGTGATCCGCGGATTCGGCCACGCCTCGCAATAAACGCGGACTCGATGCTTCGATCGCCGCGCCTTCTTCTCGATTTCCGAAAACGCTTCGCGCATCTTTTTCACCAACCGCTCGGCAGCGGCTGTGCGATGCGTGATCCCGCCTAACAAGCGAATGTCGGCTTCGATGTCAGCGAGCGTCCGCGGGTTCATGGCCAGAAAAGCGAACGGCCGTTCGAGGAGTTTCGCGACCGTCTCCTGCTTGTACGGCACTGAGCCGACCACCAGCGTCGGCTTCAGCCGGAGAATCTCGTCCACAGACTCCATGTGCCAGCAATCGCCAAGTTTTGGCAGTTTGCCGACTGGCGCAACATCAGCGCACCACTTGGTCACGCCGACCAGGACGCGCATAGCTCCAATGGCGCACAGAATCGAGGTCGCGCTGGGGGCCAGGGAAACAATGCGCAAGGGAGGTCGCCGAGTCGTTTTCATGGTTACCGGAAGAGGATAGCAGACCGCCAGGCGTCTCGTGGTTCGCAAGAGCGTGGATTGACTCCGCTTCACGAGTATGTTGCACTGCATTGCTTAATTCCCGGAGGACTAGGTGCG
>Ga0137415_10001280_pt1 | contig 24852 bp, 17 predicted proteins | sample CZODoug3_1_1_16f_FD_183082 | JGI IMG/M metagenome (GOLD analysis project Ga0137415, IMG submission 183082) | Vadose zone soil fungal communities from Angelo Coast Range Reserve, California, USA - CZODoug3_1_1_16fungal (Hybrid Assembly) | ecosystem: Environmental > Terrestrial > Soil > Vadose...
TCCCGCAACTGCTGCTCGTCAATGCACAGCGGCGGATTGGTGTAGAAAGTGTTCCAGCGCACCAGCGTGTAGAGTCCGTTCTCGCGGAAAAACTTGCTCAGTGCGGTCATCTCCTCGGACGTGCCGTTGAACGGTGCCATGGGCTGTCGCGTCTTGCGGCTACGGACGAGTTCGACGATACCGAAGAGTCCGATCGAGCGCACCGCACCGACCGATGGATGTTTTGCCTCCATCTGCGCTCCCAGATCCTTCAGGATGGCTCCCATCTTGCGAGCATTTTCGATCAGGCGATCTTCTTCGTAAACACGAATGGTGGCGAGCGCGGCGGCGCACCCCATGGGATGGCTGTTGTAGGTGAGGCCACCGTAGAAGACCTTGTCCTGGAAGTGTTGTGCGATGGGGTGGCGCATTCCAACTGCACCCAGCGGCAGATAGCTCGACGTGAGCCCTTTGGCCATCGAGATCAGGTCGGGCACCACCTTCCAGTGGTCGATGGCAAACCATTCCCCTGTGCGGCCGAAGCCAGCCATGACTTCATCGGCGATCATCAGGATGCCGTACTTATCGCACAGTCTACGGACGCCCTGCATGTATCCATCGGGAGGAATGAGGATGCCGTTTGTCCCGACGACCGTTTCCAGAATGAAAGCCGCGATGGTTTGCGGGCCTTCCAGCTGTATGACCTCCTCGATCATGGCCAGCGATGTTTCCGCGGACTCCCAGCCGCGCTCGATACCGTGATAGGGGTCGAGTACACGGACCACTCCCGGAATGCCCGGCTCAGCTGCCCAGCGCCGCGGATCACCCGTGAGAGTAATGGCGCCCGCGGTGGCGCCATGATAGGAGCGATAGCGCGCCATAATCTTGTGGCGTCCCGTGAAAAAGCGGGCGATCTTGATGGCGTTCTCGTTGGCCTCGGCGCCGCCATTGGTGAAAAAGAAAGTATCGATGTCGCCCGGCGTGAGTTCCGCCAGCTTTGCGCCCAGGCGGGCGCGAGGTTCCGTCGCCATGAACGGATTCGCGTAGGCTAGCGTAGAAGCCTGCTCGGTGATTGCCTGGATGACGCGTTCGTCGCTGTGGCCGATGTTTACGCTCATCAGCTGGCTGTTGAAGTCAATGAAGCGCTTCCCTTCCGGCGTCCAGAAGTAGATACCCTTGGCGCGCGCAACCGGGATGGGATCGACCTTCGACTGGGCAGACCACTCAAACAGAGTGTGCTTCTTGGTGAGGGCGACGATGTCCTGGCCGGACATCGTGGGGGTAGTGGTCGCGGTGGTCATCTGGACGAACTCCTGGTCTTTTCTCGGTTCGCGATCCGTGGCGATTCGCTCCATTCTTGCGAACCACCAAAGCACACGAAGTCACACAAAGGAAATCTTGGCCCGATCGCCCGGACGAGCGCGTCCGGGCGTACGTAATCCTTCTAAAACTTGCGCGAGTGCTCTTTCGCCCAGCGCTCAACAACAACTTTCTTCTCGGTGTAGAACTCGACCGAATCGCGGCCCTGGCCGTGCATGATGCCGAAGAAGCTGTCTTTCCAGCCGCTGAACGGGAAATACGCCATGGGCGCGGCCACGCCGATGTTGATGCCGATATTCCCTGCCGGCGCTTCGTAGCGGAAGCGGCGCGCCGCCGATCCACTCGAAGTAAATAGCGAGGCCTGGTTGCCGTAAGGATTGCGTTCCAGGAAGGCAAGCGCTTCGTCCATGTCGTCGGCGTGGATCAGGCTGAGCACGGGGCCGAAAATCTCGGTATGGGTGAGTTCGCTGGTCGCCGGCAGTCCATCCAGAATCGTGGGCTTCACAAAGTTACCAGCTTCATATTTCGGGATCTTCGAGTTGCGCCCGTCGAGCAGAACTTTCGCGCCCTGCTTTTCCCCAACGGCAATCAGCGACTCTATACGCTCTTTACTTTGCCGAGTAATCACCGGCCCCATCTGAACCCCGTCTTCGAGGCCATTGCCGACCCGAAGCTTCGAGGCTGCATCGGCAATCGCGTCCCGGAAAGTCTTCTGCGCTTCACCAATCGTCACGGCGACTGAAACCGCGAGGCAGCGTTGACCGGCGCATCCGAACGCGCTGTCCGAGATGATCTGCGTGGCCATCGGCATGTCCGCATCGGGAAGCACGATGACATGATTCTTGGCGCCACCCTGGCACTGCGCCCGCTTTCCGTTCGCTCCGGCCCGCGCGTAGATGTACCTAGCCACGGGAGTGGAGCCGACAAAACTGATGGCTCGGACCCGAGGCTCGTCGAGCAGCGTGTCCACCGCAACCTTGCCACCATTCACCAGGTTGACGACGCCCTTGGGTAGTCCCGTCTTCTCAAGCAATTGGAAGACGTAACGCATGGTGAGCGGGACGCGCTCGGAGGGCTTCAGGATGAAAGTATTGCCGGTGGCGATCGCGTACGGCAGAAACCAGAATGCGATCATGCCTGGAAAATTGAACGGCACGATCGCCGCTACCACTCCGAGCGGCTGGCGGATCATCATCTCGTCGATCCCGCGCGCGACGTCCTCGAGGTTGTAGCCCTGCATCATCATCGGGATGCCGCAGGCAACCTCGACGTTCTCGATCGCCCGCCGCATCTCAGCCTTGGCCTCGGTGAAGGTCTTGCCGTTTTCCTGAGTGATCAGACGGCTGATGTCGTCGATGTGATCTTCGAGCAGTTGCTTCAGCTTAAACAGGGGCTGAATGCGGTCCTCGGGCGGGGTGCGCCGCCACGCGGGATAGGCCGCGGCAGCCGCCTCGATGGCCTTGGTGACTTCTGCAGCGTCAGAGATCGGGACCTTGCCAAGACTCTCGCCGGTAGCAGGATTGAGGATGTCGACCCATTCCCGGGCGTTCGATTCGACCCATTGGCCGTTGATGTAGTGGGGTACTTTGGCTTCTGTGATGACAGCGGTACTCATGGCAATTTGCCTCAACGATTGTGAAGAATCCGCACAGCTCGGACGCACACTCCCGTATCCATCAACTTTACAGCACGTCTACACCGGCTGGGCTGCGGCTTCGTACTTTTTTTGGTAGACCGTTTTCAAGGCGCCTTCGAGAACGCCCAGCGCTTCGTCCATCTGCGCGTCCGTGATGACGAGCGGCATCAGCAGGCGAATTACGTTTCCGTACGAGCCTGCGGAAAGCGTGATCACGCCGCGCTCGTAGCAGTACTGCGTGATGTGTTTGGCTTCTTCGGGAGCGGGTTCGCGCTTCTCCTGCGAATGCACCAGCTCGATGGCCTGCATGGCGCCCAGGCCGCGGACGTCGCCGATTATCGGCCAGCGCTTCTGCCACTCCCGGGCACGCTTCTGGAAGTGATCGCCCAATTCGTTCGCGCGCGCGTTCAGGTCTTGCCGCTCAAACAGGTCGAGCACGGCCAGCGCCGCCGCGCAGGAAACCGGATTGCCGGCGAACGTTCCGCCAAGGCCGCCGGGACCCGGGGCGTCCATGATCTCGGCGCGGCCGGTGATTGCCCCGAGCGGCAAACCACCCCCGATCGACTTGGCGGTAACCAGGATGTCCGGCTCGATTCCGTAGCGCTCGCTCGCGAAAAGCGCCCCCGTACGGCCGAATCCGCTCTGCACTTCGTCGGCGATAAACAGCACACCGTACTTGCGGCAGATCTCGATCAAGGTGCGGAAGAAGTCTTGCGGGGGCGCGACGAATCCGCCTTCCCCGAGTACCGGTTCGGCAATCACAGCCGCCACGCCCTCATGCGCCACCACGCGCTGGAAGGTGTCTTCCAGATGTCGCGCACACAAAAGATCGCAAGATGGATACTTCAGCGAATACGAGCAGCGATAGCAATACGCATACGGGATGCGGTACACCTCGCCCGGAAACGGCTGGAAGCCTGCCTTGTAGGGGTGCGTTTTGCTGGTGAGGGCGAGCGTCATCATGGTGCGGCCATGGAAGGCATCTTCGAACGCGATGATGCCAGGACGGCCAGTTGCGGCGCGGGCGATCTTGACGGCGTTCTCGACCGCCTCTGCCCCGGAGTTCACGAACAGCGTCTTCTTCGGGAACTTGCCCGGTGTGACCTGATTCAGACGCTCGGCAAGCCGCACGTAGCTCTCGTAGCCCGTGACCTGCACGCAGGTGTGCATGAACTTGTCGACCTGATTGTGAATCGCGGTCACGACGTCGGGCGCGCGATGGCCCACGTTAAGGCACCCGATGCCACCCGCCAGGTCGATATAGCAATTGCCGTCGACGTCCTCGAGCACCGCCCCCTCGGCCTTCGCCACGTAGACGGGCGTGGCATGAGAAAGCCCGCGGGGCACCGCCTCGGCGCGGCGCTCGGAGAGAGCCTTGGACTTGGGCCCCGGGATTTGAGTTTTCAGTTGAATCGTTGCCATCTCAGTACCACCCGATCGGAGCTTCGTTGAGGTTGATGTGCACTTGCTTGGTCTCGAGATATTCCTCGACGCCCCATGGCCCCAGTTCCCGTCCAAATCCCGATTGCTTGTACCCGCCCCACGGCGCTTCGACGTAGGTCGGCTGCATGTGATTGACCCACACGATACCCGCGCGCAGCGCTTTCACGGCACGGAACGCTTTGAAGATGTCGCGAGTCCAGACGGCGGCGGCGAGGCCGTAAGGGGAATCGTTCGCTATCTGGACCGCGTCCTTTTCATCTTCGAACGGAATGACTGCGGCGACCGGGCCAAAGATCTCCTCGCGTGCGATGCGCGCGCTGTTGTCGACGTCATAGAAGATCGTCGGTTGGACGTAGTAGCCTTTGGCGAACTGCTCCGAACGTCCGCCGCCGAAAGCCAGCTTGGCTTCCTTCTTCCCAAGCTCCTGATAGGAACGCACACGCTCGTACTGATCTTTACTCACCAGCGGGCCCATCTTGGTGTCGCGGTCGAGCGGCGCGCCGAGCTTGATCCTCTTCGCTTTTTCAGCCATGGCATCGACAAACTTCTTGTAGATCGGCTTCTGAACCAGGATGCGGCTGCCAGCGGAACAGACTTCGCCCTGGTTAATGAAGACGCCGAAGAGCGCCCCGTCTATCGCCGCCTCGAAATCCGCATCGGCAAAAAAGATGTTGGGCGACTTGCCACCGAGTTCGAGCGTGACACGTTTCACCGTGTCCGCGGCCTGCTTCACAATGATTTTGCCGACGGCGGCGCTGCCGGTGAAGGCGATCTTGTTCACGTCAGGATGCTGAACCAGCGGGGCGCCGGCGCTTTCGCCGAAACCGGTAATCACGTTGACGACGCCGGGGGGCAGACCAACTTCGGCGAACCACTTGGCAAATTCGAGCGCGGTCAGCGGAGTCTGCTCCGCCGGCTTTAGAACGCAAGTGCAACCCGCGGCCAAGGCAGGTGCCAGCTTCCATGCGGCCATCAACAACGGATAATTCCAGGGAATGATCTGCCCCGCGACGCCGACCGGTTCCTTCAGCGTGAGGCTGACCGCGTTATCCGGAACCGGGTTCACGTAGCCGAGGATCTTGGTGGCAAGCCCGCCGTAGTACTCAAAACACGTTGCCGTATCGTTGATGTCGTATTCGGCCTCGACGATCGGCTTCCCACAGTTGCGGGCCTCCAGTTCGGCCAGCAGCGGCAGATTTTGGCGAATCTTGTCGGCCAATCGGAAAAGCACGCGCCCACGCTCCTGCGCTGTCGTGCCCTGCCAGGGCCCTTCTTCAAACGCTGCTTTGGCCGCGGCCACGGCACGGGTCACGTCGTCGGCGTTAGCGTCGGGAACCTGAGCGATGATCTCTTCCGAGGCCGGATCGTAGACGGGGAATGTTTTCGCCGACTTGCTGTCGACCCATTCTCCGTTAATGAACATCTGATAAGTGCGCACGTCGGTTTTGACTCCACCGGGCATGAGAACCTCCTGCGAATGTTACGGCGTCGAGCTGCGCTCGGCTGGGAGGGGCGAGGCGCCCGGCCCGACCGCAACGGGTTGCGGCGTCTTCAGACGCGCATAAACGAAAAAGAAAAACGCTGCTAATCCGAGAAACCCCAACGTAAAGCCGATCATTTTTGCTTCGTACTTCCAAACTGATGTGATCTGCTTGGCCGGGAAGAATGCCAACGCAATTCCCAGGGCGGTGGTGAGGAAACCGGCAGAGCCGGCAAAAACAAGCTTTGCCTTGCCGTAACGACCGCTTGCCATGGATCCGCTGAAAGCAAATTTCAGAAGTGCCGCGAACACGTACAGGAACGGCACCAATTGCAGGACCACAGCCAGGGAAAGCATGGTCTGAAACGCTTCCTGCACGCCGCCCGACGCCACGAAATTGATAACCACCAGCACCAGCGAGACCGCCCCCTGAACGATCAGGGCAGCGTACGGAGTGGCGTATTTAGGGTGCAGGTTGCCCAGCCACGAGGGCATATAGGAGTCAAGGCCGGCAACAAACGGAATGCGGGCAGACCCGCCCATCCAGGCCGAACCGATGCCTGCGATTGACAAGCTCAGCATGAGCGCAAAGGGCGCAATGATCCAGCCCACTCCGACCTTCGTCGCCATGTGGCTGACGGCTTGCACGATGCCCTGCAACACGCTGATCTCGTTCTTACTCACTGCAATCAGCAATGTGAGAGTTGCGCCGATGTAAAGCGCTCCAGAGATCACGCCGCCCCATGCGACCGCCCCGGGCAAGGTGCGTTGCGGGTCCCGGATCTCATCCCCCATGATCGATGCCAACTCAAGGCCCACCAGGCCGAAACAGATCACGCCAAATGAATTCAACACAAAGCGGGGATCCGCGGGGATCCGGAAATCGGCGGCCGTAACCGTCGTACCGAAACGCAGGTAGATCGTCATGCCAAGGCCGATCAGAGTTACGGCTGCGATGGCAGTGCCAATGCCGCCGACGTTATTCAGCCATTTGCCGACGCCCAGACCGACGATATTCAGGATGGTGAGAAATACGAGGAGGCCAATGGACGCGGTCATGGCAAAGAACTTGTTGTCTGCCAGAGACGCGTGCCCCGGCCCCAGCGCAAACACCGACACGCCAACGAAATACAGCAAGACCGTCGGCACATAGAGCATGTTGTTGGTCCAGTAGCACCAGCCGGAGAGGAACCCGTGGAAGTCGCCGAAAACTTCCTTGGCCCAGAGGTACACGCCACCCTCACCCGGATAGCGGTGGGCGAGTTCGATAACCGCAATCCCTTGCGGCCAAAAGAAAAGTAGCAGGGAGATGAGCCAAAGCCAAACAGTGACCCCGCCGTTGGCCGCGATCGAGGGAACGACGTTCAGGTTGAACACCGCCACCACGAACAGCAGCACCAAGTCCCCGCGGCCGAGGACTCGTTTCAGATGAGGCTGCTCAGCACCGTGGTTTTGATCGGACAAATCAGGCTCCAAAGTCGTCGGATCTGCTATCGCTGGTTCCTTAAAACGATCTGCCTCGCGCAAGGCCGGGGAAACCTCGAGCGCCATCCAAAACTGCCGGAGGTCGTGAGGCGGGCATGCCTGACGCCCCAAAACCCTCCTCCTAATTTTAATGCGCGGCCAGAGCCGGAGCTTGATCCGCGCGCTCCTGCTGCGCTTTCGCCAGTGAAGGCGCGATGTCACCGAAGGCCGCAACGTGCTTATCGATGTCAGCTTCGGTGTGTTGCACGGAAATCGTCCACTGTTCGTCCTGCCAGTACGGTTGAGCCATGACCCCGCGGTTGACCATGCCGAACCAGTAGTGGCGCCACACTTCCACGTCGACCGTCAGCCAGTCGCGGTAATTGCGAATCTCCCGCGGGTAGAGCATCAGTGCACCGTTGGCGCCGGCCTGTGCGATGTACGCCTGCAGTCCGACCTTCCCGATGATTTTCCGGTAGCCGTCGACCAGTTTCTTGCTGAGTTTGTCCACGCGCGCGTAGTTCTCGCGGGTCAGAACATCGGCGAACGTCGCAAGCCCAGCCGCCATCGAGACCGGGTTCGTGTTGTAGGTGCCGCCGTGGAAGACCTTGTGCTGTGCGATCAGGTCCATTAGCGACTTGCGCGTGCCGAATGCGGCCAGCGGGAATCCACCGCCGATCGACTTCGCCAAGCAGATCATGTCGGGTGCGACGCCGTAGTATTCCGAAGCGCCACCCCAGCCGAGCTTCGCCCCGGTCTTAACCTCGTCGAAAATCAAGAGCGCGCCGTTCTTGGTCGCAATCTCGCGGAGTCCCTCGAGGAAGCCGGGTTGCGGCATACATAGGCCGACGTTCATCAGGATGGGCTCAAGGATGATCGCAGCGATCTGCCCGGGATTTTCCTGGAAGCGCCGCTCCACAGTGGCCAGATCATTGAAGGTGGCGATCGTGACGTTGGCGACTGCAGCTTTTGGTACTCCCAGCCCGCCCGGCACCGAAACCGGGTTGTCGATGTCGCCGAAGTCGGGAGCATGGGGCTTCACACTTACGAGTGCGGAGTCATGCAGTCCGTGGTAGCCGCCTTCGAACTTCACGATCTTGTCACGTCCGGTTGCGGCACGTGCCAGGCGAACCGCGTGCATCGTCGCCTCGGTGCCGCTGGAACCGAAACGCACCATCTCGACCGGAAAGCGCTGGCAGATCTCTTCGGCGAGTTGCCACTCCATATCGTGGGGCATGCCGAACATGGTTCCGGTGGTCAGGCGCTTTTCGACGGCTTTCATCACGGCAGGGTGACAGTGTCCGGCCAGGAGCGCGCCGAAGCAAAGGTTGTGATCGATGTAGTCGTTTCCATCGAGGTCGCGGAAGTGCGAGCCTTGACCCTCTTTGACAAAGATCGGGTAAGGATCATAGGCGCGATAGTTGCTGGCCACGCCCAGCGGGAGACGTTTGCGGTTGCGCTGGTGGGCTTCGGCGGATTTCGGCGTACGGCGCTCGAAAGTTTCGAGCTCCTTCTGCAGTTCGGGGTACATCGGGAATCTCCAAGAATGCTCAGGCCATTGTGGTGGCCATTAGATTGTGCCCAGGCGGCGGGACGCCGCCCGGGACTTGGGTAGCTAAAACGCAAACTTCAACGCGAACTGGATGTTGCGCGGATCACGGGTATGCTTCACACGACCGAAATCCGCCCCGTCAGTGATGTTTCCGTCCGGGTTGAGGAACTGGGTATGGTTAAAGATATTAAAGAACTCCGCGCGAAATTCGATGCGCTTTCCCTCTCCGACCGGCGTTATCTTCTGCATCGAGAAATCAAAGTTATTGATACCTGCCCCGCAACAGATAGTCCTCGGAGAATTGCCGAGCAACTGGAGCGGAGTCGACGACGAACTCTGCACCGGAAGGGCAAACACACTCGGATCGAAAGCGTAGCCGCCGTGGGTTCTCGGGTCCTGGGTGTGGAACGGAGCAATCAGGTCCGGTTTCCCGGGCAGCTCGAAGTCAAAACTATACTCCAGTTCCGAGTCGTTGCCGGATTCAATGCGTACCGGGAAGCCAGCTTGAAAACTGGTGATCCCCGAGACCGCCCATCCGTGCAACAGCACGCCCTTGGCGCCCTGATAACGTGGAACGGGAAGCTGCCACAAGTAACTGACGACAAACCGATGCCGCGCATCAAAGAGAGAGAGGGACCGGTTGCAACGGTCACAGATGGGTTTCAGAATATTCTCGAAGCTGGATGCGTTGTCGATGGACTTGCTGTAGGTATACGCAACTTGGAATTGCAAGCCTCCGGTGAGTCTCTTCTCCAAAGAAGCTTGTAATGAATTGTAGTTCGAGTTCGCCATGGTGTCCTGAGCGAAGATGCTGGAGAACACCGGCACGCCATCGGAAGGGCACCCGTTTCCTGTCAATGGATCACAGCTTGGGGAGGAATACTTTCGCAGCCCCACCAGGGTGATAGGGGTTGGGTTCGGGCCCGTTATCGTGGTCTGCGAGCCGTAAGGCATGTGCAACATCACCCCTGCGGGGATCTCTCCGGCAGCAATACTAAAAGAGCTATCCGAATAGAACGGGCCACAGGCCAGATTCCCGTCTCCCGTTAGATCAGAGATGTTTTGCAAATCGATACAGGTCTGGGCGTTCCCGTAGTTGAGGTCGCGGCTGGCCAGCAGGCGATGCCCCTGGGAGCCAACGTATCCAATGGATAGCACCAAATCCTTGGAAAGCTCGCGGGTGATGCCGAAGTTGTACTGCGCGGTGTACTGGGCGCGCAGCTTGGGCTCCAGTTCTCCGTAGAGCAGAATGGGACGGAAGGCCGACCAGTCGAGCGGCTGCCCAGGCGGCGGGTTGAGAACACCGTTAAACGGATTCGGCACCACGGTCGCGTCCTGGGTCACAAATGGCGTGTTGAACAGGCCTTCAGAGATGGTTGTGCTGCCCCCATAGGGAGGTTCGCCCTGGAACTGCTCGAGCACGAGTTGTTCAATCGGGTTGTAGAAGAGTCCCCAGCCGCCACGAATCGTGGTTTTCCCATTTTTCCAAGGATCCCAAGCGACCCCAATTCGGGGAGCCCAAGCGTTGTGGTAGCTAGCAGTAAGACCTCTGGGAACGCCTTTGTCTCCGGGCACCACAAGACCAAGAGGAAATACCGCCGCCGCGGAGCCGCCTGGGTTGCAGTTGTCATCGGCATATCCCAGCGATGCTTGGCTGTCCGCAGCGAGTTGGCAGGGGAAGGTGGTGGTGGCCTGACCCGGCCGGAACGTCTGATAGCGTCCGCGGGCGTCGTACAAGGGCTGATTAAATTCCCAGCGCAAGCCGTAGTTCAGGGTCAGATTGGGCCGGATTTTCCAGCTGTCTTGCGCAAACAGGTAAACCGAATCGCCACGCACATCTTCGGTTTGGGCAGATCCTTGCAAGAAAGAGTCGGGCAGGCCGAGCAAGTAATTGGGGAACAGGTTCTGATTTCCGAGTGCATCGAGGGCGATCGGGTCGTTCGGCCCACCTCCAGAGTAGGTGTAATCGCCGTTCACATCGAAAAACAGGGTTTGCAGAAAGCGTTGATTTCGGAAATCTACGCCAAACTTGGCTGTGTGCGTCCCGATCACCTTGGTCAGGTTGTCGCTGAACTGATAGGTGTTGCCTTTCTGTGGCAACTCTCCTTCAAAGTTGTTGCCGAGCGTGAAACCGCCAGAAATGCTGATGAACGGAACACCTTCGCGGGTCGCGCCTAGCTTAGGCGTGATCCCAAACTTCGGATCCGTCGGAATTACGCTCGGGGTATCGCTGGTGCCGGTAAAGCAGATGCTCGCTACCGAGGTACTGCAAGAATCAGCTACCAGGTTAGTCCGCTGCGGATGCAAAAATGTGCCTTGCGCTTCACGGAAATAGGTCGCCCTGAATTCGTTGACCATGTTCGAAGAGATGGTCCAATCGTGTGTGAGGTTTACCTGTTGCGAGCGGAAAGCATTGTTATTGCCGAAACCCTGCAGCAGATTCGGCGTGGGCGCCTGGAACCTTGTAAAGGGTTGTGCGTCGAACAAGTCATTAAAGTAGTAGTAGGCGGACAGGCTCTGTTTGTCGCTAATCCGGTGATCGATTTTCAGGGTGAATTGATTGGCGTGCGAGTCTTCATTGGGAATGGAGCGAAGGATGTTGTCAATGGCGGGTGTGACATTGGTACAGCCCGGGTCTGAATTCGGACAGGGCACAAAGCGCTGCATGATGTCAGCGGCCACAGGGTCAAAGCATCCGGTCGGGACTTGGCTATTGGGGAAGAGCGTGGCAAAGTCATCGCCGACATGAGCTGCCCCATTGAGACAGCCCGGACGCGCGTTAAGGATGTCCGCGAAGGTTTGTGTGCCGATTACCGCTGTGGGATCAAAGGGCGTGGCGGAGAAGTCCCCCGCCCTCTCTGCTGCGGTCGGGACCACGACCGGGTCCGAGGAAATGCCATGGACGACGCGGCGTCCTTCGTAGGAAGTGAAGAAAAAAGTGCGGTCCTTCTTGATGGGTCCGCCGAACGTGCCGCCAAACTGGTTCTGCTTGTCATCCGGGCGTCGAAGATCAAGGTACCCCTTCGCATTGAAAGCTTGATTGCGCAGGAACTCGTAGACGCTGCCGTGCCATCCGTTCGTTCCCGACTTGGTCACCACGTTTATTACCGCGCCGGAGTTGCGACCGTACTCTGCGTCAAACGTATTGGAGAGAACGCGAAATTCTTCGATACTGTCGGGCGTGGGTTGAATCGCGGGTGCGTTCACAAACAGGTCATTGCCGTCCCCGCCATTGACGTTGAAGTTGTTGGAGCGCCCGCGGCCACCGTTGACGGAGACTGCGCCCGCCTGATTACTGCCGTAGAAAAGGTCGGAGCCACCAACACCCTGCACGCCGGGCTGTAGCTGCAACAGTTGGTAGGTGTCGCGGGAATTGAGCGGCAGGGTCGATACCTGGCGCTGATCCATGATGGCGCCGAGCTGCGTACTGGTGGTGTCCACCAACGGAGCTTCCGACGTTACTTCCACTGTTTCTTTCGCTTCCCCGATTTGCATCATCATGTTCAGCGTGACGACTTGGTTCAGATCGACCGTGACTCCGCGCTGCAAGTTTTTCTTAAATCCGGCCTGGTCGAATTCCACCCGGTACGCGCCGACTGCTACCTGCAGAAAGGCGTAGTCACCGCTCTCATTGGTTATGGCTCCCTGGGCAACGCCCGTCGCCTCGTTCGTGACGGTCACTTTTACGCCGGCCAGTAAGGCCCCGGTGGGATCGGCCACCCGCCCCAGAATGCGGCCGCCCGTACTCTGAGCAATTGACGACGTGGAACAGACCAGACAGAAAAAGGCAACCAGAATTCGCGTCGCCTGGCGCGCTTTCGACGACAGCATGGGACCTCCGCGGTGCAGGGAGAAGATTTTTGCCAACAGACCGGCTTGCGCCGAATACAAACCTTGCTATAATCGCGCAAGGTTAGAGAACCTGCCCCTGACTGTCAAGCGAAAAATACCGATCCCATACAGAAGCGAAGCGATAGAAAACAGACGCCTACACCATGAAGTCAAACGGCTCAAAACCTTACTTGAAAATCGGTGATGTCGCGCGCCGGGTGGGTGTTTCTCCGTCGGTGATCCGCTCTTGGGAAAGTCTCGGGCTCACGCGGCCGCGCCGCACCAAGAGCAAGTACCGTCTGTATACGGCGGAAGACGTAACGCTTCTGAAGCGGGCACGCTTTCTGCGCCGCGTGCGTGGACTGAACGCACCGGCCATCGTGGAGTTGCTCAAGCGCGAAGGCTTGGTGCGGCCCTCGCCGGATGGCGCTGCCGGAGCAATCGGCGCGCGATTGCGTCAATTGCGAATCCGGCGCCGACTGTCTCTGGCGCACGTGGCGAAAGCAGCCGGAATCTCGGTGGGTTTCCTCAGCGCGGTCGAGCGTTCGCAGATGAGTGCGTCGATCGCCACGCTGCGCAGGCTGGCGCGTTTCCACAAAACCAACATCCTGGACTTTTTTGATCCCGCGGAATCCAACAGCCGCCTGGTTCGGCCGACGGGGCGCAAGGTGCTCGAGGCGGGCCCAGGTGTGCGCATGGAGTTGCTGGCCTGGGGCAACACGGTGATGGAGCCGCATCTTTTTCGCATCGCGCCCCGGGCTGGCAGCGGGGAGTCCTACACACACGAAGGCGAGGAATTCCTGCTGGTGCTACGAGGCGAACTGCACCTCGCACTCGATAAGGAGGAATTCCGCCTCAAGACTGGGGACAGCTTTTACTTTGAGAGCGCGACCCCGCATCGCTGGAAGAACCCGGGACGCTGCGAGACCTGGGTGCTGTGGGTGAATACTCCACCCACGTTTTAGATTAGCCGTTTGCGTGGAGAACACAATCTCCGGGTCGAAAGAGGGAACTTGGGCAGCCGGGCTGGCAAGATTCGCGTTTGTCTGTTTGCTGGAATGATTGGCTGGCTTTTGGTTGTGCGCCCTGGGGCATCCGCGCAAGGGGCGTCGACTACTGCCGACATTTTCGTTACGAACGCTCGAGTCTATACGGTGAATGGCAAACAGCCGTGGGCTGAAGCCGTTGCCATTCGGGGCGACAAGATCGTCGCGGTCGGCACGGAACGCGAGCTCGACAGCTACCGCGGCCCTACCACCAAAGTGCTGGATGCCGCCGGCAGACTCGTGTTGCCCGGCTTCACCGACTGCCATATTCACTTTCTCGACGGGTCGTTGAGCTTGCAGCGAATTTCTCTCGATGATGCGGAAGATATTCCTGAAATCCAGCGCCGCGTGAAAGCCTACGCGGATGCACATCCTGGTCAACCATGGGTGCTTGGCCGGGGCTGGCAGTATTCATCCGTAGGTCCGACGAACCTCCCCGACAAGAGATACCTGGATGAGATCATCCCCGATCGTCCGGTATACCTGGCGTCTTACGACGGCCACACCGGGTGGGCCAACACGAAGGCGTTGCAACTGGCCGGGATCACGAAGCGGACCCAAAGCCCCCCGGGCGGCGAGATCGTGCGTGATCCGAAGACCGGCGAAGCGACTGGCGTCTTCAAGGAAGATTCAGCCGACGCCATCATGAGTCGGGCCATCCCTGTCCCCACTCGGGATGAAAGACTGCAGGCATTCCGAGCCGGCCTGAAGGAGGCGAACCGCGTCGGTTTGGTGCGCGTGCACAGCGCCGGCGGAATAGGCACCGCGAGTAGCGACTTGCTGAACGTGGACCTGCTGGAGGAATTGCGCAAAGCGGGTGAGTTGACCGTGCGCATGTATCTCGCATATCGTGCCGCACCGCCGACGATTTCGCCGGCGCAGTTGGCAGAGATCGAGGAAGCACGGCGGAAATATCACGATGAATGGCTTTCGGCCGGGGCGGTGAAATTCTTCATGGATGGAGTCGTAGAGTCGCACACTGCGGCGATGTTGACTCCCTACAGTGATGATCCAAAATTGTCCGGCGATCTTCTTTGGGACCCGGCCACCTACCAACGAACGGTCGCAGACTTGGACAGACGCGGGATCCAGATCTTCACGCATGCGATCGGCGATCGTGCGGTACGCCTCGCGCTGGACGCGTACGAGAATGCTGCCAAGACAAACGGCACAACCGACAGACGCCATCGCATTGAGCACATCGAGACCATCACTGCGGAGGATATTCCGCGCTTCGGCAGGCTGGGCGTGATTGCCAGTTTCCAACCGCTGCACGCATACCCCAATGACGACACGCTGTCAGTATGGGCGCGCAACGTAGGGCCAGAGCGCGTACAGCGGGCGTGGGCTTGGCGCGGCGTTGAGAACTCCGGCGGAGTGCTCGCGTTTGGGAGCGACTGGCCGATTGTGACGCTCAACCCGTGGCCAAGCCTGCAGAACGCGCTTACGCGCCAGACCACAGAAGGCAATCCTCCGGGCGGCTTTGTTCCCAAGGAGCGCATCAGCCTGGAAGACGCGATTCGGGGTTACACGCTGGGCGCTGCCATCGGCGGTCATCGGGAGAGAACGGAAGGCTCGCTGGAACCGGGCAAGCTCGCTGATTTGATTGTCGTCTCGCACGATCTGTTCAGGATTGAACCCACTGAGATCGGCGGGACCGAAGTGTTGTTGACGATGGTGGGTGGGAGAGTGGTCTACCAATCCCCGGCCTGGGAGCCAGGGAAGAGCCCCCACACTGCGGAGGCGAAGCCATGAAGAGACACGCTCTGATCTTTGCACACATGCTCTTGATTCTTGGCCTCGGCTCGTGCGCGAAGAAGACACCCACGCTAAGCTTGCTGGTGTGGGAAGGTTATGCCGATCCCTCGTTCATCAAGGGGTTCGAAGAGCAGTGTAAATGCAAAGTTTCGGCCTCCTACATGGGAACAAGCGATGAACTGGTCTCGAAACTGCGGGGCGGAAGTGCGAGCAACTACGACGTGATTTCGCCTTCGAGCGACGTGGCGACCATGATCGCGTCGGCGAACCTGGCGGCGCCGCTCGACCTGTCGAGGATTCCGACCTACGGCCAGCTTTCGCCGAAGCTCACTTCCCTGCCGCTCGTACGCGTGAATGGCAACGTGTATGGTGTGCCCTTCACCTGGGGACCAAATTCCCTGATCTACGACGCCAAGAAATTTGCCCAACCGCCAGACAGCTGGAATGTGCTGTGGGACCCGAAGTATCGCGGGAAGATTTCGGTCTGGGATGAACTCTCCACGGTCTACATGGCGGCGCAGATTCTCGGATACGACAAGCCCGATCCGAACCAACTCTACAAGCTGAGCGACGAGCAACTGGAAGCCGTGAAGAAAAAGCTGCTCGAACTGAAACCAAATGTCCGCAAGATGTGGGCCACGGGCGGCGAGCTTACGAACTTGTTTCAGAATCACGAGGTGGTGGCGGCAATGGGTTGGCCGTTGAATACGGTGGAGCTGAAAAAGCAGAATTTTCCTGTGGGCGAAACGATTCCCAAAGAGAACACCACCGGCTGGATTGATCACCTGATGATCACATCCGCGAGCGAGAACAAAGACCTCGCTTATCAGTTTCTCGAGTATATGGTGCAGGCGAAGACACAAAAGCTCGTGACTGACGTTACACACTACACCCCCGCGAATCCGCAAGCGGGACAACTCATGACCTCCGACGAGCGCCGGATTCTGCATCTCGATGACGTGGACAACTACCAGAAGCGAATCTATTTCTGGCAGGACGTTCCGCGCCGAGCGAAGTACAACGAGATCTGGAACGAAGTGAAGGCGGCTCAGTAATCCAACCTGTATGGGAAAGATGCCCACACGCCCGCCGGCCGGGACGCCGGTGGCACGTTAGAACGAAACATGTCCACCCCTCGAGCACCTGCCGAATTCGACGCGAATAACACAGCCTCTTCACGACTTTTGGATATTCGCAACGTCGCCAAGAATTTCGGGAACAACGTCGTGCTACGCGACATTTCGTTCGAAGTCGCAGAGGGTGAGTTCCTGACGATTCTCGGCGAGAGCGGCTCCGGCAAGACGACGCTGTTGCGGATCGTCGCAGGGTTCGAGAGCGCAACTTCCGGTGAACTATGGATGGGCGGCGAACGGCTTGATCGGCTGCCTCCCTACAAGCGGCGCGTGAATACCGTGTTTCAGCACTACGCCCTGTTCCCCCACCTCACCGTCGAGCAGAACGTTGGTTACGGATTGCGAGTTGCCAAGCACCCGGAAGCGGAGGTTTCTTCGCGCGTGGAGCAGGCCCTGGCCCGGGTCAAGATGACCGCCCAGGCGAAGGCCAAGCCGTCCAGGATCAGTGGCGGCCAGCAGCAGCGAGTCGCGCTGGCCAGAGCGCTGGTGAATCGCCCGAAGCTTCTGCTGCTCGATGAGCCGTTGTCGGCGCTGGATGCGAATCTCCGGCGCCAGATGCAGGTGGAACTGAAGTCGCTCCAGCGCGAAGTGGGGATTTCGTTCGTCTTTGTCACGCACGACCAGGAAGAAGCCATGGTCATGTCAGATCGGATTGCGCTGTTGCGCATGGGAGAGTTAGAGCAGGTGGCAACGCCGCGGGAAATCTACAGCCGGCCTCGAACTGCCTACAGCGCGCTGTTTATCGGGCACACGAACCTGCTGCGAAGCGAGGTTCGTGACAGCGTGGTGCGCTGCGGTTCCCTATCGTGGAACGCGCAACTGCCTGACGGAGCGGCTCTGTTTTCACTGAGGCCCGAGAACATACGCCTGGCGGCCTCCGCGTCGGTTGCTCCCGACTCGGTGCGCTTCCGCGGCAAGGTTCGGCACCAGGCATTTCACGGGGCAACGGAACTATTGCAGATCGAATGCCCGGACGGGTTGATTTTTTCGGTGCGGACCGCGAGTCGAGCCGACTGGCCGGGGCAGGTGGAATTCGAGTTCCGGCCCGCGGACGCAATACCGGTTCGCGAATCCGCAGAAAGAAACTAGCGATGTTTTCCCGAGCTTACAGAACGGCCGTTACCGCGCCTCCCCTGTTGTGGGTAACTGTGTTTCTCTTGGTGCCATATCTGCTGATGTTTTGCTATAGCTTCTGGTCGGTGTCGGCATCGCAGACCATGGTTCACTCCTGGAATTTCGACAACTACCGCCAGCTTGTAACTGTTCCCGTGTACTGGCAGACGCTCCTGCGATCCATCTGGATTGCGGCGCGGGTGACGCTGTTCTCGCTTCTCCTGGGCTACCCGCTGGCGTATTTCCTCTCCTTCCACGCCGGTGCAAAGAAGGATCTTCTCTACCAGTTGGTCATTATTCCCTTGTGGGTCAGTTACCTCGTACGGGCATATGCCTGGAAGACCATTCTGGGTAGCGACGGCGTACTCAACACGCTGCTGCAGTATGTCCACCTGACGAAACACCCGCTGGAGTTTCTGCTGTACAGCCCGTTTGCGGTGGTGCTCACCCTCACGCACATTTACACGCCATTCACGTTTCTGCCGATCTACGCGTCGCTGGAGCACATTCCGCGGACCCTTGTCGAGGCGTCCCAGGATCTCGGCGCTCCGCCGTTGCAAACGTTCTGGCGAGTGGTCTTTCCGCTTTCCATCCCGGGCGTCCTGGCTGGGGCGACGTTTGCTTTTGTGCTGAGCCTGGGCGACTTCCTGGCGCCCCTGCTGCTCGGTGGCCCGAGCGGCATCATGATTTCGAATATTGTCGTCAGCCTCTTCGGCGCAGCCTACAACTGGCCGCTGGGCGCCGCGATCTCCCTGTGCATGCTGGTGCTGGTGGTCGGTCTCTTGTTCGTTTCGGAACGACTCGAGCAGAAGTGGAGCTTCTCATGAACGTGGAGAACCCTGCTGTTCAAGGATCCCGCTGGCTACTGTTGCATGCCGTCCTGGTGTTTGCGTTTCTGTATGTGCCGATTGCTGTCCTCATTGTTTATTCGTTCAACGGCGCTGGAGTGGGAGGGTTCCCACCACGCGACCTCACGCTCAAGTGGTATCGCACGCTTTTTGCCGATGGGGCGATCTGGGAATCGGTGGGCAACAGCCTGATGGTGGCGCTGGGTGCGGTCGTGATCGCGCTCGGACTCGGAATTCCTGCCGCGCTGGCGCTCGATCGCGCACGATTTCCTGGCCAGGCTCTCTTCCGTCGCCTCGTGCTTCTTCCCCTGATCCTGCCGGGAATCATCACGGGCCTGTCGCTTTTGATGCTTTTCAACACCGCCCAGACCAAGCTGAGCCTGCTCACCATCGTCCTCGGGCACGGAACTGCGCTGATTTCAGTTGCGACCACGGAGGTCTTCGCCGGCCTGCAGAAACTGGACCGAGCACAAGAGGAAGCGTCTCTCGACTTGGGCGCCAACTACCGGCAGACGTTCTGGCGTGTCACACTGCCGAATTTGAAGTTGTCCATCATTGGGGCGGCCCTCCTTATCTTTACGCTCTCGATGGACGAGATTGCCGTCAGCTTCTTTTTGATTGGCCGCAACAACACACTTCCCCTGGAAATCTGGGGGAGATTGCGGCGAGGCATCACGCCGGAGATAAATGCCATCTCAACCATCATCTTCGTTTTCTCCTGGGTGGCCATTGTTCTCTGGTATCGCTTGCGCGTGAGTACGGAGGGGCCGCAGGAAACTGCGGCGGAGCTGGTTGAATCCGCGGTACAAGGAGACTAGTTCGTGAGTTCAAATCGCAGGGATTTCATCAAGTTTGTCGTGGCAGGGGCACTGGCCCCCGGGTGTCCCGTGGATCTCGCTCTCTTTCGTGCACCCCCGGAAACGGCGACGATGGTCGAAGGCGAGGAGAACAAGATCTGCCATCAGATGCGCGACGGCAAAGCCTTTTCGCGCCCGCCTGTGTCGGCTCGGCATGACGTCGTCATCGTGGGTGGCGGTATCAGCGGACTGACCGCGGCATACCTCCTGCAGAACCGGGACTTCCTGCTGCTCGAAAAGGAGCCGCACTTCGGCGGGAATGCCTACTTGATGGAGTTTGAGGGACAGGCCTATGCCACGGGCTCCGCATTCGTTGACAACGAAGTGGTGGTCGCGTTCGCCAGGGAAATCGGTTTGGAACCGCTGCCGGTCAACAACTTCGATCCCACGATCGTGAATGGCGAATTCGTCGCTGACACCTGGGGTGATGGCATTGACAAGCTTCCCTACTCACCCGCGGTCCGCGATTCCTTCAAGAAATTCCGCAGGGAATTTCTGGCCATTGATTACCCGACGCGCAAGACCGAACTTTACAACACTCCGCTCACCGATCTATTGAGGGGGTATCCGCCGGAACTCCAGCTCTGGTGGGATGGCTTTGGCGCCTCCAGTTGGGGATCGCGATCGGAAGATTCTCCCGCTGCACCCGTGGTGGAGCAATTGCAGTGGATGGCCGCCCCGAATCGCAAAGACGACCGCTACACCTGGCCCGGCGGCCTGGGCGCGCTCAGCAAGCGCCTAGTCGACGTGCTGCAACCCAAGCACGGGGATCGCATGCTGACCAACGCTACCATCGTCGCGGTTGCAACCGAGAAGGGCGAAGTCAGCGTCACATATATGCAGGGTGCGGAGCTGAAAACCGTCTCCGCCAAGTCCGTGATCATGGCCACGCCCAAGTACATCACCCGGCGCATCGTCGAAGGGATTCCGGAGAAACAGGATGAGGCCATGCAACAGATGCGCTATATCCCCTACGTGATTGTGAACCTCATCTTCGACAAAGGGGTGTATCGCAAGGGATTTGACAACTGGTGCCCCGGAAACTCGTTTACTGATTTCATCGTGGCGGACTGGGTGATTCGCAACCAGCCTGGATATCATCCGAAATACAATATCCTAAGCTGTTACGCGCCGCTGCATGAAGAAGACCGAAGGCTGCTGCTGACCGAGCCGAGTGCGCGCAAGGTTGCGGGTGATGTCCTCAAAGATTTCCAGAAGCTCTTTCCTGGTTCAAACGTCGATCCCATCGAGGTTCATCTTTACCGGCGCGGGCATCCCATGTATATGACCACGCCGGGTCTCTACACGAAGGTCCAACCGCTGCTGCGGCAACCTATGGATCGCGTCTTCTTCGCCAACACCGACTCGGAGGGGCCCTTCTCGAGTGCGACTTACGCCATCACGGGTGCACGACGCGTGGTGAAGGAAGTCGAGCATCGGCTGGCGGGCCGGATAGCGCCAAAACCAGCGCCGACCGGGAAACTCAGACGTGAAGAGGGCTGACATCAGAGGCTCATCCTTCCACGCAGTATTTCCACTCAACGGCCGCACACCCCGAACCTTCTCGGCGGAACGTGCTCGGCATAGTAAAGTAGTAGGAGCGGCACACGAAGATCTTCCCGGGCGCACTCTTCGCTAAAGGACTGTTCAATTTTGAGTTCAAGCATTCGCAATATCGCCATCATCGCTCACGTCGACCACGGCAAGACCACCCTTGTCGATGCCATGCTGCAACAGAGCGGGACGTTCCGCTCGAACGAAACCCACGTCGATCGCGTCATGGACTCCAACGAACTGGAGCGCGAGCGTGGCATCACAATCCTGGCCAAGAATACATCGGTCTTCTTCCACGGCGTGAAGATCAACATCGTCGACACTCCCGGCCACAGCGACTTCGGTGGAGAAGTGGAGCGCGCGCTGAAGATGGTTGACGGCGTGATGCTGCTGGTCGATGCCAGTGAAGGCCCGCTACCGCAGACCCGATATGTGCTGGGCAAGGCACTGGAAGCGAAGCTTCCCCCCATTGTGGTCATCAACAAGATCGACCGCGCCGATGCAAGACCCCAGGAAGTCCTGAACGAGATCTACGACCTCTTTATTGATCTCGACGCGAAGGAAGATCAGCTCGAGTTCCCCGTCCTTTACACCAACGCGAAGACGGGCACGGCTTCGACGGAGATGAAGGGCGTCGGCCAGAACCTCGAGCCGCTTTTCGATGCCATCGTGAAAACCATTCCCGAGCCGCAGGGCGAGCTGTCGGGCCCCCTGCAAATCCTGGTTGCAAACCTGGACTACAGCGACTATCTCGGACGACTGGCAATCGCGCGCGTGTTCAACGGAAAAATGTGGACTGGCGAAGAGGTCAGCATTGCGAAGCGGGATGGCTCGTTCCAGAAAACCAAGATCACGAAGCTGTTCTCCTTCTCCGGGCTGAAGCGAGTCGACATCACGGAAACGGACCTCGGCGATATCATCGCGGTCGCCGGCGTGGAAGGAATCACCATCGGCGAGACGATCACGAATGCCGAGAATCCCGCACCGCTACCGCCTATCGTCATCGACGAACCGACCATCGCGATGCTCTTTACGGTGAACAACTCGCCTTTTTCTGGGCGGGACGGCAACTACGTCACCTCGCGGAATTTGCGCGAGCGGCTCGCGAAAGAATTGCTCACCAACGTCTCGCTGCGGGTTGAGGACACCGACAGCACAGATTCGTTCAAGGTGCTGGGGCGCGGTGAACTGCAGCTCTCCATCCTGATCGAGATGATGCGCCGCGAGGGATACGAATTGGCAGTCGGAAAGCCGGAGATCGTGACCAAACGCATCGAAGGCAAGTTGATGGAGCCGGTCGAATACCTGACGGTGGATGTCCCCGAGGAATTCGTTGGCGTCGTCATGGAGCAGCTAGGTACGCGCAAGGGCGAGGTCGCCAACATGCACAATCACGGCTACGGACGGGTGCGCATCGAATTCCGTGTGCCCAGCCGCGGATTGATTGGCCTCCGCAGCCAGTTGCTTACGGATACCCGTGGAACGATCGTGATGAATTCATTGTTCGACGGATACACCCAGTGGCAAGGGGAAATCCCGCATCGGCCGACCGGGGCTCTGGTTGCCGATCGCCCAGGCGTCACCACCTCGTACGCGCTTTACAACCTGCAGGAACGCGGGGAACTGTTCGTCGGCCCGGGAGTGGATGTCTACGAGGGAATGATTATCGGTGAGAACGCGAAAGACACCGATCTCGATGTGAATGTAGTGCGCGAGAAGAAGCTCACCAACATGCGCGCCTCCACCTCCGATGAGGCGATTCGCCTGGTTCCCTTCCGTCCGTTGAGTCTGGAACAGGCGATCGAGTTCATCGCGGAGGATGAATTTGTCGAGGTCACGCCCAAAGCTCTGCGGCTGCGTAAGAAGGTGCTGCAGTCGAACAAACGCAAGAAGAGCGTCGCGGTGATGGTGGAAGAGGGCAAGTAGTGTCCAAGCGTCGCACCGGCAAGCCGGAGATCTCCGATGGTTCTTTTCGGATGTTTCTGGTCCCGTGCAGCTGCGGTGCGAGCTTTGCAGTCTCGGAACCATACGACCGTCTGGGGACACAATGGAGCCGCTTCCTGGTGTGCCCGAACTGCGGGAAGCGACACGATCCGAAAAACCGACTTCTTCGACTCGGCTATCACCGTGAAGGATACTGGGGAGTCGATGATTGCTAGCCAAACGATGCCAGGCGGCCAGCTTCCCGCGTGCGGCATCCCTGCCCAGAAGAACCCTGCATGACCCAATCAGCAGCGCGATCGTCTTCTCCAGCCGGTGTCGCGGTCGTGGGCGCGGGCAACGTGGGTTCGACCTGTGCGCTTTCTAAGCGGTCTTGCGACTGAGATCGTACGGATCGACAAACACCGCGCGCCCAGGCGGAAGGCGAGGCCATGGGAGCTGGGCCACGCCCTTTCCTTCTGGCATCCCGCCCGCGTCTGGGCCCGGAGATTTTTGATTGCGCGGGTTCGGCAGTCACCGTGCTCACCGCAGGCGCTTGCCAGGCCTCGCGAGAGACCCGGCTCGATCTGTCTGGGAGAAACGCAGCCATCTGGCGCGCAATTGTCCCGAAAGTCGTGCGCCACAATCCCGAAGGGAGCCTGCTGATCGCAATCCTGGCGACGTCCTGACCTACGCTTCGCTCTAGCTTTCCGGCATGCCTACCGAGCGCGTGATCGGCTCGGGCACGATCCTCGACACCACCCGCTTCCGCTACTTGCTGAGCGAACACTTTCGGGTCAACGCGCGCGCAGCGTACACGCGTTCATGATCGGCGAGCATGGAGACAGCGAAGTTCCTGCCTGGTCGCTGGCCAACATCGGAGGAATGAAGTTGGCTGACTTCTGCCAGGCCCAAGCGATTGAACCCGACTCCGAAGCGATGGAGGAAATCTTCGGCCAGAGGCGGGGCGCAGCCTATCAAATGACCAGCGCAAGGGTGCACCTTCTACGCCCGTTTCTGCCGGGCTCATGCGGATCAGTGCAGCGATTCTCCGCAACCAGAACATTGCTTTCGCTCTCGAGCCTGATGCAGGATTTCTATAGCGTCAGCGATGTTTGCCTGAATCTCCCAACTGTCGTGAACCGGACCGGCATCGCGAAACTCTAGCGTATCCAGTTGAACGACGCGGAAGTCGATCCGTTGCGGCGCTGGTCCGAAGTGCTGAAACGGAGCACTGCCACTCTGAAGTTGGCCGCATAAGCGAGCCCGCTGGGCTGGACAATACCTGCTATACTTTCCCCCGCGTTTGACTGTTCGCTTACTCCGGCGTCGATTCCAGGAAGGGCTCAGGCGCCACCTGACTTCCTGCCGAAGTCGCCCACACTCAAATAGCTCACCCCCGAGGCACGCGCTTGAAGAACATCTTCGTTGGAAACCTGGATTTCAACACGTCGGAAGACGAACTCCGTCAGCTTTTCGAAGTGCATGGACAAGTGGACCGGGTGGCAATCATGACGGACCGTGACACCGGACGTTCCCGCGGCTTCGGCTTTGTCGAGATGGCAAGCGCCGAGGATGGGGAAAAGGCAATCGCTGCGCTGAACGGCTCGCAGGTGGGCGGACGCACTTTGAACGTGAACGAAGCGCGACCGAAACCAGAGCGGACCGGCGGCGGTGGTGGTGGCGGTGGTGGGCGCGGCCGGGAACGCAGCGGTGGCGGCGGCGGCGGCCGCAACCGCTGGTAGATTCGTCTGACGGAATCCAACCCCACAAAAGTGAACCGGAGCGATCCGCACCGCTCGGCGATTTGATGACGCTCGAGTCCAGATGTAAACTGAAGACTGCGCGCCCGTAGCTCAGCTGGATAGAGCGGCAGCCTCCGGAGCTGTAGGTCGGGAGTTCGAATCTCTCCGGGCGC
>Ga0137415_10001281_pt1 | contig 24840 bp, 20 predicted proteins | sample CZODoug3_1_1_16f_FD_183082 | JGI IMG/M metagenome (GOLD analysis project Ga0137415, IMG submission 183082) | Vadose zone soil fungal communities from Angelo Coast Range Reserve, California, USA - CZODoug3_1_1_16fungal (Hybrid Assembly) | ecosystem: Environmental > Terrestrial > Soil > Vadose...
AAACGTGCCGGCGCCAGCCGGATTGGCGTTCGCCGCATCGGTCCCGAAGGGGTCGGAGTTCCACGTCCACATCACCATGTTATCCACCGGGCGCGTAACCGCGCGGGGCGTATTCAACTGGTCGGTATGGACGTAGTAGACATCAATCCCGCCACCTGGATGCGAGCGGAGCGTCGCCACCGGGATGTTCTTCAGCCAGACGGTCTCTTCGATCAGGGTGCCGGTGCCGTCGTATTCACCCAGGAGATGACCAGCTTCGTCATATGCATACAGGACGGTGCCGGCGGCTCCGCCGACCGTCTCGATGCGCTGGCCGAGAGCATTGTAGATCAGCGTCTCGGTAACTGATCCCCGGGTGACGGTCCGCAGGCGCCCGCGACTGTTGTACGTCGCGGTGGCTCCGGAGTAGCTGGTGGTGTTGCCAGCGGCGTCGTAGTGGTATGTGCGGGCGAGCGCGCCGGAGATCGAGCTGATCTGGTTATTCGTGGAAGAGATAGTGTAGGTAGATGCGGCAGAGCCAGTTTCGGTGAGGCGATTCCCATTGGCATCGTAAGTCCAACCGCGGGTCAGGGTGGCGTCGGTACCGCTCGAGATCCGATCGAGCGCGTCATAGCCGTAGGTCCAGTTGCTCGCGCCTGGGCTCGTGTCCGTGATGCCGGTGATCCTGAAAGCGTTATCGTAGGAGAACGTCTTCGTGCCAGCGCTCGTGATCTGACCGATCTTCCCGTCGGTGTCATACGTTCTTGTCGTGGTCGTGCCATTGCCCCACGTCCAGCCGTCGACGGGCCCCAAGGGTTCGTAGGTGGCGCTGGTGACGATCGTCGTGCCGTTGACCGTGACGCTCGTGACTTGGTGGTTCGTGTTATAGCCGTAGGACACGGCTTGGCCCGACGGCGTCGTGAGAGTGGTCAGATTACCGTTGGTGTAAGCATAGCTGGCTGATTTCGTCACGCTACCGACAGTCTGGGATTTGCTGGTCAATCGTCCCAGAGTGTCGTAACTCCAACTCATCGAATGGTTGGCATCCGAGGCGCCGGTGAGATGGCCCTTGCCGTTGGTGCCGGCGTCATATGTGAAGGAAATCGTCTGGTCGGTGCTGCCGCCTTGGCTGTAAGCGACCGAGGTGACGCGGTTGAGTGAGTCATAGGCATAGGTCGCGACCGCCCCGCGAGCATCGGTCGAAGTTGCCAGATTCCCCGCGGAGTCGTATGTGTTCGTCGTGGCGCCCGTGTCGGGGCTGGATTGAGCGAGCAGATCCCCAAAGCCGTTGTAGCTGTAGGTCGTCGTCAATGACCGGGGGTCGTTTACAGAAGTCAGATTGTCGCTCGCATCATAGGCGAAATGAGTGATTCCGTTCGCCGGGTCAGTGATCTGATTCAGGCGATTGAGCTCATCGTAGACATTGATCGTGGTGCGGGACAGCGGAGCGGCGATGGAAGTTTGATTGCCGTTGCTGTCGTAAGCAAAGGTCGTCGTGACGGCAGGCGTGCCCGCCGCATTCACGTCCTGATAGAGCTGATTGAGGGAATTGATCACCCGTGTGTGCGTGCGATGCAGGTTGCCGGAGAGATCGTGGGTGTTATCGCCCGTGCGGTTGCCCATGCCATCGAGCGTGTAGACAACGTTGTTGCCGAGGCCATCGCTGATTTTCGTAAGGCGGTGCGCGGCGTCGTAGGAATAGAGCAGATAGCTGGAGTCCGGCAGAGTCACTTTCTTCAAAAGACCCGTCGGATAATACGACAGTTGCGTGATTTCCCCTGATGTCACGCGTGATACCAAATGCTGTCGATCGTCGTACATAAGTGTGGTAGTAACCCCATTGGCGTCCGTTACGATAACGGGTTGCCCGTGTGCGTTGTAAGCAGCATAGGTAGTTACGTTGCCCGCAGCATCGGTCACCGACTGCAATTGGCCGCATTCGTTGCCCGTCGAGCAAGTGTAGTACGCGTAAGGGGTTACGTCATTCAGGTCGGTCCGCGGTCCGTCAACGGTCAGCAGTCGGCCGTAGGTGTCGTATGTATACGCCCACGAACGCCGGGAGTTAGTCTGCAAATCTACGATCGTTTTGGTTTTGACGTTGTTGGAGGCGGGATAGTAGGTGAGCAGAGCCTGCCGCAAGGGCCCGGTAATCTGAGTAAGCAGCGCGGAATTCGCCGACAAGTACTGATAAGTCGTCGTGCGGGCACGCGGCGTACCGAAGGCTTCCGTTTTCGAATTCAGATGATCTGAGTCATACGTGAAAGTCGTCACGTAGCCGTTTTCGTCGGTGCTCTGTGTGATGCGACGCTGCGGATCAACAGCGCCCCTGGGTGTTGCGAAATTGCTGGTCACTCCATTCCTGGAAAGACTGGTCAAGCGGGGTGCATAGGCGGCGTCATTCGTAAAGGTGTAAGTACTGGTCAATCCCAGTGAATCGGTTACCTGGGCGCTGGTGGCCCCATAGACGATAGATACGGCTTCGGCGCCTCCAGCTCGTTGCGATGAGGTGACCTGGCCGGTGGATGGATCATATCCCACTGTAAGGAAGCGGTTGCTCAGCTCATCCACGATTCCAGTCAGATGGTTTGGAAATGCGCTGTTCTCATACAGATAAGTACGACTGCTGCTGTCCTGGTATGTGACGGTAACGAGATTGTTGTTCGCATCGTATCCGTAGACGATTGCATGATTATTCGGGTCAATCAACTGCGCGAGTCGGCCGTTCGAGTCATACGTGAATTGCAAGCTGTGACCGAAGGGACCGGTGACCGAGGCAAGCCGCCCGTTCGTATCGTAGGTGAGATTCGTCACGAGTCCTGCGGCAGTGATCTTCTGAATGAGTCGCCCCGTAGAGTCGTAAATCTCGCTGCTGCCATCTTTCAGGTACGCTGCCCAGTTACTGCCGACTTGCTGCACATGGATTGCGGCGCCTGACAATGAGATGTACTCGAAATTGATGTTTTGGATCGCATCCTCATGGCCGTCCGGTCGTACCAAGCCCAACGGAGTGATTTGATTAAAAGCGAGGAATCCGGAGTAGCTGTGCGTCCAGCCCACCCCCAGTGTTTGACCCGGTGCAGTGGTGATTGAATGGTAGTAACGGGTGAAGGCCAGGCCGGCGGATGAATAATCCGTGTCGGTTTGTGAAAAGTCCCCTGTTGAGACATCACAGGGGTCGCCGACCTGGGTGCTGTCCGAACCGTTCTGCGAGCACTCGAGAAGCTGGCCGAATACGATACCTTCAAAGCGATTGATGCATTTCCCTTGGCCTGAGTAGCCATCGAAAATCGTCCCGGACGGGCAGACGTCGGCGAACTGTCTGTACAGGAATGCATTGTCAATTCTCTGCTCGCCCTCGTGGCAACCGCCCCATTCGGTGAAGTGTCGGCTACTCGACGCAGAATGCCACCAGGCGGAGCCCAGTCTGTGTCTGGAAGCCAACAATTACCGGCGGGCGAGACACTATTAATCGCTGCAACCGCGCTCGCTTCGTCGAGGAAAGTGCCATTTCCCGGGGGAGTCGGGACTACGTCCGACCAATCGTAGTGGAGTATCCCGTCGACTTGCTCCGGAAATGGACCGTAGTTGAATACATAGGTCGTTGTAGTGGCGCTCATATTTGCGGGCCCAGGCGTTTCCTGGAGCGCCTGTCGCATGTTGTTTGGATCGTCGCCCGGATCCAAGGCTTTCATTGCAGCCACTGCTTGAGCCTTCGTCCGATAGGTTCCCACCGCCTGGTATACGGCGCCGCCCACCCCGTCACCGTGCTGACCCAGATACACGAGCTCTGCTGTCCAGGTTATCGTAGTCGCGGCATCGGCGGGTTGGCTGCAGAGCGCGACTGCGGCAAGCAGGCTTCCCAGCAGAGCGACAACACCGATTCGCGTGCTAGCGAACCACGGTAATTGCCGGGCGATTTCATTGCACGGGGTCAAAGCAGGGCAGCTTCGTTCGCCGGCTTCTCGTCTGCTATTCATATTGATCCTTCGTTCGGCCGTCGCAATGACAAAACGGCGGCACCGGTTATCCTGGATTGAAAGAGTTTCATCACATGCGAATCGCATGGCCTCGCCGGGCTGCGGACTCAGCCGCAGATCCCGCCGTCCCTGGCATCGAGGGTTTGCAACCGACTGTTGCCTTGCGGAGCGTTCGAATCGGTCGGAGTGTGATCGTATTGACGAAAACTCCGAGGCGACGGCGGGCGAGTGCTTGCGCCGGACGAAACTGGCACTGCGGCTGAGTTGGAAGGCCTCGGGACTCGTAAAGGCGGCGACGCGCCGCGGCAAGCTGCGTGTTCTAACACCGCTGGCGAAGAGGACGCGGCGAAAACGCTACGGGGTTGGAGCGAATATGGGTCACGATTGCAACCGCAGCCGTACGCGGACCTGACTTCCATGTCATGCATACACTCCACCCTCCCTGCGGATCGGCGCGGGTTTGTACGAGGCGGGCGGCCTCGTTATGCGCGACCCAAATCTTGCGCTAGGGATGGTCGCGAATTCGAGCGAGGCTGTCAATGAAACCGGACTCATCGGTGGTGATGAAAAGAAATGTATTCTCAAACACACTGGGGGCGTTGCCGCCCCTCAGACGAAAGCCGCGGGACACTCCTGCGGCGAGGTACGGAGTGCCGTCCCCGATTCGCGGAAAGCATGACTCATCAAACCGTCGGCCCTTCGGGACTGAGTCGATCTATCAAAGCGTAATTAACACCGTGGGCGATCGGGTGTGCAGTAACGGCGGATGGCCGATCGAGAAATACTCGAGCCAGATGCGCGCGGCCACCTGATGCTGGATCACGCCTTGCCACATGGTCGACGCACGCCGCGACGGAAATGGCTCGAGGGATGGGGTGCTGTCTGCCAGAACATGCCGTCCGCCACGACGATCCTGCGGGCACCCCTATTCCGGACTCGCGCTGATCGCAGCAGGAGCGCTGCACGGGCCCAACCAGCACGCGCTTGACCAAAGACATGGTAGCTCAGGCCGGAAATCCTGGTCTTCCGACCGCTTCCGAGTGGATTTCCGACCCACAGCAATCAGGCCAGACACCGGTTGCAGAGCTACGCGGATCATATTGGAAAATGTCCAGGTTGTGTCTCTAACGTGATCCAGCGCAACTCGGTGAACTGTTCGATCCCCGCTTTACCACCGAAGCGCCCGTAACCAGATGCGCGGACGCCGCCGAACGGCATCTGCGGTTCGTCGTGCACCGTGGGGCCGTTGATGTGGCACATGCCCGAGCGGATCTGGCGCGCGACGCGTAATCCCCGGACTGCGTCACGGGTGAAAACAGCTGCCGATAGCCCGTACTGCGTGTCATTCGCGATGCGAATCGCATCTCCCTCGTTCTTCGCGACGATGATCCCCACCACCGGCCCGAAACTCTCGTCCCGATAGATATTCATTTCCGGTGTCACGCCGGCGACAATTGTGGCCGGCATAACCACGCTGTCCGCCTTGCCGCCGCACAGGACATTTGCCCCGCGACCCGTCGCGTCGTCCAGCAGCCGGTTGACATGATTGACCGTCTTCTGGTCGACGACGGCACCCAACTCGGTATTGGCTGCACGCGGATCCCCGGCCTGCAAGGTCTGCGTTTTGGCCACAAACCGGTCAGTAAATGCTTCTGCAACCGCCGCCACGACAATAATTCGCTCCGTGGACATGCAGATCTGGCCCTGGTTCATGAACGCACCGAATGCCGCGGCCTTCACTGCCTCGTCCAAGTCGGCATCCTCCAGCACAATCAGCGGCGCTTTGCCTCCGAGCTCCAGGAGGCATGGCTTCAAACTCTCAGCCGCACGCTTGGCCACGATCTTCCCAACCGTCGTGGAACCTGTGAAGTTGATTCGCCGCACGGCAGGATGATCAATCAGTTCACCCACGACTTGCGCCGCGTCCGCCGGCTGATTGGTGACGATGCTCACCACATCTTGCGAGAAACCCGCCGCTACACAGGATTCGACAATCAAACTGTGGGTACGGGGGCACATTTCCGATGCCTTCAGGATCACTGAATTTCCGCACGCCAAAGGCACAGCAATGGCACGCACTCCGAGGATGATTGGCGCGTTCCACGGAGCAATCCCCAAAACCACACCCGCGGGCTCCCGCAATGCCAAGGAAATACATCCGGGCTTGTCGGAGGGGATGACGTCGCCTGTAATTTGCGTCGTCAGCGCCGCCGCCTCACGCATCATTCCCACCGCGAGCGATAGATTGAACATCGCCCAACTGGCAGTCGCCCCGATTTCCGCAGTCATAGCTCGAACAAAGTCGTCTTTACGAGCCTGGAGAGCGTCTGCGGCTGCGTTCAAGAGTTGGCGGCGAGTGTTCGGACCCGTCTGCGACCATGTCACGAATGCACCGGCGGCGCGGTCAGCGGTCGCGCGCGCATCAGCAGCAGACATGGCTGCCGACGTACTGGCGATCTCCCCGCTGATGGGATTGATTCGATCGAAGCTCATACGCCCCACTAGAACTTTACCGAGACAGACGCGCCGAATGTGCGTGGCGGTCGGTACGACGCCAGGCTGCCGATTGCGGACGCGAGCAGCGCGTTGGCGACAACCTCATTGCTCAAATTCTTACCCCATAACGATGCGGTGAAGCGCTCGCCCGGGGCAGTCCATGACATCGAGGCATTGACCAGATTGAACGCCGGCTGGTGCAGTATGTTGTCAGGCGCAAACACGTAACCATGGCTGTAGCTGTCGCTGATGTCCAAACCCAACTCACCCACCGGAAGTGCGCGGCGATAGTCCAGAGACACATTCAATGTGGCATCCGGTGCCAGCGGCAGTCGATTGCCGTTCGCCGAACCGGTTGAGGTCGCGTTTCCTCCAAACGATTGCGGTGTAAAGATCACCGCATTTGGAAAGTCCGTGAAGCGATCGTGGAGCAATGCAACGCCCGCGGTGAATGTCAGCTGTGGCGTAATCAGAGCCTCGAAGTCGGCATCCAAACCATATATCTCGGCCGCTGCGCCGTTGTAGTAGCCAATTTGACCGAGCACAAAGTGGCCGACCTGGATGTTCTTGTAGTCGTAGTAGAACGCGGCCGCGTTCAGTCGTACGCGGCGGTCCCAAAGATCGGATTTGAGCCCGACCTCGTACGCATCCAGGACTTCCGGATTGTAGGCAGGGTCAGTCGGTACACCCGGGTTGAAACCGCCACTCTTAAATCCACGGTTGTAGGAGAGATAGCCCAGCACCTCATCGGAAAAGCGATGATCCACGGCCACACGCCATGTCGGTCGGGCAAATGTCTTGCCTTCGTCAATCGGGGGGGTCAGGGCGTCTATGGTGGTGCCGCCAAAGAACGGTACTGCTGGTGCAAATTGCGCAAGCTCACTGGCGGCGAGATGCCGATGCTCCGTGGTGTAACGCACTCCGAGAGTAAGGTGATCCGAATCCGTGAGTGCGAGTGTGGATTGGCCATAGCCCGCCCAGGAGTCTGTCGTTTGATCGCCGTAAATAGAAAGCCGGTCGAACGGCTGAAAAAAGGGCGAAGTGGGAGGGACGGCGAAATTGAGGAGTGGGCCCCCGAGGGCGACGGTGCTGGGGTTGGACTTACTGTCTCCGTGTATGTAGAAAACGCCGGCGACCCACTGGAGTCGGCCGCTTCCTGTGGATGTGAGCTGCAACTCCTCCGTGACTTGAAGATCGTCGACTTTGACTGGATCGAGGGTTTGGATGGGTTCGGTCACCCCGTCGCCATCGAAGCCCAGGGTGGTCTGGGACCGACGATACGCGGTGATATTGGTGAGCTGGGCGAATCCCATGTCCTGCTGCAGCCGAATGCTGGCGCCGCCGCCCCTGAATAAATTGCGAGGCTGGAAGTCTGCGGCGATGTCCCAATTCCCAACGGGACCCGGCGGACCGAATAGCGGCGCGGTTCCCGGCGCGTTGCTGAAGCTCGTGTCCTGAGATCCGGCGTTTTCCTCGTAGTCGACGATCAACGACAGCGCGGTGCCGCCCCACGGAGTCCAACCCCATTTCGACCTGATGGCTACATCACGATCAGCTCTATATACATCCTTACCGTTGAAGAGATTGGTCCCGTAGCCTTGACCTTGAGTCGACACACGCACGGCGAGATCCCCTGCCAGTTGTTCGCTCAGAGGACCTGTGAGGTAGCCTCCGACGACCGCGGTACCATAGTTACCGTAGCCGAGATTTACCTCGCCGCCAAACACCTGCTGTGGATCTCTGGTCGTCACTTGTATGAGTCCGCCCGTCGCGTTCCGGCCGAACAGAGTGCCCTGAGGACCCTTCAAAACCTCAACTTGCGCGACGTTGTTCAGAGTGAGCAGGGAAGCCGCTCCCGAAGCGAAATACACCCCGTCCACATACAGCGAAACGGGATTTTCAAAGCCCGCACCGATGGCCGTCGTACCGATACCGCGAATGTGCGGAAACGCGTTACCGGAAATATTGACGAACGTGAGCCCTGGCGTGACGAGCGGCAGATCGGTGGTGGACTCCACGCCCGCCGTCGCCAGGCGTTCGGCCGTTAGCGCTGTTACCGCGATCGGAACGTCCTGCAACCTCTCGCTCCGCTTTTGAGCCGTAACAACCACTTCCTGGAGCGTCGCGCTCTGGTTTTGCGCCGCAGTGGCCGCGGTCGAGTCACCCTGCGCCCAGGCTGATGCGTGTACCAACATCAATATTGACAGCACCAGCGACCCGCATTTGGTTTTAGCCATACCCCCCCCGGCGGCGCTTCTGAGCGCTCAGTTGACTACAATGGATCTTTCAATCAACGCGCTCAAAACCCGTTCCCTTGTCCAGAACGAACTGTCGTGGCGTCAGGCTCCAGCACGACTCGGTTCTCGATGTGCCCTATGCCCTGGATCTCAACCCGGCAGACATCCCCAACCTGCAGGAACTGCGGCGGCTTCCTCAACACACCAACGCCTGCGGGTGTACCCGTGGACAGAATGTCACCCGGTTCCAGCGTAAAAGACGTGCTCAATTCGGTAAGCATGTCCTCGAACCGGTAGATCAATTCGTCGGTGTTACCATCCTGGCACAGCTCGCCATTGACCCACGTCTTGAGGGATAGCTCGTTTGCCCCCGGCAGTTCGTCCTGGGTAACAATCCAGGGCCCAAGCGGACCGTGCGTATCGAAGGATTTGCCGATCGTGCCCGTGGCTGCGCGTCGCTGCCAATCCCTGACACTCACGTCATTGCAGATCGTGAATCCTGCGATGGCCGCGCGCGCATCTGCCCCATGCAGATGGCGACCTCGTCTGCCAACGACAATCGCAAGCTCGCCTTCGTAGTCGAGCTGTGCCGATACGCGTGGCAAATGAATGTCGCCGTAGGGACTATTGACACAAGTGACCTGCTTATTGAACCAGGTCTGGTACTTGGGGCGTTCGATCCCCAGGTGTGCGACCTCGGCGATGTGCGACTCGTAGCTTCCCCCCAGGGCGAGGAATTTCCTTGGATTGAGCACGGGAGCTTCGAGCCGCACAGACACCATGGGTATTCGCGAGGTGGACCTCCTGAGCAGAGAGCGTGCGGCCTCCATAGCGCCGTCGCCCGCCGCGAGAAAACCGATCATATCGGCTGGTAACTGGCGATCCTCAGTCAGATCGAGGATCTCTCCATTCTCAACCACCCCGATCCGAGTACGTCCCGCCTCTGTAAATGTTGCGAGCTTCACTGCCGATTCCCCCTGGGTCCATCGAGTGCGGCCGATGCGTCGTGACTGCGGAATCGCTCGATCGCGGGCTTCAAGTCCGCGCGCACGTGGTCCTCGTTGTATCCGTTGAAAATCGTACCCAGCAGCGAGCGTTCCAGATCGCTCGTCCCCATGAACCAATCAGCCATGGGAATAGTTAAATTCATGTTCACACTCATCATGATTCCCATGTTGTGATGCGCGGCATGATGACGCCGGATAGTGTTGATTAGAGGGATATTGCGGACGAGCCGGTTATCATGCACATGACAACAGAAATGGAACGTCTCGTAGATCAGGTACTGACCGACGATGGTTACCATCAGGATGTAACCCGCATTGCGGTTGACGATCCATGCCAACGCAAGCGCGAATGGCACACCGAGAGCTATGAAACTGAAGAGCGCACGCCACGGAAAGAAGATGATTCGGTACTCGCGGGTGTCTTCCACCGTCATTTCGTTATCGGAAAAATACTGATGATGTTGCCGCGTGTGGCGGTCATATATCGAGCGCAGCGCCCACACATCCACCAGGCGATGCATTACATTCTTGTGGATCCACCATTCGAACAAATTGGCAGCGGCGAAAACAGGCACGACCAACAGCCACTCCCAGCTCGCATTCACCAAGTGCCTCAAACACCACACAATGGCCGTCAATCCGACGACGTAGATCACTCCGATGTGTAGCGTGCCGCTGTACAAGGGGTGGATTTGAGCGAGATACCGCTCGCGGAAGTTGCGCTGCCGCTCGCTCATGATGTGACGCTCTACGAGCCTCGCCATCTCGATACTCCTCGGTAAAAGGCGGCCTCAAAACTCTCTCAACGCGCTAACATATTAGACATATGTTTCGTGTCTGTCGACAGATATTGACTGTTTTGTCATTTCTGACGATGAAATATTACCGGGCTCTCCCGCATGATCTGTGGAGAGTGTCCGCAAGGAGTGTTGCGCAGCGCCTGGAATCAGGCGTGTTAGACATGCCACGACTCGACTGTGCTGTTACATCGAGTCATGGGAATAGTATCCGTCCATGGCGAGCCTCTGGCTCGCCTTTTCCAAGACAGCTACCGGTTATGCTCAAACCTGCTGAGAGGTCAACTGCGCATCGCCGCCTCCCTTTCGGCCTTCAACAGCTCGTCCATGTGGCGCCGAATCCGCACCGCGCCAACGTCATCGGGAAGCAGGCACGGCTTCAGCTCCCAGAAATCCCGGTTGCCGACGGTTTCCTGGATCGCCGACAACATGCGCTCGTCCTGCTCGACGAACGCATACTCCGCTCCGATTTTCATGTTCTTGCTGAGCTGCGTATCGTCCAGGAGAAAGTCGCGGCAAATCGCCCAGAAGTAATGGGTCGTCTGCTCAGTCTCCGGCGTCAGCAGATGGCAGTTCAATGTCGCAAGACCCTGGCTTCGCGGCTGACCCACGGGGGTAATCCCCGTCTCCTGCCTGATCACGGCTCCCGGGCTCCATCCGGAGTTGGCCCAGTGATCCATCGGACCGGGATCGGCGCCACGCGAAACTTTCCACATCATCTCCCAGATCGGGCCTGGTTTGGCCGGCGGACACAGGAGCTTGGACCAGATCGTATCGCCCTGCACGTGCACTTGCGCCTTTGCGCGGGTGAATGCCTCGCTGGCAAGCGAGTCATGGTGCACTGTGGCGACGTGCGCCCCATCCACCAGGTTGTCGATGATATAGCGATAGTTTGCGCGTACCTCCATGAAGCCCTGGACCCGCGCGTAGTGGGTGGAATCCTCGAGGTAACTCAATTCGGGAATATGGTCGGCATCAGCCCGAGCCGGGTCGCCCGGCCAGATCCACAGAATTCCATACCGCTCAACCAATGAGAACGTACGCAGCCGCGCCCCGCTCGGAACCAACTGATTCCCATTTGGGTTGAAGACACACCTTCCGGAGGCATCATAGCGAAGCCCGTGGTAAGGGCACGACACCGTATCGGCTTCGAGCTTCCCCAGATGCAGCGGGCCAAAGCGATGCGCGCATCGATTGGACAGTGCCACGGCAGTTCCGTCTTCTTTGCGGAAGAAGACAATGGCCTCATCCATGATAACTCGGCGCAACAGTTGACGGCCCACCTCCTGCGACCACGCGGCTGCATACCAGGCATTCCTCAAATACGAAGTCATCAGCGATCTCCCGTGAACGCGCCGCGGCTCACACGAATTGACGATATTGTCATTTACATCACTTGTCAACCAGGCTGCGCCGGGCTTTTCCGCACTGGAAGCAGCGAAAACTCCAGAGCGGGCGTCAGCTGCCGCACGGCAAACCGATACGCACCATCCGCGCAAAGCTCGACGACATCGATTTGATCACCAATCAGCAACGAGCCGGCCCCACTCGCCGCTTCGTTTATTGCGAACGCCACGAGCATTGAGCGAACTTCGAAGCGGCCGCTGCCGACGGCGCGCGCGCGCACATCGAGAGAACTGTGGCGGGAAAAGTGCCCGGACGTACGGCGCGACTCGAATGAGGTGCTGAAGAGATTCGCTATTGCATCGCGGCCGTGAACTTCTCCGCGTGGAGTACGCAGGATTGCGTCTTCGTGAAAGAGCTCGCCAACAGTTTCGCCACAGTCGACTCTCGATGTGAACTCAGACAGCAAGTCGGACATCGCCATACGCAGGTCGCGGAGCTCAGATGACGAGGGTGAAGGCACAGGTTCTACTGGTCAGATGCGGCGGTCCGTGCCTTTCCAGAACTGCTCACGAATCGTCCCCTTTAGCACCTTGCCCGCAACACTGCGTGGCAAGGCTGACCAGAATTCGACGTGCTTGGGCGCCTTGATGCTCCCCAGGCGTGCCTTCGCAAACTCGATCAGGTCAGTTTCGCTGACACTCAATCCATTCTTGAGCTCTACGACTGCGCTCACAGCCTCGCCCCACTTTTCATCCGGGATCCCTATCACCGCGCACTCCTGGACAGCGGGATGAGATGCAAGCACCTGTTCGACCTCAGCGGAATAAACGTTGAATCCCCCGCTGATGATCATGTCTTTCTTGCGGTCCACAATGAATAGGTAGCCTTCCTCATTCGTGTACCCTACATCGCCCGTGTGGTGCCAACCGAAGCGTGATGCCTCGGCGGTCGCCTGCGGGTTTTGATAGTAGCCGCGCATGACCAGGTTGCCGCGAACCACAATCTCACCGGTCTGTCCTGCGGTGAGCAGGGCACCGTCGTCGCCCATGATCGCGACCCGCGTGTGCAGGGACGGACGTCCGCAACTTGCCAAACGCCCTTCATTTACGATCCCGTTCTCCACCAACTCCCACGGCGGGAGGTACGTGCAAGTCGCCGGCGCTTCAACCTGACCAAACATCGTGGTCATGACGGGTCCGAAGACGTCGATCGCCTCGCGCAACTTAGCCACTGACATGGGCGCGGCCGTGTAGAAGAAGTACTGGAGCGACGAATAGTCGAACTCGCGCACCCTCGGGTGGGACAACATCGTGTAGATAGCCGTGGGCGGCAGGAACAGGGTCGTCACGTGGTGTCGTTCGATCGCTGTCATCACCGCCTCGGCGTCAAAACGCGGCAGGATGATGTTGGTGGCGCCCGCTGCCGTCATGATGAGCGCGAAAGAGCCGGCAGCGTGCGCCATAGGTGCAACTACCAGATGAACTTGCGGGCCGCGCATCGGGAAACACGTATGAAAATTGCCGATGAAGGTTTGCCACGTCAGGTTGGAGGCCATGACTCCCTTCGGGCGCCCCGTCGTGCCACCGGTGCTCGTGAGCGTGGCGAGCGTATCGCTCCGCGCACCGCGCTCCGGCGCCAAGCCGCTGATATCTGCGATCCAGTCTTCCAGAAAGAGGGAGTCGGCAGCAATTTCATCCACGCACACGTACGTTCGGATCTTGGGGCACAGAACGCGAAACTGGGCGATCTGATCCGCCAGTGTGCTATGGAAGAACAGTACGGTCGTATCGAGCTGGTCGAGCACCGAGGCATTCTCGGCGGCGGCATTACGAAAGTTGACCTTCACCCAGACACCTTCCGCCCGCAGAATTCCCAGAACACATTCAAACGCAGCCGCACAATTCGGGCTGACTACTGCAGCCTTCTGCGCGCATGCGAAGCCGGTGCCGATCAATGCGAGGGCAATTCGGTGCGAGCGTTCCTGGACCTCCTGATACGTCCGCGACGTCGATCCCATTACGAGACACGCACGCAACGGACCCTGGCTCGTGCCCCGATCGAAATAGTCGATCAGGCGCATCGCAAACCTGTCCTCCCCATCTAAAGGAGCGATGTCAACTTCCTGATTAGCCTCCACCATGGGTCATGTGCTCCTCTCAAAGCTCGCCGTCACTCTTTTAGGGCCGCCTGGCGCCGGCGCGCTCGTCAACAACCGACACTGCACGCCTATCGCTTGGTCGCGGTCCATCTCCTGAGATTCTCGTGCGCGGTGCGCGCTTCGCTGATTTCGCTATCGTAGGTCGAGCGTACCTTGCTCACCAACTCACAGTTCAAGCCATTGGGATCGTTGAAATACAAGGAATGGAACACGCCGTGGTCTATGTACTGGGAAGATACGTTGGCTTCCTCCAAGCGCCGGCGATACTCCTCGATCACTTCATCGCCCTCGACTTCAATCGCGAGGTGATGATCGAATGGACCCTCCGGCTTGAACGTCCTGTTCTTCAAGACCGCCGGGTAATCGAAAAAGGCCACGCAGTTGCCATCTCCCATTTCGAAGAAGATGTGGCAGAAGGGCTCCGGATCGTCAGTGGCAGCGTTCACGTTCATTACCATTGCAGCCACGAGCGGCATCTTCAGTATGTCCTCGTAGAAGTGCCGGGTTTCCTCCGCATCGCGGCAACGGAAGGCATGATGGTGGATATTCCGGAGCTTGTTATCCGCGCGACGTAGTCGTGCTTCGCGCATGTTGGTTGGGTCCAGGGCGAGCGAAACCGGCAATTGCGCAGCCGAGATGTCTTTTTCCATAGCTCCCTCCAGCGGGTCGGCAAATTCGAATGGCCATCATTCGGCTTCCAGTATTATTGACAATATTGTCATTTCGATTGCAAGTCAATGACTGCTCGATCTTCCGATGCTTTGCGAGGCGTCTGACCGCTCATCCGCGTCTTCGAGGGGCAACCCGGCATAGGCTTCAGCCAGGGCCACTTGGGCATGATGCGACGATCGTACATATTCGAGCTCGTATTCTTGCGCGCGCTGTTCGAATTCGCTCGCGCCGGGAAACCGATGCAACAGAGTTGTCAGGTACCAGGAGATACGAACCGAGCTCCAGACGCGGCGCAAAGCGGTCTGACTATAGCTGTCCAGCAGTGCAGTCGTGCCCCGAGCGTAAAAGGCTTCCAGTGCACGTGCCAGATAAAAGACATCCGAAACAGCGAGATTCAGCCCCTTCGCCCCGGTAGGAGGAACGATGTGCGCGGAGTCGCCAGCCAGGAAGAGTCGCCCGTACTGCATCGGCTCGGTCACGAAACTACGTAGCGGAGCGATGGACTTCTCAACTGAAGGGCCGGTTACGATCGCATCGGCCAGCTCTTGCGGGTAGCGCAATTTGAGCTCGGTCCAGAAGCGCTCATCAGGCCAGTCTTCGATCCTGGTGTCTACCGGCACTTGAATGTAGTAGCGACTCAGCTGTGGATTGCGCATTGATGCAAGCGCAAAGCCGCGAGGGTGATTGCAATAGGTGATATCCGGTAGCGGTGGCGTCTTTGAAAGCACGCCAAGCCAGCCGAATGGATAGACCTTCTCAAAGTCCCGCCGCACATCCTGGGGAATGCTTGCTCGCGACACTCCGTGAAAGCCATCGCAACCCGCAATGAAGTCGCAGTCGAGCTGCTGCATCTCCCCGTTGAGCCTGAATTTCACACACGGATGCTCGGAGCTCACGTTCATGAGCTGCACGTCCTGCGCCTCACTCAACACAGCCGCACCACGCCGGTCGGCTGCAACGAACAGATCCTCCTGGATGTTCGTCTGCCCGTACGTCATGAACCTCTTTCCGAGATGTCTTCTTACATCGATAAAGAAGCTCTCGCAGCCCGCCCACACGATCTTCATCCCATCATGCGGATGACCGTCGCGGTCCATCCGGTCAGCAAGACCGTTCGTTCGAAATACATCGACCGTTGTCGGCTCGAGTACGCCGGCGCGGATCCGCCCGAGCACGTGATCCCGAGACTGCCTCTCGATCACCCTGCTTTTGATTCCGTGTCGATGCAGAATCTCGGACAGCAGCATGCCTGCGGGACCGCCACCGATAATGGCCACGTTAGTGCGCATACGGCCTCAGACTACCCGGCAATATCTTGGGCCGCTTCGACGGAACTGCACACGACCGGCACTTCACGACGGGAGAGTTTCCGATTCGAGAGCCCGCGTCATGAGCAGCCTGAATTGTCCCAGCGCCGCATCGCTGAGTAACGGCCGCATGTCCGTGGGCGCCGTCGTGTCGATCAACTGTTGTTGTGCTTCGATCATGCGTTGGTCCTCGTGGAAAGCCGCGATGACCGATTGATAGATGTGCTCCGTAGCCTCAGCCGGCAGCCAGGGTTGATGAGCCGAAGCAAAAAAATAATGGGTCGCTGCAGCCGACTCTGGAGTGATTGCCTGGCAGCTGTGGAAATTCAGCGTCTTTTCGGTTTCACGGGCTCGTGGATCCGTCGCTCTAACACCCGACTCCATTAATAGTACGCCGGGAATCAAGTAGTCATAAACGAACCACCGGTCCACCGGTCCGGAGAACTGAGCCAGTCGCTGGTGATAAGGAGCAGGTACGATATTGGACACCTCCCGCCGAACCCGCACGCCACGCTCGAGACGCTCCATCTTTGGCCTGGTCTGCGCAATCTCCGGAGAACCGCCCAGAGTACCCTCGTGCACATAGGACAGATGCGAGAAGTCCAGCAGATTGTCCGAGATCAGCAGATGATTAGCCCGATAGCGCATGTATCCCGGCTTCATCCGCCAGTCTGCATGGTCGAGCGAAAACGTATCCGGTATGCGGGCCGCATCCGCCTGGGCCGGGTCACCCATCCAAATCCACACCCAACGTTTGCTTTCTACTACGGGATAGTTGCGCACCCGCATGTGCGATGGAATCACCGTTTGTCCAGGGATTTCGACGCACTGACCGTGGCGATCGTATTTCAATCCGTGATACATGCAGCGGATGCAATCGCCCTCTCTGCGCCCCAGTGACAAGGGCGCATGGCGGTGGCAACACTTGTTACTCAATGCCACAACCTGACCATCGGAGGTGCGATACATCAGTATCGACTCGCTCAGAATTGTTCGCTGCAGCAGCCCTGTTCCCTGTCGGGGCAGCTCGTGATCCCATGCGGCGACATACCAACAGTTCTTGATGAACATGGATCGCTACCCTCGTGCAATGATGGGTCAGGCTGTTTGCGGCCGCCTTTTCGAGGCTCGGCTCATAATACACATAAATTGACATTTTCGTCAAAACTGCGGAAACTACGGCAGACCCAATGTGGTGGTTTGATCCCCCGGCATCAACTCATCCCCGGAAGAAATCGTTATGAAACGAAAGCCAGACTCCGTCTCGCGAGCTCACCCCGGCAAAATGGATGGTGATCACGAGGGTCGACGTGAAGCCATGACATCCTCGCAGACCGGCTGGGGACTGGATGGCAAACGCGCCGCGGTGAGCTTTACGTTCGACAATCTCGGGGAGGCGGCTGATCTGGAGACCGGCAGGTGGCCCGCGGACAAACCTGTCGGACACCACTATACGGTCACCGAAGTCCTGCCTCAGCTCCTACAAAAACTAGACGCAGCGAAAGCCACCTTCTTCGTAGAGGCATGGAACGCGGAAATGTACCCGGCGTTGCTCCAGGAACTCGCGGCACGCGGCCACGACGTCGCTCTACACGGTTGGCGGCACGAGATTTGGGGCGACCTGAAAGGCAAGCAACAGTCGGCCTTGCTGAGCCGCAGCCTGGATGCATTGGGTAAGCTTGGAATTCGGCCCTTCGGATTTCGGCCCCCCGGTGGCAGCGTCGCCGAGAACCCTTCTGCCCTGCTGCGCGATTTCGGCTTCACCTACTATTCGCCATCCGGCAGTGGCATGGGTGTGGAGTTCGGTATTGCGCATATTCCATTCGCTTGGGAACACCTTGATGGCGTCTATCTGATGCCGGGCGGGAGCGCAATGGCAGGGCTTTCGAGCCTACCGGAAGAAGCGTCTCTGGACGGAATGCGTCGGGCTTTTCACAACGCTCTTCGTAAGGCCGTCGCGGATGGCACGCACCTTACACTTGTATTTCATCCGTGGCTTCTGGGTCAGGACCGCGAGAGGCTTCGATTGGTGTTCGAACTGTATGAATACGCCGTGCAGAGTCCAGACCTGTGGGTTGCGCCGTGCAGAGATGTGGCCAGTTGGGTTCTACGGGATGTTCAGTGAAGCTTCAGAAGCCTTACGGCATTGTCCTTGAGAATTCGTGGCCGCACGTCTGGTTTGATGGACAGCCGCGCGAAGTCCTCGAGCCATCGGTCGGGCGTTAACACCGGATAATCCGAGCCGAACAGAACACGATCCTTGAGCAGGGTGTTGGCGTATTGAACGAGGCTTGCAGGAAAGTACTTGGGTGACCACCCGGACAAGTCGATATACACGTTTGGTTTGTGAGTCGCGACGGCTAACGCCTCATCCTGCCAGGGAAACGACGGATGCGCGAGAACGATAGGCATGTTGGGGAAGTCTCCCGCGACGTCATCCAGGTACAGGGGGTTCGAATACTTGAGGCGGATACCCATGCCGCCGGGCATTCCCGCGCCTGCACCGGTTTGTCCGGTGTGGAATAGCGCTGGCAGACCCGCCTCGGCAATAGCCTCGTAGAGCGCATAAGCCTTCCGGTCATTCGGATAGAACCCCTGCACCGACGGGTGGAATTTGAAACCCTGAACGCCGTAGTCCGCGATGAGTCGGCGGGCTTCCCGCGCCCCCATTTTGCCCCTCGCTGGATCGATGCTTGCAAACGGAATGAGCGTGTCCGCGTACTCCGCTGCCACTTCCGCGACTTCCTCATTTGCAATACGGATATGCCCCATTTGCGCCTCTGCGTCGATGGTGAAGATGACCGCAGCCATTTTGCGCGCCCGATAGTATTCGGCGGCTTCGGGGATCGTGGGCGGAGCCGCGGATTTGTAATGCTTGGCCATCGCTTCATCAAACATTACGGAGCATGGGTCCCGGGGGGCACGCATTGAGACATTCGCATGGGTGTGGACGTCGATAGCGACGAGTTCGTCGAGTTTCAGTCGCGCGTGATACTTCGCCATGAGGATGCTATCCGTACGATGATGAGAGACTCGACTATGATCAGTAACTGACGCTTTTGTCAATTCTGTACGACGCGGCGCCGACGAATGAGTCCGTCGGGACGTCCCTGTACTTGCAGTAGTCTCCAGGGCAGTTGTAAGCGGATGATGAATGTGGTGGCAACCGGCAATTTGCGCTATACAGACGGCATGCCTGCAAAGCTCAAAATACGCGATTCGTTGGAAACCCGAGTGCCCCCGAAGCGCGACCGAACTCGCGCCACTCTGATCAGAGCCGCGTTCAGTGTGTACGCGCGCCAGGGCTTCGATGCGCCAACGATCGATGACTTTATCGCTGAGGCTCAGGTCTCGCGCGGGACGTTCTACAACTACTTCCAGACACGCGAGGATCTGATGGCGGCGGTCGCGGCGGACCTGGCGACCTTCATCACGAGTCGAATCGAATCGGCCAGTGGTGGTGTGCGCGATCCGCTCGAGCGCATAGCCATCGCGGCCCGGTATTTCGTCATGTTGGCAGCGAAGAATGAGATAAGAGGATGGGTGCTCGCCCGGATGATTCCGATCATTGGCGGTCCTTTGACGAACGCGATGAGCGCACATGCCCGGGTAACGATGGAAGCCGCTGTTGCAGAGGGGCGGATCCGCCTGCGGTCGATTTCTGCAGGGATCGATCTGGGTCTCGGGATGATGGCGATGGCGATCCGGCACAACCTGTCGCGACGGGCCGCACCCTACCCGCCGGAGCTCGTATGTTCGATGATGCTTCAGGCCATCGGCGCATCCTTCAAGGATGCCGAAGAAGTCGCCTATCGGCGTCTTCCGCCGCTTTCAGTCGACGAGGGTGAGCCGATGGCCGAGGGTGGTGACGCAACCGAACCCGCCGCCGATGAAGTGCCCCGACAGAAGGCACGAAGACGCCCTACGAGACGGTCGGCGGAAAAACGGCGCTAACGATTAATCATACGCGCGGTGCAGTCAGCCGAAATTACACACTCGAATCGATTGTCGCTCGCGTAAAAGCCTCGACGTTGTCGAGCAGCTTGTCGAGCGCTACGGCCGCCGAAGCCTCATCCGCCTGAGCGATCGCTCTTGCCACCCCGGCGTGTAGTTGGGCGATCTCGGGCATATCCGCAGCTTCCTTGTTGTGCACGTACCAGAATCGCCGCGACAGGGAGTTCATCAGCCGCATAGCGCCGGTGGCAAAATCATTGCGTGCCGCCTGGAGGCAAAGCTCATTGAATGCCCGATCAATGCGCATGAACGTCTCATCGTCCTGCGCCTTGGCGGAGCGCTCGAACTCGCGGGCAAGTTCCATAAATTCCTTGCGTTCCTGCGAGGTCGCCCGGCGCGCGGCGCTGCGCGCCACCAGCCGCTCCACCTCGCGCCTCACTTCCAACAGCCGCAACTGACTTCTCACATCGATGTCGGAAACGATGACGCCACGCTGCGGCAGAATTCTGACGAGCCGCTCACGTGCCAGCCGCTGCAGAGCTTCACGGATCGGCGTGCGCCCAATGCCGAGTCGTTCCGAAAGCATCTGTTCGGAAACGACGGTTCCCGGTGCCAGGTTTAGACGGACAATGAGCTCTTCCAGCCTGGTGTAGGCCAGGTCAGTGAGGGTTTCCGGCGCCGCTACGTTCTCCTCAGATGGAACGCCACCTCGCTCGCGGGCGCGCGTAGTCCGTCGCTTCAGATCTGCCGTCGGTTTTCCACGAAGCTTAGGAATTGCTCGTACTCCTCGTCGTCAATCGAATAACTGTGTTCGTCGTCCGGAAATAGACCCCCTTTGACCTCAGCGACGTATTGGCTGAGTCCAGCCACAGCCACCTCGGTGAGATTGGCGAATCGCTTGGTAAATTTTGGCTTGAAGTCGACGAATGCGCCTAACAAATCGTACGCCAGGAGAATTTGTCCGTCGGTGCCCGCGCCTGCTCCGATGCCAATGGTGGGGATGTCGAGTTGTGCAGAAATCACGGTGGCGATGCGCGCCGGGACGGCTTCGAATTCGAGCATGAAGCATCCCGCATCTTGGATTGCCAGCGCGTCCTCGAGGATGATCATCGCCGCCGCAGCGGTCCGTCCCTGAATCCGGAATCCACCCAACATCGCGACCGTGTGCGGCGTCAATCCGATGTGCGATGCGGTTGGTATGCCGGCATCTACGAGTGCCTTCAGGATGTGCTTCTGGGATTTTCCACCCTGTGGCTTCACAGCGTCGCACTGTGCGTCCTGCATGAACCGCGTGGCGTTAGCCAGTGCACGGTCCGTGGTGTTGTAGCTCTGATACGGCATGCAGCCCAGCACAAAGGTTCGCGGCGCACCTCGTCGCACCGCCTGTGAATGCATGATCATCATTTCCATCGTCGCCGGTATCGTATTCAGGTGGCCGTGACACGTCATTGCAAGCGAGTCGCCCACCACACAGACATCTACTCCGGCTCGTTCCGCCCACTGCGCCGAGGTGTAGTCGAAGACCGACGTGTACACCATCTTTTCACGGGCCTGCTTCGAGTTGCGGATTTCGGAAATTGTCCGCTTCTTGCGCTCAGCGCTCGTGCCGGTCATGTGCACTGACGACGCTCCAGTAATATCTGAGTAATATGGTAGCTGATTTGCCCGAATGCGGCTCGCGAGTCCTGCGTACGAGCGCGGCAACCCTTGGCTATTCCAAGCAGGCGTGGCGGCCCACGACTGCGAATCCTGGCAGACGAGCTCGCCTTCGAGAGATATCGAGGCTACAGGAAGTTATTTGGCCAGATCATCGTCCGCCACATGTGAGCTGAGCCTGAACCGTCGAAACCGAGTCCCTCCTTCGGTTCCCTGAAATTCCGGCCGATCACATCGAGAAACTGCTCCGGATCAACCGACCAATCCTCCTTGAACGCATAGACGTCATACACAGTGATGAGCCGGGATGTCATGTACCAGCGGTGAGCACGGGCCTCGTCGTGCGCCTGCCGGATGTACTCCGGCGGTTCATAATCAGGTCCGAAAAAACTCAGGTAGGCATCGGGGTACGCGAATCCCACCGACTCATCTGCAAAGTAACGCAGTGCCTGGTGATACTTGATGGCCCAGGCGACTTCTTCGGTGACATACGGCGCAACCAGCTGGGCGCTCCAGTAGCCATGATCGGTCCGCAGTAATGCGCCATTTGAAATATCGTGCAGCAGACAGGCGATGACGATCTTTTCTTCCTGGCCGGCATCGAGGGCCGTTTTGGCGCTTTGCAGAAGATGCCGAAAGGTGATGTCGGAAAAACGCAGACGGAAGAAATCCAACAGCTTCGGCGCCTTCGGCATCCGCGGAAGCGCTGGATTGTCGCCCATCATAAAGACCGCGCCGGTGCTCAACTGCCGCAGCATTGACTTCTCAGGATCGGCGTTACCTGTGCCCTGGGAAGCAATGGGCTGAGGCAGAATCATCCGCTCCCGCCCCGCCTGCGGATAGTCGGAATTTCCCGGGGAAGGAACGGGAACGCCAGAATCTCGCAATTGCAAATCGATTCCTCCAGGTCAGCGAATCAAACCCCGGGGCAACACTCACGCACGACCACTCGTCGGCCGGCTCCCGCGCAGGAATCAAAAATGGCCGAGCGTCGGCTTCCGGTCTTTAGCTGCAGAATTGACATATTAGTCACTTTTTCAGGCGGGAACAACCAGTTCACGCAAGTGTGCTCATTCGCACCGGTTGAACATACCGGCATAGCCGTTCGCGTAGGCGCGAAGCAGCACCGCCTCGCAATCGATCACCACCGCAATCGTTGCCGTCAGTACCGCGTGTTCGGTTGCGCGCGTAACGAGCGGTGTATCGGGCACCAGAACACCCGCCACCAAGCGCCGCGTCGTCCGCACCGAGGGCCACCTCCAGCAGCCGTTTCCAGAATGTTCGGCTCTCCGGGTGCCAAAGCGCCCGGCTCGAATCGGCTTCGGCTTCACGATGAACAACATGCAGGCCAGCATCGTCAGCGCAGGTGCTACGCCAACGGTTTCTCGTACTCCCGCAGACCGAGATCGATCGTAGCTGCAGCCATATCCAACCTCGGAACCGGCTGAGCGTCCCGGCAGTACACAAAGGCCGCGGCGCAATAATCGTCTTGACGCTCGGCGATACCCACGGCGTAAATAGGTGTTCCTTCGATCAGCGGGCCACCGACGAGCCACCCGTCGCCAGCCACTCGATACTTTTTCTCGAGCGCTTCCAGTTGCTGCTCTTGTTGCGGGCCCTTCATGACCCCGGTGGCGCCGATCTGTTGAATCGTTACGGTGAGTGTTTCGTGGAAAACGATCGGATCCGGCACGTGCCAGCGGTAGAAGCTGACAAAGTCGGGCAAATGTGGTTCGAGAGGGTCGGCGTTCTTCTTCACCGGCGGTGCAACATGCAACGGGACACCTGCATAGAGCGCCGTGTGTCTATCCATACCCCATGCACTTCCAACGTAGTCCTCGAGACCCGTGCCGCATATCGTCGGAAGCTCGTCGTCCCCATCGCGGTAGACCTTGAACTCACCTTCCCCGTACCAAGCCATGCCATCCGGGAGGACTCGGATACCGACCACAGTTCCCAAAAACCGGCCCGGACCCCTCAAACCGCGGGCGATGACGAAATCGTTCTTCAGCGTCGTGGGATTTTCGCGGTGAAAAAGCACGTGCAGGTAGCCTTCATTTGGCTCGACCTCATTCAATGTATAGTCGATTTGATAATAAAGATTGATCGCCTTGGAGCCCGAGTTTGTGAGCTCGATCCGTACACCTTTACGAAAGGGCATCGGGAAGTAAGCGTTGAAGCCCCGTCCCTCCTGAACGGAAGTCAACGCAGAGAAGTAGGCGGCCGTACGACCGTGCGGCAGGCCGAAGAAATCCAAACACGGCACGCAAATGCTGGGTTCTGTTCGACCGTCGTAGAATACTTCCATCCAAACCGCCCGCATCAACTCCGGCGCACTGGGTGGAAACGTCATCCAAATGTGGCGTATGTGTCCCGATCCTTTTATGTCGGCGAGGGCGATTTTCTCGCCCGGCTGGATCATTCTCCAAGGAGATCCCTTGCGCCCGTGCGCTGCGATACCGCCGCGTCCGCGCTCCCCTTTGGGATTCTCAAAGCTGATGGAACGACTGTCCACAGACGTGTCGATTCGAGCCGGATTGTCAAACGTCAGCATGGGATGCCCTCTTTGCGCGAGCGGCCAGAGCGCCGCGCCCCAAGCACAACAGCGCGACTCGATCGTAGGGTCGCCCGGCGGGATTCTCCTGGTCCTTCGACTCGGGAGGCGCCTTGGAGTTTGCAGCCGCCCCGGTCGCCGCAGCAACCACCGACGTGGCCGTGGCCACTCCGACACTGCCGAGCAGAAATTCTCTTCGCTTGACCATGAGAGTCTCCTTGGAATAGCCGGCTGTGCTGCGAACGCAGCGCAGTCTGTTAGAACAGTGTCCGATCAGGCAGTCCGCGCTTCCGTCAAACCCAACTCGATCTTCATCTGCTCGCGCATCGCATATTTCTGCACCTTTCCCGTCACCGTCATGGGAAAAGCCGCGACGAAGCGGACATAGCGGGGGATCTTGAAATGTGCAATCCGACCCCGACAGAACTCGCGGATCTCCTCTTCGCCGGCACTGCACCCCGGTTTGAGTTGAATCCACGCGCACACCTCCTCCCCATAGCGTGAATCCGGGACTCCGCATACCTGGACCGCCTGCACCTTGGCGTGGCTATGCAGAAATTCCTCGATTTCCCGCGGAAAGATGTTCTCGCCGCCGCGAATGAGCATGTCCTTCACCCGTCCAGTGATGTTGCAATAGCCATCCGCGTCGATCACGCCGAGATCTCCAGTGTGCATCCACCCCTCGGTATCGATGGCTTC